>Ga0105047_10003829_pt1 | contig 26400 bp, 25 predicted proteins | sample MAT04_FD_78384 | JGI IMG/M metagenome (GOLD analysis project Ga0105047, IMG submission 78384) | Freshwater microbial communities from Lake Fryxell liftoff mats and glacier meltwater in Antarctica - MAT-04 (megahit assembly) | ecosystem: Environmental > Aquatic > Freshwater > Ice > Liftoff... | reverse complement strand
TGGCGCCCCCGGTGGCATCGCTGATCGCGCCAGGGGTGCCGGGCGCGCGGTCGGTCGCGCCTTTGGCGCCCCCGGTGGCATCGCTGATCGCGCCAGGGGTGCCGGGCGCGCGGTCGGTCGCGCGTTTGGCACCCCAACAGGCCGGAGCCCGGCGGCTCCGGGTCGGCAGGGGAAGCAGGTGGCTCGCCCGGGACGCTTGCAGCGGACCCTGGGCCACCTCTGGCGAACGTCTGTCCGACATTCGGCACGTCCGCGAAGGACGGCACACCAACAGTGCCCCTCTGCGGCTGCGGTGTCGTCGTCGTCGAGCGGGTAGGTTCTCCGCCTGCCGATGGTCGTCCAGAATCCGGGGCTGAGGGCGTCTCATTATCGGCCGCCCAGGCCCCGGGTTGTCACGCTTGAACTGCCGTTACTCAGCCGCCTGCCGCGCAGCTGGACCCTGCCTGACGGACTTGCCCAGCCTCTGCGACCAGCACCAACGCCCAGATCATCTCCAACAGTGTGTTCCTGAAGCTGATGCAACTCGTTGGCGATTATCGCCGATAATCGACATTATGTCAGTTAGTGGTCTGCGTATCGACGGATGAATCACTGCGGTGGACCTGATCCACTACCCCGCCGGGACGACGAAACCGCGGCTGACCCCGGCACCCGACTGACGTTCCCGAACCGTTTGTATCTCGCCTCACGGCCCAGTCTCCGTTCCGGGGCGGGGACCGACAGCCCTTGGATGTTTCCCAGCACCCGGACTGGCCGCCACCTGCACCCCACTACCGTCATGGACCGGCTCCCCGGCTGGCCGCCACCCGCACCCCACTACCGTCATGGACTGCCTCCGGGGCCTGGGCGGCAACCTCCTCGGCGCCCACAACCGAGCCATCGGCGAACTCGTGCTCGAGTGCCCACCATCGCTCCTGGCCGAAGCTCTGGGATACGCCCACAGGTGGCGTTCCTCCACTCCAAGAGAGCCGCCGAGCCCTCAGAGCTCGACGCGGGCCCTGCGATCAGATCCTCCTGATGGATCGCCCCTCATGCCGAATGTCGGACCTTCACCAGAGATGGCCAGTGGTCGCAGGGGCCCGACTCGGACAGCCACGGACCCCTCTGTCAGACACTCCCTGGAGCCCTCGGGACTTCGGGCTCCGGCCCTTGGGGGTGCCAGAGGCGCGACCCACCGCGCACCCTGCATCACCTCCGTCGGTGCGGACCCGTGAACAGGCAGTCGGCAGGCCACGCGCACCCACTGAGCGTGGCCCTACCGCCTTCAGCGGATGACTGCCTGTCGTCAGGGTCACTCATCCGGATCTGCCGCGTGAGGGCGGATCGGGGGTCCACGCCCGGCGTTGATACGCGGGCTCGAGTACGGCTGCGGCAGAGGCTCCCCCTACGGTGTGGTGACGATCGCCTCGCGCAGGATCGCCAGCCCCTGGTCGAGCTCGTCGTCGGTCACCGTCAGCGGCGGTGCGATGCGGAACACGCCGCCGGCGCCGGCGCGCTGCACGACGTTCATCGACAGGCCCAGCTCGAGGCACCGTGCCGTGATGCGGGCACCGCGCTCGTCGTCGGGTGCTCTGGACTTCCGGTCGGCGACGACCTCCAGCCCCAGCAGCAGGCCCCTGCCCCGCACGTCGCCGACGCACTCGTGCTCCTGCATCAGGGCACGCAGCCCTGCCTCCAGGCGCGCCCCGGCTGCCGCGGCCCGGGCCACGAGGCCGTCGCGCTCGAGAACGCCGAGCACCGCCAGGCCCACCGCGGCCGCCAGCGGATCGCTGGCGTGCGTGGTGTAGAACAGGAAACCCCGCTCGTGGGCGCGGCTCTCGATCTCGGCCGTCGTCAGCACCGCCGACAGCGGCAGCCCGGCACCGAGCGTCTTGGACAGGGTCAGCACGTCGGGCACGACCCCGTCGCGGTCGACGGCGAGCATCGTGCCGGTGCGACCCAGGCCGGTCTGCGCCTCGTCGACGACGAGCAGCATCCCGCGCCTGCGGCAGTGCTCGGCCAGGGCGGCCAGGTAGCCCTCGGGCAGCTCGAGCATGCCCCCGGTGCTGAGGATCGGCTCGGCGATGAAGGCGGCCAGGCTCCCGCAGGACTGCCGGTCGACCAGGTCGAAGGCGTAGTCGAGCTCGGCCCTCCAGTCGTAGCCGTCGGGCGTGCGGAACGGCCCGCGCCTGGGGTCCGGCGCCGGGATGGCGAACGTGCCGACGCCCTGGGGCCCGTACCCTCGCCGCCCGAAGGCGTAGGTCGAGGCGGCCGCTCCCCCGGTGACCCCGTGCCAGCTCTGGGCGAAGGCGACGACCTCGTGCCGCCCGGTGACGAGCTTGGCCAGCCTCAGCGCCGCCTCGTTGGACTCGGCGCCGGTGCTGAGGAACATCACCCGGTCCAGCGGGGCCGGGGCCAGCGCGGTGAGCCGCTCCGCCAGCGCCAGCACGGGCTCGCTAAGCATCGCCGAGTGCAGGTGGTCCAGCTGCGCCGCCGCCCGGGCCACCGCGGCGACCACGTCGGGGTGGGCGTGCCCCAGGATCGAGCTCAGCTGGCCTGAGGTGAAGTCGAGGACGGCTCGCCCGCTGGCGTCGTAGAGCAGGCTGCCCGAGGCCCGCACGGGCCGGAACGCCGAGAAGTGGCCGCCGTAGCGGATCATCCGCTCGACGCGCGGGTCCTCACCCATGGTGCCGCGGGCTCAGGCTCGCAGGGCCTGGGCCAGCTCGCGGAAGTGGTCGACCAGGGTGGCCATGTCGTCATCGGTGGTGACGAGCGAGACCAGCCACTGCTCGTCGAGCCCGGGCGGGGTGAGGATGTGCCGGTTGACGCCCCACAGCCAGGACAGCTCGGCCAGGGCGAAGTCGGTGGCCTTGTAGTCGCGGTAGTTGCGCACCGGGGTGGTCGACCAGGTGACGCAGCCCTTGACGCCGAGGCCGACGGTGTGCGCCGGCAGCTCGTACTCGTCGATGATCGCGTCGATCGCCCCCAGGGCGCGCACGTTGACCGCCTCGGCCTCGGCGAGGGCCTCGCGGGTGCAGACCTCGTCGACGGCCTGCGCGGCAGCCATCACCAGCGGGTTGCCGTTGTAGGTGCCGAAGTGTGCCATCCGGCCGTCGACGACGACCTCCATGACCTCGCGCTTGCCACCGAACGCCGCCAGCGGCAGACCGCCGCCGATCGACTTGGCCAGGGTGATCAGGTCGGGGGTGACGCCCAGCCGCTGGGCGGCACCCGCGTAGCCGGCGGTCAGGCCGGTCTTGACCTCGTCGAAGATCAGGACGACGCCGTGCTCGTCGCACGCTGCCCGGACCGCCGCGAGGTAGCCCTCGTCGGGGACCACGATCGACAGGTTCTCGATGACCGGCTCGACGACCAGCGCCGCGATCTCGCTGCCGTGCTCGGCGAGCACGCGGCGGAGCTGCTCGAGGTCGTTGTACGCGATGACGTGAACGGTGCCGGCCTCGACGTCGAAGGGCACCTGCGGGGTGGGCGCGTTCGCCGGGCCGATCTCGTCGAGCCCCGGCTTGACAGACACCTGCAGCGCGTCGTAGCCGCCGTGGTAGCCGCCCTCGATCTTCACGATCGCCTTGCGCTCGGTGTAGGCGCGGGCGCAGCGGATGGCGTACATCAGCGACTCGGTGCCGGAGTTGGTGAACCGGATCATGTCGAGCTGGAACCGGTCGCAGAAGCGCTCGCTCATCTCGGTCGCCTGGGGCGACGGGGTGACGAACAGCGTGCCGGTGTGCGTGAGCGCCTCGGTGACCTTCTCGACGACACGCGGGTTGAGGTGGCCGACGAGCATCGCGCCGAAACCCATCGACAGGTCGAGCATCCGGTTGCCGTCGACGTCGGTGAGCCAGGCACCGCGGGCCGAGGCGACCGAGATCGGGTACGGATCCCAGTGCTGGAACGAGCTGGTGACACCGAGCGGCAGCGTCTTGCTCGCCCGCTCGTTGTGGGCCCCCGACTCCCGGGACCACGCGGTGAACCGCGCCCACTCGGCGGCGAGCAGCCGCTCGACGACGGCGGGGTCGACCGGGCGGCTGTGCGCCGGGAGGCGGCGGTAGGTGCCGGGGTCGTGCGCGGGCCAGGTCGGTGCGGTCTGCTGCTGCTGGTCGGTCATCGGGGGGTGCCTCCTCCCCCACCCTCGGGTGGGGACGCGGTCTTCGGGACGGGTCGGGGCTCACCGGCGTCGACCAGCCAGGGTCGAGCGTCCACGGATCGCACCGAAAGAAAATCCTACCCGGCTTCGGATTCCACCGCAGAGTACCACTTCGGCCACCGGAACCGCGCCCGAGAGGTCGGTCAGCAAGTGATTGCGGTTGTCTGGTCGTCCCGTCGCAGCCTCCCGCCTCCCGCGGCCTACGCTGGCCGCACCATGCAGTGCGACTACTTCGACGCCGGCCGGTGCCGCTCGTGCACCCTGATGGGCACCCCCTACGCCGCCCAGCTCGACGCCAAGCGGGACCGTGCCGCCGAAGCCCTCGGGGACGCCGCCCCCGGCCTGCGCTGGCTCGACCCCGCGCCCAGCCCCCCGTCGCACTACCGCAACAAGGCCAAGCTGGTCGTGGGCGGTCGGATGGGTGCCCCGACCCTCGGAATCCTCGACGAGCGCGGTCGCGGTGTCGACCTGCGCCGGTGCGGCCTCTACGAACCCGGCCTGTCCGCGACCTTCGACACCCTGCACCGGTTCGTCGGCGACCTCGGTCTCGAGCCCTACGACGTGCCGGGTCGGCGCGGTGAGCTGAAGTACCTCATCATCACCTCCTCCCCCGCCGGCGAGCACCTGCTGCGCTTCGTGCTGCGCACCCCGCGGCACCTGGCCGAGCTGCGCACCGCCCTGCCGGCGCTGCTCGCCGAGCTGCCGTCGCTGCATGTCGTCACCGCGAACCTGCACCCCGAGCACAAGGCGGTGCTCGAGGGCGACACCGAGCTGCCGCTCACCACGCAGACGCTGCTGCCCGTGCGCGCCGGCGACGTCACCCTGCTGCTGGGACCCAGGTCGTTCTTCCAGACCAACACCGTGGTCGCCGGTGCGTTGTACCGGCAGGCGCGCGACTGGGTCGACGACGCCGACTCCGGCGTCGTGTGGGACCTCTACTGCGGCGTGGGCGGGTTCGCGCTGCACAGCGCCGCACCGGGCCGCACCGTGGTCGGCGTCGAGACGTCGACCGACGCGGTCGACGCCGCCAGGGCGGCGGCGGCGCGCCGGGTGGATGCCGCGGGCCCGGCATCCGCGGGGACGGTCACCTTCGTCGTCGGTGACGCCACGACCACGACGCCCTCCCCCGCCCCGGACCTCGTCGTCGTCAACCCGCCCCGGCGCGGCATCGGACCCGAGCTGGCAGCCTGGTTGGCGGCGTCGACGGCGTCCACCGTGCTCTACTCCAGCTGCAACGTCACCTCGCTCGCCCGTGACCTGGCGGCGATGCCGTCGCTGCGCGCCGTCGAGGGCCGGGTCTTCGACATGTTCCCGCAGACCCCGCACACCGAGGTGATGGTGCGTCTCGAGCGCCGCTGAGCAACGAGCCCGAGGCGGAACCCGATCTAGAAGCTCCGCGCCGAGATGTTGACTGTGCGCCAGCTGCCTTGCGGCAGAGGCTGATCGGGGGTGCGCTCGTCGACGAGTGCCCAACCGTCGACGGAACGCAGGAGCCGCACGGGGTGCACGACCACGGGTGACCGGGAGCGGGCATCGAGCCGGACGACCCGCCGGGTCCGGATCGCCTCGGCCAGGGCTCGGACCCGGGGGTCGAGGCCCGCGCGCGGCTCGGCCACGAAGGCGACCCGGTCCTGCGACCGCCGTACGGTCTGGCGCACCTGGTCCGGCAGCGACTCGACCAGCTTGGTCCTGGCCCGGGTGGCCGCGTCGGCGAGCCCGAGCTCGGCCAGCTCGGGCACCGGTGCGGCGAGCACCACCGCGAGGGCTTCGGCCTCGTCGGTCGCGAGCCCGGTGAGCCGGGTGCGGTAGCCGAAGGCGAGCTCGACACCGCCGCGCGGGCCTCGGTGCACGAGAACCGGAAGGCCCGCCTCGCCCAGGGCCTCGATGTCACGCAGCACGGTGCGCCGGCTCACGCCGAGCTCGCCGGCGAGCTGCGCTGCCGTCATCCGGCCGCGGTTCTGCAGGAGCAGCAGCAGAAGCAGCAGCCGGGAGGCACGCACCGGTTTCCTCCGATCCGTACGTGACAGGAGATGTCACCATAGGGCTGTTAGCGTCCGTCCCGGAAGGCAGGTGCTGTCATGGACGACGTGACCTACGGGGACGGCACCCCGGACGACCCCTGGGTGCTGCAGACCCCGTCGCACACCTCGAGCTACACCGCCTGGCGCGACGAGGCGGCCCGACCGCCGGCTCTGGTGGTGCGGGTGTGCAGCACCACGCTGTCCTACCACCTGTCCGCGGTCGACGACCTCGCGACGATGCTGCGCGAGCGCGGCGACTGGGTGCCGCTGGGCAACGCCGACGAGGACAAGCCCGTCAAGGAGGGCACCGTCGAGGCCTGGGCCCGCAGCGCCGACAACCCGGTCGGCGGGTACTACGGCCTGCGCAAGGGCTACCGGGGCCGGTTCGCCAACTACGTGAGCCCGGTGCTCGAGCTGCTCGGCCACGCCGAGCTCGAGCACGGACCCCGCAACAACAGGGTGCGCGCCACCTAGCCTGTGGCGCATGACGTTCTCGATCGCAGCCCGTGACGGCGACGCCTGGGGCGTCGCGGTGGCCAGCAAGTTCCTCGCTGTCGGCTCGGTCGTGCCGGCAGTGCGAACCAGTGTGGGAGCCGTGGCGACGCAGTCGCTGGCGCGGGTGGCCTACCTCGACGAGGTGCTCGACGCCCTGTCCCTGGGCACCGAGGTCGGTGCCGCGCTGTCGGCCGCCGTTGCCGCCGACGAGGGTAGCGACCTGCGCCAGGTCGGTGCGGTCGGGCCCACCGGTGCCGCCACGTTCACCGGCGGCGGCTGCTTCGCGTACGCCGGCGGGGTCGCCGCGGGCGACGAGCACACGGCTTACGCCATCCAGGGCAACATCCTCACCGGGCCGGAGGTGATCCAGGCGATGGAGGCGGCCTGGCTCGGCTCAGTGGGCCAGCGCCTCGACCACCGCCTGATCGCAACGGTTCTCGCGGGGGATGCCGCCGGAGGCGACTCCCGCGGACGGCAGAGCGCGGCAATCATCGCGCGCTCCCCCGGCACCGGCTACGACGGGTGCGGCGTGCTCGCCGACCTCCGGGTCGACGACCACCCCGATGCGCCGCATGAACTGGCTCGCCTGCACGACCTGTCGACGCTGCTCTTCGGGCAGCCGGAGGACGTCGAACCACTGCAGGGCGACCTGCGCGAGGAGGTCGGTGGGCTCCTCGCCGGGCTCGGACGCGGCGGCCCCGACGTCGATCGCGAGCTCGAGGCCTGGATGTGCGAGGGAAGCCTGGAGAACCGCCACTCCCCCGGCGGCATCGACGCCCGGGTGCTCGCCGAGCTGCGCGCGACAGCCGAATCCGTCGACCGGCGCTGAGCCGGGGTCACTCGAAGCGCGAGGGGTCCCCGGAGCCGACACGCACGACCTCGGCCGCCCCGCTGGAGTAGTCGACGACGGTGGTCGGCTCGGTGCCGCACTCCCCCGAGTCCAGGACCACGTCGACGACGTGGTCGAGGGCCTCCTTGACGGCCCAGCCGTCGGTCATCGGCTCGTCCTCACCGGGCAGCATGAGGGTGGAGGACAGCAGCGGCTCGCCGAGCTCGGCGAGCAGCGCCCGCACCACGGGGTGGTCGGGGATGCGCACGCCCACGGTGCGCTTCTTGGGGTGCTGCAGCCGGCGCGGCACCTCATGGGTGGCCGGGAGGATGAACGTGAACGGCCCCGGCGTGGAGGCCTTGACGGCACGGAACACCGAGTTGTCGACGTGGACCAGCTGCCCCAGCTGGGCGAAGTCGCGGCAGATCAGCGTGTAGTGGTGTCGGTCGTCGAGCCGCCGGATCTCGCGGATGCGGTCCTTGCCCGACTGGTTGCCGATCATCGCGCCCAGGGCGTAACCCGAGTCGGTCGGGTAGGCGATCAGCCCTCCCTCGCGCAGCACCGCCACCGCCTGGGCGATCGCCCGGGGCTGGGGGTCGACCGGGTGCACGTCGAGGTAACGAGCCATGCGCTCACGATAGGCGTGCCGAGCCCTGTCTCAGGGTCGGCGCAGGCCGCGGTTCCACAGCTCCGTGGTCTGGATCAGCCAGAACACCGCGAACAGCGTGATCAGCACGACCTCGACCCAGAGCACCACGGTGGTCGAGGCGGTGGCGAGGTTGACGGCCACCGTGGCGGCCAGGGCGACGAACATCGCGATGGCCACCGCGCGGTACATCGCAACGTAGCGGCTGCGAGTCGTCGGAGCTCCGTCCTGCCTCACCGCCTGCTGCACGTCGCGCGCATTGAGCCAGACCACGCCCACGATGGCCAGGAACATCGGGATGGCGGCGGCATCGTGGCCGTGGGCGAGGAAGCTGTCGCGGCCGACGAAGAACCAGATGACGCCGGCGCCCAGCACGGCGACGGACAACGCCAGACCGGCCTTGTCGATGGTGCTCAGCCCGGTTCCACCACCCTCACGCCGAGCGATCCCCAGCGCGACGGCACCGACGAACGCACCGGTGACGAACAGCGCGGGCATGTTGTTGGCGACAGCGGCCGAAATGTCCGGGGTGAGCAGCGGTGCGGAGCTGCACTGCTCGGCGCCCACGGTGGGGATGAACGCGACACCGGGGGCCAGCATGCCGGCGAGGTTCATCAGGACGTCCTCGCCGTCGGTGTTGCCCTTCAACGCGACCAGGCAGACCCCCATGGTGACAAGCACGCCGATGAAGACCGCGTGCACGGGGGTGTAGTAGTAGGCGCTGATGGAGGGCTGCAGGCAGCGGCCGGCGGCCCACCACTGCAGCACCACCGAGGCGTAGAGAAGCAGCACCAGGGCTGCGAGGGCGATGCGCAGGTAGTTGTAGGTCTTGACGGCTGTCACGGCCGGCTCGTGCTGCACCATGGCGGCGGTCAGTCCTCGCGCATGTGGATGGGCGTGCCGAGCTGGACGCTGCGGCTCACCGTGCAGAGCCGGTCGTGGCTCCGCGCGATGGCTCGCGGCAGGCGCTCCCGAGCCCGTTCGCCGTCGGCACCGCGCGGGAAGCGGACCCGGAAGGTCACCTCGATCCCGCCCATGTGGTTGCCGTGCTCGTCGCGCATCTTCTCGCCGCCGGCGGTCACGGTGAACTCGGTGGGCTCCGCGAGGCGACTGGTGATGAAGTCGACGTCGACGGCACTGCACCCGGCGATCGCGGTGAGGAACAGCTCGACCGGGGTGAAGTCGTCGGACTCCCCTGACCCGATGCTGATCTCGCCACCACGGGCGTTGGTCACGACGTAGGTGCCGGTTCCCGACCGGCTCATCGAGATGCTGCGGTGCCCGGGGCCCGTGCCGCCGGTCTCCTGCTCGCGCTGCTGGGTCATCAGGCTCCCCACTTCTGGTCGATGGCGCGGACCACCTCGAGGTCACGCCAGGTGGTGGTTCGGCCGGTGAGGCGTTCGATCCGGCTGTTGGTCAGCGTGGTCTTGTGGAAGCCGTTGCGCATCTCGGCCAGGATCTCGGCACCGAGCACCCGGCAACGCTCCCCCGGTGCGTCCCAGGCATCGAGCCGGGTGGCCGCCGCGGCCGGCACGGCACCGTCGGCGAAGGCGACGTAGCGCTTCCCGCCGTCGAGCAGCGGTGGCACGGCGTCGATCGTGGCCACGGCGGCCCGCAGCTGAGCCGGCGTGCGCACGATGCAGGGCACGTCGAAGCCGGCCCACTGCTCGAGTACGCGCATCATCTCGGTGCCGACGGCCCCGCCGGAACGGCGGGCACTGCGCACGAAGACGTTGCCCGACTGGATGTGGGTCTGCACGTCGGCGAAGCCGGCGCGCTCGAGCGTGGCGCGCAGCTCGGCCATCTTCACGAAACGGCCGCCGACGTTGACGGCCCGGAGGAGGACGACGTAGGTCGGCATGGCGCCCATCCTCGCACCGGGATGCGACAGTGGTGCGCATGTCGTCACCTGCCGAGCCGTCCGGACGCATCGTCCTCGTCCGCCACGGCCAGACGCAGTGGAGCCGCGACGGGCGGCACACCGGCCGCACGGACCTGCCGCTGACCCCTGACGGCGAGCGCGACGCCCGCCTGCTCGCACCCCGGCTGGCCGAGTTCGAGTTCGCGGCGGTGCTCTCCTCACCGCTGTCGCGGGCGCGGCGCACGGCGGAGCTGGCCGGCCTGGACGCCGTGCTGGACGACGACCTCGCGGAGTGGGACTACGGCGGCTACGAAGGGCTCACGACCCCACAGATCCGCGAGAGCCTCGGCGACCCGGCGTGGACCGTGTTCGGCGATGGCGTCGTGCCCGGGCAGAGCCCCGGCGAGACCGTCGAGGAGGTGGCGGCACGTGCCTCACGGGTGCTGGATCGCGTCGCCGACCCCCTCACCCGCGGCGACGTCGCGCTCGTGGCCCACGGGCACCTGTTGCGCATCCTCACCGCGGCCTACCTGCGCCAGGAGGCGCGGTTCGGGGCGCACCTGCTGCTCGACGCCGGCGCGGTCTGCGTGCTCGACCACGAGCGTGGGGTGCCGGCGGTGCGCACCTGGAACGACACCTCTCGCTGAGCCCCGCCCGTCGGGCGCCGGGGCGCGGTCAGGTCAGCGGCCAGGTGTGCACCGGCTCGTTGGAGTCCATGTGCACGGTGTAGCGCTCGAGCATCCTCCGCAGCGCCTCACGCCGGTCGCAGCCGGCGTCCTCGAACGCCTGGACCGAGCGGCTCTGCCACTCGGCTCCGTTCATGCCGGTCTTGCACCGGCCCTCGATGACCCCGAGGAAGCGCTCGCGCACGGCATCCGAGACACCCCACTGCCGCAGCCCCTCGTGGGCGAGCGGGAGCAGGTGGCGCAGGATCAGCTCGTCGGCGGACAGCTCGCCGAACCCGGGCCAGTACAAGTGCGCTTCGATGCCGTCGCGAGCGGCACGCCGGAAGTTCTCCTCGCAGGCGGCGAAGCTCATCTTGGTCCACACCGGGCGGTCCTCGTGGGCCAGCATCCGGATCGCGCCGTAGTAGAACGCGGCGTTGGCGAGCACGTCGACGATGGTCGGGCCGGCGGGCAGCACCCGGTTCTCGACGCGCAGGTGGGGGGTACCACCGACGATGTCGTAGATCGGCCGGTTCCAGCGGTAGACGGTGCCGTTCAGCAGGCGCAGCTCGGACAGCTCGGGGGCGATGCCGGCCTCGAGCTTGGCCATGGGGTCCTCGTCGCTCGTCTCGGCGAGCAGGGTCGGGAAGTAGCGGGCGTTCTCCTCGAACAGGTCGAAGATCGAGGTGATCCACCGTTCGCCGAAGAACACGCGCGGGCGCACGCCCTGGTTCTTCAGCTCGATCGGGCGGGTGTCGGTGGCCTGCTTGAACAGCTCGATGCGGGTCTCGGCGTGCAGCCGCTTGCCGAAGAAGAACGGCGAGTTGGCGGCCAGGGCGACCTGGGCAGCCGACAGCGCCTGGGCGGCGTTCCAGTGGGCGGCGAACTCCGAGGGCGCCACCTGCAGGTGCAGCTGCACCGAGGTGCACGCCGACTCGGGCGCGATGGAGTCGCAGTAGGTGGCGACGCGCTCGCCGGTCGACCCCTCGATGTCGAGGTAGATGTCCTCGCCGCGGGCGACGAAGATCGAGTCGTTCAGGGCGGTGTAGCGGTTGTTGCCGCTGATCCACTCGCCCTCGTAGTGCTCGGGCATGATCGTGGGCAGGATGCCGATCGCGACGATCTTGGAGCCGACCTCCTTGGCCGCGCGGTCGGCGGCGTTGAGGCTGTTGCGCAGCTCCGCCTCCAGCTCGAGCGCGGAGTTGCCCGGCAGCGGCCGCGGCGGCACGTTGAGCTCGATGTTGTACTGCGCGAGCTCGGTCTGGTAGTCCTCGTCGGCGATCGCGGCCAGCACCTGGGCGTTGTGGAAGTGCGGCTGCATGTCGGCGTCGACGAGGTTGAGCTCGATCTCCAGGCCCGTCATCGGCTTGTCGAACTCGAACGAGCTCGTGTTGAGCATCTTCTCGAAGACGTCGAGGTTCTGGCGCACCTTCTCGCGGTAGCGCTGACGCTCCTCACGGCTGTAGCTGCGCGCCTGAACCTCTGCTCCCATGGCGTCAGCCAACCACGGACCGCTACGAGTCGGTAGTCCGATCCGCGTTTCGGTCACGAGCGGTGTCGGACCCCGCTCGTAGCGTGGGCACCATGCGGCTGATCCACACCTCCGACTGGCACCTGGGGCGCGCGTTCCACCAGGTGGGGCTGCTCGGCGCCCAGGCCGCCTACCTCGACTCCCTCGTCGAGGTGGTGCGCAGCGAGCGGGTCGACGCCGTGCTCGTCAGCGGTGACGTCTACGACCGCGCGATGCCCTCCCCCGAGACCGTCGACCTGCTGTCGCAGACCGTCGTGCGGCTGGTCGACGCCGGGGCGCAGGTCGTCGTCAGCAGTGGCAACCACGACTCCGCCATCCGGCTCGGCTTCGCGTCAGGCCTGCTCGAGCGGGCCGGGCTGCACCTGCGCACGTCGGTGGCCGACGTCGGGCGCCCGGTGCTGCTGGGCGACACGGCGGTGCACGCACTGCCCTACCTCGAACCGGCGCTGGCCGCCGACGCGCTCGGGGCCACCGAGCGCACCCACGCCGGGGTGCTGCGGGCCGCGATGTCGCGGGTGCGCGCCGACGCCGCGCAGCGGGGCGGGCGCATGGTCGTCATGGCCCATGCCTTCGTCACCGGCGGGGTCACCAGCGAGTCCGAGCGCGACATCAGTGTCGGCGGGGTCTGCGCAGTGCCCCCGGAGGTGTTCGACGGCGTCGACTACACCGCGCTGGGGCACCTGCACGGCCGCCAGGAGGTCGCGCCGGGGGTGCGCTACAGCGGCTCGCCGGTCGCGATGTCGTTCTCCGAGTGGCGACACCGCAAGGGCAGCCTGCTCGTCGACCTCTCCGGCGACAGCCCCGTCGTCGAACACCTCGAGGCCCCCGTCGAGAGACCGCTGGCCGTGCTGCGCGGCACCCTGGGCGCCCTTCTGGTCGACCCCGCGCACCGCGACGCGGAGACCTCGTGGTGCCAGGTGACCCTGACCGACCCGCAGCGCCCGCTCGGGGCGATGGAGCAGGTGCGCCGCCGCTTCCCGCACACCCTCGAGCTGCGCTTCGAACCAGAGGGCGCGGCGGTGCCGCTCCGCCCCTATGCGACCCGTGTCGCCACGGCCACGGACGTCGAGGTGTGCTGCGACTTCCTGGGCCACGTGCGCGGCGGCCGCGGCGCGACCGACGACGAGCGGGCACTGCTGGCCGAGGCCGTCGAGGCGAGCCGGGTCGCCCGGCAGGTCGGTGATGACGAGGGCGTGGTCGTGGGCTCGGCGGGGGCCGCATGAGGGTTCACCGGCTCCAGATCGAGGCGTTCGGGCCGTTCGCCGACCCGGTCATCGTCGATGTCGACGCGCTCTCGGCGCAGGGGCTCTTCCTGATCCACGGGGCGACCGGCTCGGGCAAGACCAGCCTGCTCGATGCCATCTGTTTCGCCCTGTACGCCGACGTGCCCGGCTCCCGCTCCAAGCGGGGCCTGCGCAGCGACCACGCCGGCCCGGATGCCGTGCCCCGGGTGACACTCGAGCTCACCGCGGGCACCCGGCGGCTGCGGATCACCCGCTCACCCGAGTTCCTTCGCCCGAAGAAGCGCGGCAGCGGCACGGTGTCGGTGCAGGCCGCGGTGACCCTCGAGGAGCGCCGCGGCGGGCGGTGGGTCGCCCTGAGCGCCCGCCACGACGAGGTCGCCGACGTCGTCAAGGACGCGCTGGGCATGGGGATGGCCCAGTTCGCCAAGGTCGTGCTGCTGCCCCAGGGCGACTTCGCCGCGTTCCTGCGGTCCACGCCCGAAGACCGTCGTGAGGTGCTCGAGCGGCTGTTCGACATCGCCGCGTTCAGCGACGTCGAGGCCTGGCTCGCGCAGTCCCGCCGCGCTGCTGCGGCCGACCTCGACGCCGGCCGGGCCGCCCTCGCCTCCGTCGTGGCCCGGGTCGACGACGTCCTCGCCGATGCCGGGCTCGCCCGCGACGCGGAGCCCGCCGAGTCGGTGGCCACGCACCTGCGTTCCGTCGCCGACGCCCTCGACGCCCGGGTGAGCACCACGATGGCAGCCTTCGACGCGGCATCCGGCGCCGAGCGGGCGGCAGCCGAGGCACTCGCGAGCGGCCGTGCGCTCGACGAGCTCCGCACCCGAGGGCAGCGCGCTGCGGCCCGCCTCGAGACCCTCCAGGACGCCGGCCCCAGCCACCTCGACCACGTGGCGGTCCTCGCGGCGGCCGAGCGGGCCGCTGCGCTCGCCGGGCACCTCGCCGCCCTCGACCGGGCGGTCGACGACGTGGAGGCCGACCGCCGCCGCGTCGAGCGAGCCCGCGCCGCATTGCCCAGCGGTGCTGCGCCGGCGTTGCCCGACGACGAGGTCGGTGCCGCCCTGGCCCGTGTGCACTCGCTCGACAGCACGGTCACCGCACTGGCCAGGGAGGCCGACGACGCCACTGCGCGTGCCCGCCGCAGGGGTGAGCTCGAGCAGCGCGTCGCGCTTCTCGGGGCACGGGGCGAGGCCGCCCGTGCCGAGCTGGGCTCGGCCGAGTCCGAGCGCGACCGGCTCGCCGCCCAGGTGAGGCTGCTCTCCGCCGGTGCGAGCCGCGAAGCCGAGCTCGAGCTCGTGCTCGAGGTGGCCAGGGCCCGGGTCGCGGTGCTCGATGCTGCCGAGCGCGACCTCGCGCGGGTCGCGTCGCTCGCGCCGCAGCACGCCGCCCTCCGCTGCGCCGCGCTCGACCGGCGCGGCGAGCTGCTCGACCTGCGCCAGCGCCGGCTCGACGGCATGGCCGGTGAGCTCGCGCGTTCCCTGACCGGCGGGGGCCCCTGCCCGGTGTGCGGCGGGCTCGAGCACCCCGCGCCGGCCAGGGTCGCCGACCCCGTGCTGCCCGACGACATCGCCCAGGCCGAGCACGCACTGGCTGAGGCCGAGCACGGGCAGCGCTCCCTGGAGGGCGAGATCGAGGCGCTCCACGGGGGGGTCCGCACCAGGCTGGCCGGCCTCGAGGGGGCAGCCGGGCCGGCCCTGCGGGGCGAGGTTGCCGAGGCGGCTCGGGCCCTGGCCGCAGCACGGGCGGCCGCCTCCTCCCGCGACGAGGTCGCCGAGCGCCTGCGACTGGTCACGGCGGCACTCGACGGGCACCGGGCTACGGTCGCGGCCACGACCGCCCACCGCGAGGCCTCGTCGGCCGCCCTCGACGAGCTCACCTCGGCCGAGACCTCTGCGCACGAGCGCGTCGCGGCCCTGCGGGCAGAGCACACACCGTGCCCCTGCGGCTCGCCCGAACCCGCCGCCCACGCGCGCGCCGCCCGGGCGCTCACCGACCTCGCCACCGCCGTGTCCGGGCTCGCCGGGGCGCAGGCGCGGCTGCTGAAGGTCGCCGCACACCTCGACGACGCGGTGGTGTCCTCGGGGTTCGACGACGCCGCGCAGGCCCGCGCGGCACTGCGGGCCGAGGCCGAGCTCGTGCGGCTGGAGGCGCTGGTGACCGCCCACGTCGAGGCCACCGCCGCCGCACGGGCCGTGGCCGACGACCCCGACGTCGTCGCGGCGCTGACTGCCCACGCCCCCGACCTCGCCGCCCTGCAGACCACCCACCGGGCCGCGCGCGAGGCGCTGCTCGCGACGGCGGCTGCACAGGACGACGCCGCCCGCGCGCTGCGATCACTGGAGCGCCTGCTCCCGCTGGTCGACGACGCGTGCGCGCGGGTCGGGGCGGCAGCCGAGCGCGACGCGCGGGTGCGCGAGCTGGCCGACACCACGAGCGGCATCGGGCCCGAGAACACCTTGCGGATGCGGCTGACCGCCTACGTCCTCGCCGCCCGCCTCGAGACCGTGGCCGCGCTGGCCAACGAGCGGCTGGCGGTCATGGGGGGCGGGCGCTACCTGCTCGAGCACTCCGACGAGCGAGCGGCCCGGGGCGCCCGGTCCGGGCTGGGCCTGCGGGTGCTCGACCAGTGGACCGGCCGGGTGCGTGACACCGCCACGCTGTCCGGCGGTGAGTCCTTCATGGCCTCGCTCGCGCTGGCGCTGGGCCTGGCCGACGCCGTGCGCGAGGAGGCCGGCGGGCTCGACCTCGGCACGCTGTTCATCGACGAGGGCTTCGGCAGCCTCGACGACGACAGCCTAGAGCAGGTGCTCACCGTGCTCGACGGGCTGCGCGAGGGCGGCCGCGCCGTCGGCGTGGTGAGTCACGTGGCCGACCTGCGCACCCGCATCACGCACCAGGCCGTCGTGCACAAGGGCGCGAGCGGCAGCACCGTCGAGGTGCGCGCGGGTGGCGCGGTGGCCGAGCCGGCGGCCTGAGGCGACCCGCCGGCATCCGCGCCGTCAGTCCTCGAACGCCTCCGGCGAGGGGCACGAGCAGACCAGGTGACGGTCGCCGTACGCCCCGTCGATGCGCCGCACCGGGGGCCAGTACTTCGCCGTCGGGTCCACCCCCTCGGGGAAGGCCGCGGTGCTGCGGTCATAGGGGTGGTCCCAGTCGCCCGCCAGCGCCTGCGCCGTGTGCGGCGCGCCGCGCAGCACGCTCTCGCCGGCGGCGACGGCACCGGAGCCGACCTGGTCGATCTCGGCCCGGATGGCGATCATCGCGTCGCAGAACCGGTCGAGCTCGCCCTTGTCCTCGCTCTCGGTGGGCGCGGCCATCAGCGTGCCGGCCACCGGGAAGGACATCGTCGGTGCGTGGAAGCCGTAGTCGATGAGCCGCTTCGCGACGTCGTCGACGGTGACACCGGTGTCCTTGGTGATGGCGCGCAGGTCGAGGATGCACTCGTGCGCGACGAGGCCGTCGGTGCCCGAGTACAGCACCGGGTAGTGCTCGCGCAGCCGTGCCGCGACGTAGTTGGCGTTCAGCACGGCGACCTCGGTGGCGCGGCGCAGACCGGCGCCTCCCATCAGCCGCACGTAGGCCCACGAGATGGGCAGGATGCTCGCCGAGCCGTAGGGCGCACCCGACACCGGACCGACGCCGCCGGCGGGGCCGGCGAGCTCGTCGAGCGGGTGGTTGGGCAGGTGCGGTGCGAGGTGCTCGCGAACGCCGACCGGGCCGACGCCCGGGCCGCCACCACCGTGCGGGATGCAGAAGGTCTTGTGCAGGTTCAGGTGCGAGACGTCGGCCCCGAACCTGCCGGGCCGGGCGACGCCGACCAGCGCGTTGAGGTTGGCGCCGTCGACGTAGACCTGGCCACCGGCGTCGTGCACCATCTCGCACAGGTCGGTGATGGTGTCCTCGAAGACCCCGTGGGTCGAGGGGTAGGTCACCATGATCGCCGCGAGCGTGTCGCGGTGCTCCTCGACCTTGGCCTCGAGGTCGTCCAGGTCGACGTTGCCGGTGATCGGGTCGGTCTTGACCACCACGACGCGCAGGCCGGCCATCACCGCACTGGCGGCGTTGGTGCCGTGCGCGCTGCTGGGGATGAGGCACACGGTGCGCTGGTCGTCGCCGCGCGAGCGGTGGTAGGCCGCGATGGCGAGGAGGCCGGAGAACTCACCCTGCGAGCCGGCGGTCGGCTGCAACGAGACCGCGTCGTAGCCGGTGATCTCACACAGCCAACCACTCAGCTCCTCGACCAGCCCGCGGATGCCGCGGGTCTGCTCGTGCGGGGCGAACGGGTGCACCTGCGCGAACTCGGGCCAGGTGATGGCGACCATCTCCGTGGTCGCGTTGAGCTTCATGGTGCACGAGCCCAGCGGGATCATCCCGCGGTCGAGGGCGAAGTCGCGGTCGGCGAGGCGGCGCAGGTAGCGCAGCATCGCGGTCTCGGACTGGTGGGCCGAGAAGACCGGGTGGGTCAGGTACTCCGAGGCGCGGACCAGCGCGTGCGGCCACTGCGGCGCGGCGACAGGCACCCGCTCGGGAGCCACGACGCCGAACGCCTTCGCGACCCGGCCGAGGTCGACCAGGCCGGTGGTCTCGTCGACGCTGAGCTGCACGGTGTCGTCGTCGATGCGCCACAGGTTGACCCCCGCGGCCAGCGCGGTGGCGACGACGTCGCCCGCGCCACCCGGCACGCGCACGCGCAGCGTGTCGAACACGGGGCCCTCGGCGACGTCGAGGCCACCCTCGACGAGCGCGGCGCGCAGAGTCTCGGCGTGGGCGTGCACGCCGAGCGCGATCGCGCGCAGGCCCGCCGGCCCGTGGTAGACGGCATACATGCTGGCCATCACGGCGAGCAGCACCTGGGCGGTGCAGATGTTCGAGGTCGCCTTCTCGCGGCGGATGTGCTGCTCGCGCGTCTGCAGCGCCAGCCGGTAGGCCGGTGCCCCCACGGCGTCGACCGAGACGCCGACCAGCCGCCCCGGCATCGTGCGCTCGAGCCCCTTGCGCACGCTCAGATAACCGGCGTGCGGACCGCCGAACCCCATCGGCACGCCGAAGCGCTGCGTGGTGCCGACGGCCACATCGGCGCCCCACTCCCCCGGCGGGGTGGCCAGGGTGAGCGCGAGCAGGTCGGCGGATGCCGCCACGAGCGCCCCCGCCTCGTGCGCGGCAGCCGTGAGCGCGGTCAGGTCGTGCAGGATGCCGTCCATCGCGGGGTACTGCACGAGCACGCCGAACACCTCGGCGCCGTCGGCGGCGGCTCGCAGCTCGTCGGCCGTGGTGACACCGGTGAGGTCGGTGACGACCACGGGAATGTGAAGGGGCGTCGCCCGGGTGTGCACGACCCCGAGGGTCTGCGGGAACACCGCCGTGTCGACGAGCAGCACCGCGTCGGCGGGAGCCTTGCTCGAGCGGCGCATCAGGGTCATCGCCTCGGCGGCCGCCGTGGCCTCGTCGAGCAGCGACGCCCCTGCGATCGGCAGCCCGGTCAGGTCGCTGACGACGGTCTGGAAGTTGAGCAGCGCCTCGAGGCGTCCCTGCGAGATCTCCGGTTGGTAGGGCGTGTAGGCGGTGTACCACGCGGGGTTCTCGAGCACGTTGCGCTGCACGACGGCCGGGGTCAGGGTGCCGTAGTAGCCCAGCCCGATCATCGAGGTGACCCGGCGGTTGCGGGCGGCGACGGCCCGCAGCTCTTCCAGCACGGCTGCCTCGGACGCTGCGGGCTCGATGTCCAGGGCCTCGACCCCGCGGATGCTGCCGGGCACCGCGGTGTCGACCAGGTCGGCGAGCGAGCTGCGACCGACCACCTCGAGCATCGCGGCGATGTCGTCCTCGCGCGGGCCGATGTGGCGGGCCGCGAAGGCGGGCAGGTCGGTGGTCGGGATGCTCATGGTGGCTCCTGGAGGGCAGACGGCGTCGACGTCTCCCCCTCTGTCACGGAAACGGCCGGTCGCCGGGTGCTCCAGAGGTGCCTGTCCCGTGTGGTCCCTTGCGCCTGAGAGGTTCCGGGGAGGTTGCCCCTTCGGCGCCTCGACGAGGTGCTCGAGGTCTCTCCCACACGGTGTGAGCAGCGGGCGTCAATCTACCACCGGGGCCCGGCGGGCGGGGTGCTCAGGCCAGGCGCGCGGCGCGCCGTGCGCCGAGCTCGTCACCGGGCTGCGGGGCGGCGTCGACCTCGTGCTCGGCACGCTCGCTGGGCAGGTGCGCGAGCTCGCCCTCCACCTCCCGCCACACCTTGCCGACCGCGATGCCGAAGACACCCTGGCCGCCCTGCAGCAGGTCGATGACCTCCTCCGAGGAGGTGCACTCGTAGACCGAGGCGCCGTCGCTCATCAGGGTGATCCGGGCCAGGTCGTCGACACCGCGAGCTCGCAGCACGAAGATCGCGCCACGGATCTGCTGGAGCGAGACGCCGGTGTCGAGCAGTCTCTTGACGATCTTGAGCACGAGGATGTCGCGGAAGCCGTACAGCCGCTGGGTGCCCGAGCCGCCCGCAGCGCGCACCGAGGGCTCGACCAGCCCGGTGCGGGCCCAGTAGTCGAGCTGGCGGTAGGTGATGCCGGCCGCCTTGCACGCCGTGGGTCCGCGGTAGCCGGCCTCCTCGTCGAGCTCGGGGAGGTCACCCTGGAACAGCACGCCCTGCGCGGGCACGAGGCCACGCCCGGACTGCCGTGCTTCCCCGGTGGAGACCACGTGTACCTCCTTGATGAGCCTGCTCGGACGACTGTACGCCCACGAATGACACCGACGTCACTCTTGTGGCCACTGATGTGACACCAGTGACGCTAGGGGCCGGTGTGACTCGGGTCAACGACCGCCGAGCACGCACGCTCATCGGCGTGTCGCAGCTCAGCTCTCGGCCTCGGTGTCGAAGTCGTCGGCGGACACGTGGTCGAGGAACTCCTTGAACTTCTCGACCTCGTCGTCCTCGGTCCCGGCCATCTCGACCCCGGCCTCCTCGAGCAGCTCCTCCGGGGCGACGATCTCGGCGCCGGCACGCAGGGCCAGGGCGATCGCGTCGGACGAGCGGGACTCGATGTCGGTGCCACCGGCGGCCGCGCCCCCGTCGAGGTCGAGCATCGCGTGGAAGACGCCGTCCTTGAGCGCGACGATGCGCACCCGGGTGAGCTCGTGGCCCAGCTCGTCGATGACGTTGCGCAGCAGGTCGTGGGTGAGGGGTCGGGGCGGGATGACGCCCTGTTGGGCGTACGCGATCGCGGTCGCCTCGGCCGCCCCGATCCAGATCGGCAGGTAGCGGTCACCATCGCGCTCGCGCAGGAGCACGATGGGCTGGTTGGTCGGCATCTCGACCCGCACCCCGAGGACCTCCAGCACCTTCACCCCGCCACCGTACCCCGCCACCCGGTGCCTGGCTCAGCCCGTGCGGCCGGACAGGCCGCCGCGAACCAGGGCGGCGTGCAGGGACAGGCACAGGTGCGCCACCTCGGCGGCGTGCCGCTGCGCGTCCGCGCCCCGGCGCGCCCCCACGACCTGCTCGACCAGCCCCACCTCACGGTCGGCCGCGGCCCGGAAGGCCCGCAGGTGCCGTGGCTGTACGCCGTAGGTGGCCAGGCCGGCGGCGGCGTGTGCCACCCGCAGGTCGGCCTCGTCGTGCAGGCCGGCGGTGTCGGGGCGCAGGAGTCCGTGGGAGGCGAGGTCGCTGACCTCGTCGGGGCCCAGCCCGGTGGCGCGGGCCAGCTCGGGCGCGGTGAGGCGCAGCTCGGGGCGTGCTGCGAGGTCCGCGGCATCCGGCACGTCGGGGTCGGGGGTCGGCGGCGGCGACTGGGGGCGGCCGTCCACGGCGTCGCCAGGGGTCAGCCCACGGTTGATGGCCTCGAGGTTGTCCTTGATCACCTTCAACGGCCAGAACAGATCGCGCTGGGCGCGCAGGACGTAGCGCAGCCGCTCGACGTCCTCGGGGGTGAACTGGCGGTAGCCCGAGGCGGTGCGGGCCGGCGTGACCAGCCCTTCGGCCTCGAGGAAGCGCACCTTGGAGATGGTGACGTCGGGAAAGTCCGGCTCGAGGGCACGCACCACTGCGCCCACCGTGAGGCGGGCGCCGGGAGCCTGCGGGGACACGGTGCGGGTCAGGTCCGGCTGGCGTAGAACACGAGCCGGAACTTGCCGATCTGCACCTCGTCGCCCGTGCTGAGGGTGATCTCGTCGACCAGCTCGCGGTTGACGTAGGTGCCGTTGAGCGACCCGACGTCGCGCATGACGAAACCGCGCTCGGTGCGCCGGAAGACGGCGTGCTTGCGAGAGACGGTGACGTCGTCGAGGAAGATGTCGCTCTCGGGGTGGCGGCCCGACATCACCTCGTCGTCGTCGAGGAGGAACCGGGCGCCGGTGTTGGGCCCGCGCAGGACGACGAGCAGGGCGGTGCCGGGGCGCAGCGCCTCGACGGTGGCGAGGTCGGCCTTGGTGAGGACGTGGTCGCTCGCGTGGACCGTCTCGGCCTGCTCGGTGCCCTGGATCGCCTGGAGCCGCATGGTCGTCGGCTCGGGCACGGCACCTCGAGGGTCGTCGCGCTCGTCACTCATTCGCATCCAGCCTTCCGTCGTCGGTGCCTGCGAAGGTCAACCCTAGACCTGCGAAAGCCAAACCCTAGATCACGGCACCGTCGTTGGCCCACCCTGAGCGGGCTGTCTCACCACTGCGAGATGTCAGGCCAGCTGCGCGGTGTACGCATCGACGTCCAGCAGAGCGTCCAGCGCTGCCGCGTCGGTGGCCCGCAGCTCGTACATCCAGCCCTCGCCGTAGGGGTCGGAGTTGACCAGCTCCGGGGTGGCGTCGAGCGCGCCGTTGACGGCCGTGACCTCGCCGGAGACGGGGGCGTAGAGGTCGCTGACCGACTTGGTCGACTCCACCTCGCCGCAGGTGTCACCCGCGACCACGGCGTCGCCGACCACCGGGAGGCTGACGTAGACGACGTCGCCGAGAGCCTCCTGGGCGAACGAGGTGATCCCCACCCGCAGCGTGTCACCGTCGAGGCGCACCCACTCGTGCTCGGCGGTGTAGCGCAGGCCGGAGGGGTACTCGAGGTCGCTCATGTCGCTCCTAGGTCGGGTCGCGAGCGACCCATCAGGGGGTTGCGGTGGGTACGGGCTGAGCGTACTGAGGCGGGGTCGGGGTCAGCAACGCGTCGACGTCGACCTCGTCGCGGATCTGCAGGTCGGTGTCGCCGCCGACCCGGCGCACGGTGGCGGTCACGCCCCCGGGGATCTCCATCGCACCGGCGAGCGTGTTCTCGTCGCCGATGGCGCGGATGACGTAGGGCGGGCGCACGAGCACACCGGACACCGACAGCCCGTCCTCGCCGTCGCTGAACCAGGTGTCGGCGGCCACCCGCACGTCCCCGATCTGGATCGCCTCCGCGCCGGCGGCGCGCAGCTCCTGCATCGTGTCGAGGATGATCGGCGCATCGACCTTGCGGTCGGGGTCGCTGATCGTCAGGACGATGCCGGGCCCGGTGGCCTTGACGGTGCCGGCCAGGATGCCGAGGGCCGCCACGCGCTCGCGCGCGGCCCGCTGCGCCTCGGCCTCGTTGGTGGACTGGCTCTCGAGCAGGTCCAGCGAGGACTGCAGCCCGCGGATCTCCTCGGCGAGCCGGTCGCCGTCCTGGTCGACGCCCGCGAAGATGCGCACCAGCTCGTCCTCGCGCAGGGTATCCAGGCCCTCGAGCGAGGTCTGGCGCACCTGGGCGATGATCGCGAAGCCGAGGGCGCCGGCGAGCACCATCGCGAACACGTTCGCGCGCGTCGCGCGCGGCGAACCGGCCCGCAGCAGCCGGCGCCAGGCCCGCTGCGGGCTGTCGACCGGTCCGGGGCCGGTGGGCTCGCCCGGTTCGGGCGGGAGCTGGGTCATGCGTCGAAGAGGTGCCGACGGATCGCGGCGACGTTGGAGAAGATGCGCACGCCGAGCACCACGACCACGCCCGTGGAGAGCTGGCTGCCGACGCCGAGCTTGTCGCCGAGGAAGACGATGAGCGCCGCGACGACGACGTTGGACAGGAACGACACGACGAAGACCTTGTCGTCGAAGATGCCGTCGAGGATCGCGCGCACCGCCCCGAAGACGGCGTCGAGGGCGGCGATGACGGCGATGGGCAGGTAGGGCTGCAGCCACACGGGCACGGCCGGTTGCAGGAGCAGACCGATGATGATGCCGAGAGAGAGGCCGATGGCCGGGATCACGACGAGCTCCTCTTCGGGGTGGCGCTCGGAGACGGGGTGGAGACCTCAGTATCGCCGGAGCGGGCGTAGCGTAGGTTCAGGCCCACCGCGGCCGGCACGGCGAGGTCGTCCGAGACCCCGGTGTCGACCCGGATGCCGAAGGTGTTGCGCAACGTCGACAGGTAGGTGCCGCCGGGGCCGTCGGCGAACGCCGCGGGGAACTCCTTGGGGTTGCCCAGCGCCGTGATGACGTAGGGGCGGGTCAGCGGGCGGAAGTCGACGACGAGCGCGGAGCCGGCGAACCGGATCGCCGAGGTGGCCGTCATCCGCTTGCCGTTGATGCTGACCGCCTCGGCCCCGGACTCCCACAGGGCGTTCGTGACGAACCGGAGGTCCTTGGCGAAGACCCGGCCCTGCTCGGCCTCGTCCCCACCCTCCGCCGTGTCGTCGGCACCTGCCCCCGGGGCGTCGTCCAGGGTGAGCGTGAACCCCGGGCCCTGCAGCGCGGTGCCACCCACCGCGGCCGAGAGGTCACGGCTGAGGGTCGCGAGCCCCTCGTCGCCGAGCTGCTCGGCCTCCAGCGCCGCGACCTGGCCCTGGAGCTCGGCCGCCTCGCCCGTCAGCGCGTCGACCTGCCCGCGCCGGTCCTCGATCTGCCCGATGAGGTCGGCCCGGGCCTGCGAGCGGGGCTCGTTGGCGGTGGTGAGGTTGTACGACGCGACCCCGAAGACGAGCCCGATGAGCACCGTCGCCAGGACGAGCAGGGGGGAGCGCAGCGACGTGGAACGGGGCCGGCCCTGCGACTCGCGCCGGTCGGCCGCGGCGGCGTAGCCGGGATCGAGCGGCCGCTGCAGCATCGAGGTGAGCAGGGTCATCGACGCGTCGGGGGCCCGGTCGGTGGGTGCGCGGGGGCTCATGCGGGCACCACCCGCTGCTCGTCGGCGAGCAGACGGCGCAGCTGCACCGCGTAGAGGATGCCGGCCACCCAGTACAGCGCGGTGCCCCACCACGCGAAGGCCCACCCGACGGGCTGCGCGATGGCGGCCAGCGTGCCCGACCCCTCGCCGAGGAGGATCAGCGGGAACGCGTAGAGCAGGTTGAAGGTGGCTGCCTTGCCGGCGAAGTGCACCGGCAGCCCCATCCAGCCGTGCCGCTTCGCGATGAGCACGACCACGACCATGAACAGCTCACGGGCGAACAGCACGGCGACGAGCCACCACGGGATGATCTCGCGCCAGGCCAGGCCGAGCAGGGTCGCGGCGATGTACAGCCGGTCGGCGACCGGGTCGAGCAGCTGACCCACCCGCGAGACGAGGCCGTACCTGCGGGCGATCTTGCCGTCGAGGTAGTCGGTGAGGCCGGCGAGGAAGAGCAGCACCAGGGCCAGCCCGTCGCGCTCGGACAGGATCGCCCACAAGAAGACGGGAACGCCGAGCAGCCGGGCGGCGGACAGTGCGTTCGGCACCGTGAGCACCCGGTCGCTCACCTGCTCCTCGGGCGCCCCCGTCGACATGGACGCAACTGTAGGCGCTCGGGCTGGGCGTGCGCTGACAGGTCCCGGATGCCGCGCTCTAGGGTGACGCCATGTCGACCCCCCTGCTCGGCGCGACCGAGGACGAGCTGCGCCGCGACCGCACGAGTGTGAAGTGGGTGGCCTACCCGCCCGACGTGCTGCCGCTGTGGGTGGCCGAGATGGATGCCGCACCGTGCCCGGCCGTCGCCGACGCCGTGTCGGCCGCCGTGCACCGGGGCGACACCGGCTACGGCTGGGGGCCCCGGTACGCCGCGGCGGTCGCGCGGTACGCCGACTCCGCCTGGGGCTGGGAGGTGGACACCTCGGCCTCGATGATCGTGCCCGACGTGATGATCGGCGCCGCCGAGCTGCTCCGCCTGCTCACCGACGAGGGCGGCCCGGTCGTCTTCTCGCCGCCGGTGTATGACTCGTTCTTCGGCTTCGTCGACGCCATCGGCCGCCGACGGCTCGACGCGCCGCTCACCGCCGCTGGCCGCCTGGACCCCGAGGCGCTGCGCGCGGCGTTCCGGGAGGCGACCGCGGGCGGCGAGCGGGCGGCATACCTGCTCTGCAACCCGCACAACCCGACCGGCACCGTGCACTCTCCCGCCGAGCTGGCCTCGCTCGCGGCACTGGCCGAGGAGCACGGCGTGCGGGTGGTCGCGGACGAGATCCACGCGCCGGTCGTGTATGCCGGCGGGCCGGTGTTCACGCCGTACCTCACCGTGCCCGGCGCCGAGCGCGGCTTCTCGGTGTTCTCACCGTCGAAGGGGTGGAACCTCTCCGGCCTGAAGTCGGCCCTGGCGATGGCCGGGCCGGGGGCGGTCGACGACTTCCGCCGGCTGCACGAGGTGAACACGCACGGCTCGTCACACCTCGGCGCCATCGCGCACGTGGCGGCGATGGCCGACGGGCGGGACTGGCTGGCGCAGCTCGTCGGCGAGCTCGACGCCAACCGGGCGCTGCTCGGGCGGCTCCTGGCCGAGCACCTCCCGGCGGTGCGCTGGCAGGCGCCGGAGGCGACCTACCTCGCCTGGCTCGACTGCCGCGACCTCGGGCTCGGCGACGACCCGGCATCCGTCGTGCGCGAGCGCGGCCGCGTGGCGCTGGGCTCGGGGCCGGCCTACGGGCGGCGGGCGGGGCGCGGGTTCGCCCGGCTCAACTTCGCGACCTCGCCGCAGATCCTCGAGGAGGCGGTGCGACGGATGGCATCGGTGCTCTGAGGCCGCGCCCGGAGGTGCGGGCCGGCGCTCGCACACCACCGCCGGTCCTGCCGGACGCCGGACGCCGGACG
>Ga0105047_10003828_pt1 | contig 26407 bp, 19 predicted proteins | sample MAT04_FD_78384 | JGI IMG/M metagenome (GOLD analysis project Ga0105047, IMG submission 78384) | Freshwater microbial communities from Lake Fryxell liftoff mats and glacier meltwater in Antarctica - MAT-04 (megahit assembly) | ecosystem: Environmental > Aquatic > Freshwater > Ice > Liftoff... | reverse complement strand
GGTCCGGAGGGCGGTTCTGACCTCGGTCAGGAACGCAGCGAGCAGCATCGGCTTCATCGCCTTCGGGGGCTCGAGCTTCATCGGCTCGTCGCCGCTCACCGTGGCGACGGTGACGAGCGGGTCGTGGGTGACGACCGGCTTCCCGTTCACGCTCTGGATCCCGTACTTGCCGATGCCGATCCCGATCTCGACCCAGCCATCGGGGTGTGGCTCGAGGAACATCACGGCGCGCTCGCCGCGCTCGAACGTGCTGGTGCCGGAGACCTTGTGCACGAAGTCGCCGATCTGACCGCCGGGCATCACGACCTGGATGGTCTTGCCGACCGCGACGTCACCCTTGAGCGCCTTTTCGACGCGCATCGTGACGATGGTCTTGATCGCGCCGTTCTCGATGATCCAGCGCGCCTCCTGCTTCTCGACGCGTCCGAGCACGATGGCCCGCGCGACGTGCGCTTTCTGCGAGAGATCGAGCGCGCGCACGACCGTGGCGTCGGCGGGGCCGGTCGCCATCACCGAAACGGAGAGCGAGACGGCGGCGGCGATCGCAGCCGCGACCAGACATCGAGAACCGATTGGCATGGTGGGAGAGTACCTCCCGTGCTCGCCGCTGGGCACATCGGTCACGTGGCTATTGCATTCCGCTGTGGCAGGATGCGCGCCGCATGAGGTCTCCGGCCCTGGTAGCGCTCCTTTTCGGCTCGTTTGCCTGCACGTCTGCACCGCAGGCTCCCGTCACGGGTGATCCGGAGGTCCCCCGCCTCCTGGAGGCCACCGGCGGAATCGGCACCTTCCGGCCAAACCCGGCCTTCCACCCGATCACCCCGCCGCCCGCCACCTTCGCCGTCCGCCGCCAGTCGCTGCGGGCCGAGGGCGAGATCATCGTGCTCGACGGCGCCGACCCCGGCCTCGTCGCGAACGACGGCATGGGCAACTACGGCATCACCGACGACAACCAGGTCGCGATCGTGCAGGCCGTGCTCGCCCAGTACCCCGACAACTTCGACACCATCCAGATCTACCTGTCGTTCCTCGACAACGCGCACGCCGGCAGCGCTTACTACCAGGGCATCTCGAACGAGGTCAGCGGCATCGGCCGCATGGTGTTCAACGGCCGCGGCGGCTGGGGCCTGCCGGATCAGGGGCGCCTCTCCGGCTTCTCGAACATGAACACGCTCGAGCAGTTCGACGGTCTGAGCCAGGCCGGGCGCGTGCGCTCGCCGTATCACGCGGTCATCGCCCAGGAGCTGACCCACCGCTGGCTCTTCTTCTTCGAGTTCAACAACGCGGCGGGCCGCAGCAAGGCCTTGCTCGGCCGCGACGAGGCCCACTGGAGCCGCCTCGCGCAGGCCTCGGGCTCGGTGCAGGACGGCAACCGCTGGATGGAGATCGACGATCACAACTTCCTGATGCAGGGCCACGACGACAACCTCGCGCCGCTCGATCTCTACGGGATGGGCATCTACGGGCCCGAGCAAGTGCCGCCGTTTTACTACCTCACCGAGGCGACGCTCGACGGGATGATGCTCAACGGCACCAGCCGCATCCCCGACGGCGCGCGGGTCATGGCCAACAAGATCGAGGTGAAGATCGATCAGATCGTGCAGGCGCTCGGGCCGCGTGATCCGCCGAAGGGCACCGAGACCCCGTACTACCGCGCCGCGCTGGTGCTGGTGACCGCGCCGGGGCAGGGCGCCGCGGAGATCGCGCCCTACCTCGAGGCGATCCAGGCCGTGCAGCGCACGTTCCCCGAGACGTACAAGTCTTGGACCCACGGCGCCGGCGCGATCTGCACCAAGACCACCGCGCTGTGCCCGGAGCCGGAGATCGATCTCGACGCGATCACGCTCGACGACGGCGGCGACGATCTCATCGCGCCCGGCGAGCACACCAACGCGAGCCTCAAGGTGCGCAACCTCGGCCTGGGCACCGCGGAGAACGTGCAGGTCACGCTGCGATCGCTCGATGGGCTGGTCACGGTCGAGACCGGCACCGTCACCGCGCCCCCGATCGCGGAGGGGACCGCGGTCGCGCTCGGGATGCCGTTCGGTCTCGCGGTCTCGCCGGCGGTGCCGTGCGGCAGCGTGATCGCGCTCGAGATGCTGGCGGTGACGCGGGAGGGACCGAAGTTCCGCCGGCGGGTCGAGCTGATCGTCGGCAATCGCACGCTCAAGGCCGACGGCCTCGACGAGGCGCCGGACTGGCAGGTCGATCCGGAAGAGGACGACACCGCAACGGCCGGCAAGTGGGCCCTCGATCAGCCGGAGCTGGTCAGCGCGCTCGGCGTCGTCACCCAGCCTGGCGCCGATCACAGCCCCGGCGCGAGCAAGCTCGCCTTCCTCACCGGCCCGCGGAAGGGCTCGACGTTCGCGACCAACGACGTCGACGGCGGCAAGACCACGCTCGAGAGCCCGATCTTCGCGATCGAGGGGGCGCGCGCGCCGAAGCTGGTGTTCCACCGCTGGTTCGTCGCGGAGGACTTCGTCGCGGCGGGCGGGCCGAAGCCGGTGACGGGCGCGGCGCTGTCGGTGCTCGGCTCGAGCGACGGCGGCGCGACGTGGAGCGAGCTCGCGACGTACAGCGATCGCACGCTCGGCTGGACGCGGACCGAGATCCTGCTGAGCGAGAAGCTCTCGATCACCGACCGCATGCGCTTTCGCTTCGTCGTGAACGATCCGACGACCACCGGCACCGTCGAGGGCGGGATCGACGATCTGGAGATCGTAGACGTGCTCGATGGCTGCGTGGTGCGCCCGAGCGGCGACGGTGGGGTGGGGCCCGTCGAGGAGAGCGGCTGCGCGACGACGGGATCGAGCGCGATCTCGCTCGGTGTGCTCGCGCTGCTCGCGCTGGTCTTGCGGCGCCGCCGCGCGTCATGAAACCGGTGCTCAACGCGCTCGGGCGGCTCGGCGGCGCGCTCGCCACGCCTCGGCGCACGCTGATCGGCGTCCTCGAGAAGGGCGATGGCAGCGTGTTCGAGGTGCTCCTGTTCGCGCTCGTGGTCGGGATCATCGTGCAGCCGACGAGCGCGGGGCAGGCCTTCCTGCTCATGCGGGTGAGCCCGCTCGAGGGCCTGATGGCGCTGTCGCGCGTGGTGTTCGGGCGGTTCGGCACCGCGTTCGTGATCGTGCTGGTGGGCGCGGCGATCGTGTTCGTGCTCGGCCGGCTGCGGGTGGGCTTCGACAAGATCCTGGACGCCTGTGCGTACACGCTGGTGCCGCACTTCCTCCTGGCGGCGGTGGGCGCGGCGCTGTCCAATCTGGGCGCGGAGCTATGGTTCCTCCCGCACCGTAACCTCAAAGGTGACGGACCGTACTTCCTGGCGCGCCTCGCGGCGGGATACGGTTGGTCGGTGGCGCTGCTCGGCCTGATCGCGATCCATGTGCTGCGCCGCCCGCGGGAGGTCGAATGACGAGCGAAGTGAATGCGACTCCCTCCGCCCCGGCGGACATCGTCGGCGCGTCGAAGCCGGAGCGGTGGTCCGGGATCGTCCTCGTGCTGTTGATCGCCGCGGCGTTCGCGATGGTGATCGGTCGGGTGGTGCAGGTCGCGAGCGGCCCCCCGCCGCCGCGCTCGGGCACCGTCGCGCCCGCTTTCGCTGGGCCGAGCCTCGATCAAGGCACGACCACCCGCCTGGAAGATCTGCGCGGCAAAGTGGTGGTGCTCGACTTCTGGGCCACCTGGTGCCCGCCGTGCGTCGCCTCGATGCCGACGCTCGATCGCATCCACAAGGAGCTCGGTCCGCGCGGCGTCGTCGTGCTCGGCCTCAACCAGGAGCCGGGGCAGGAGACGATGGTCCGCGCGTTCATGCGCGATGAAGGCCTGTCGCTGCCGGTGGTGATGGACTCCGGCTCGATCGCCGCGTCGTACGGCGTGTTCAGCTTCCCGACGTCGTTCGTGCTCGGGAAGGACGGCGTCGTGCGCGCGGTGCACCACGGTCCCCCGAGCGAAGCGACCCTGCGCGCCGAGATCGAGTCCGCCCTCGCCGAGACCGGCCCATGACTCCGTTCGCGTTCCGCTCACTGCGCGCCGTCGCCTCGGCGGAGCCGGACCTTCGGCTTTGGGCTTGCCCTTGAGCTTGGCCTCGATCCTCGCGCCGCTGGTCGATGCCCCCGCGCTCGATCTGGAGCAGATCGGGCACGTGTTGATCGCGGAGGACGCCGAGGAGGCGAGCCTCGACTTCGATCGCCTGCTGCGCCTCGCCTCGCGCCTGCCCTCGGGTCTGGTGCACGCGGAGAGCGTCTGGATCACCAGCGTGCCCGCGGTCGGCCTCGCGCCGCTCGCGCCGGGGAGCGCGTGGTCGGCGCTCGATCGGCAGCTCATCGTCACAGTCGCGCCAGGACGCGCAGCTCTGATCTCGACCGCGGTTGATCTCGCGCGTTACGCGCTGGGCGCGGCCGAAGTGGGCCGGATCCTCGGGCCGCAGCGCGAGCTGGTGGAGGCGCTCCTCTCCTCGATCCCGCTCGACAGCGCGTCGGCGAGCCGCCTCGCGCTGGCGCTGGGCGCGGATCCGGAGCTGATCGCCACGATCGATCGGCGCGCGCCCGGCCTGCGCGCAGATCTCGGCAGCATGGGGCGTCGCGCGTTCCGCCCAATGGTGCAGCTCCATCCGTCGACCCGGCCGTCGCGCTGGCGGCGGCTCGGCACGTCGATCGCGCGCCGGCTGATCGAGGCGCTGCCGCCCGGGCCGTTTCGCCTGGTGGTGGCCGACAGCAGCGACGTCGTCGAGCACCTCTCGCCGTACACGCGCGATCTGATGACGACGCTCACCGCGTGGGCGCAAGAGAACCCGCACGAGATCGCCGTGCGCGGGCTGGTCGACGCGCTCGCCCATACCCGCGGGCACCCGGTCGATCACGCCGCGCTGGTCGCCCGCGATCTGATGCGCGCGTACCCCGAAGCGCTGGTCGAGCGGCGCATGATCGAGCGGGCCTCGGGGCTCGAGCTCTTCGACGAGGCGCACATGGTGTTCGGTTACGCCGACGTGGGGACGCTGCCGGCGCCGGATCAGCGCGCGATCCCGGCCGGGAGCCGCGGGACGCTGGCGGTGGTGGCGGGCCCGTCCGACGAGACGCTGGTCGCGGCGACCGCGGCCTTGCTCGAGACCGGGCGCGTCGAGGGGCTCGCGCTCGCCGGCGCGAGCGGCCCCGATCTCGATGGGCCCTGCGGGCTGCCCGAGCTGCTGGTGAGCGCGGATGACGCGGTCATGCTCGAAGGTGCATCGCGCCTCGCGCGTCGGGTCGAGAGCCTGGGCATCCGGCTCGGTCGCGGGCGGCGCTTGATGGTCGACGGCGAGCGCGGCGCACCGCCGTGGGCCTTCGATCTTTTGCGTCTCGCGCGCCGCGCGACGCTCACCGGGCTGTTCCCGGTGGACGGTCGTCAGGCCCTCGCGTTGTACGCCCGATCCGCGTCCCCTTATCCCGATATCGATCTCGCTCTTGGGAGCATCCAGGCAGCCCGAGTGGCCTTGATGGGGCTTCAGCTCAGCGAGGCGTCCCCTGCACCGCGTGGTCCAGATGCCTCTAAGCCCTCGAGCTCAATGCGTTTTCGGGCGTGAATACAAGGCCTCGCTCAATGGTTATTTTTTGCGTGCGTTTTACTGGCACATCCGCCACTATAGGAAGCACGACATGGGGTTGCCCCATGTTATGTCAACGTCTCAATGGGGGGGAGACCACAACGCCGGCGAGAGCTTGGCTAAGGGAATCCCACAATGCAAGTCGAAAATCTGGGCACGAGCATGAGCAACAATGGCGACGACCGGAGCGGCGCGGACCTGCGTCCGCTCGAGAAAATGGTCGTCTTCGCGCAGAAGGGGCAGGTGCCGGTTCAACTCGAGCACTGGCTTCGGAAGCGTCAGATCGGCGTGAGCTTCAGCGAGGCGACCAAGGTCGACGTCGCGGAGATCAAGAACGCCGGGGCCAAGTACGTGTTGATCGATCTCGATGGGCAGGCGTCGGGGGACGCCGCGCTCATCAAGCAGCTCCGCAGCGAGCTGCCGGGGATCAAGGTGGTGGTGACCACTGCTTCGAACGATCCGTCGTTCGCAGACGGCCTCATCGAGGCCGGCGCAGCGGGTGTCGTGGTGAAGCGGCCGTACGTGGCCGATCTCGTCTTGGCCGTGCAGGCGGCGGGCGAGAATCGGACGTTCATCTCGGGCGTTCCGAACGCAAAGGACGGCGCGCAGGTGCAGATCACCGCGCGTGAGCGTCAGGTGCTGGAGCTGATGGCGCACGGGTTCTCGAACCAGGCCATCGGCGAGAAGCTCTCGATCAGCGTGAAGACGGTGGAAGCTCACCGCGCGCGTCTGTTCAAGAAGCTCGGCGCCTCGAACGTGGCAGATGCGGTGCTCCTGGCCATCCGCGTCGGTCTCGTGACGCCGTAAAGAGCGAATCGGTACCGGAGGCCCGCGGGACTTGGATCCGCGGGCCTCGTCTTCTTTCTAGCCTCTGAGCTTCAAGCGAAGCGGATCTCGGAGACCGACCACGCCGGGATCCAGATGCGATCGACGGTGCGCCGGTCGTCGGGGACCATCGTCATGGCTCCGGCGCCAGGCGCGTAGTCGGGCGACACGCCCACCACTTCCTTCTCGTTCGTCATGCGCACCGCGATGCGCGTCCCCGTGGGCGCGGCCGGCGGGACCCCGCGCACGTGGCCGACGTAGATCGCGAAGACCTCGTTCACGTCGATGTTCTCGTCCTCGGTCACGCCCGACGCGCGCACGCGCAGGACGCCGTTCTCGGGCTCGAACGCGACGAGCTCGCCGCGCTTGGTGCCGCCGGCGATGAGCTGGACGATGACCGGCGTGACGGCGCGAGCGGGCGGCGCTTCCGGCGCGGGGCGCACCGGAGGCGGGGCTTGCGGCGCCGTTCGCGTGCGCACCACCTCGGGGAGCGGGCGAACCGGCTCGGAGAGGCGCGGCGTGGCGCTGGCGGGGATCGAGGCGGTGTTGCTGCCATCCCGCGCGGCCGGCGCGCGCATCGGCGGCGGGGCGATGCCGCCTTGCGTCTCCTCGTCGCGGATCTCGGTGAGCTCGCCCTCGTCGAGCGTCGACTCCGCAGTGGGCACCAAGAGCGGCTGCGCGTACTCGACGGGCGCGTCGGTCACGCCGAAGAGCAGCCGCGCCTCGTCCGTGAAGCTCTGCATCGACTCGCCGAGCGACAGCACCTTGTCGGCGCGGTCGTTGCCGCCCAGCGTGTTGTCGCGCTCGATCGCCTCGTCGTAGTAGTCCTCCATGTACAGCGGCTTGTCCGACGGCGTGTACCCGGATTTCGGCAGCGATTTGGCCGATATCTCGGTGAGCTTGCCTCTGTCTGCGAGCGACAGCGTGATGCTCTCGACGGCCTGAGCCGCGACGACCGGGGGCCCGGCCGGCAGCGGCGGCGCCGCGAGCGGCGCGGTGCGCACGGACATCGGCGGCGGTGGTGCGGCGCGCGTCTGCGCGGGCGGCGGAGGCGGCGCGGCGGCCGGAGCGGGCGCGGGTGCCGGTGGCGCGGCGCTGATCGTCGGCTGCGGAGGCGCACCGCCTTCGCCCGGGCCGCGACGGGTGATGGTCACCTGCGCCGGCTTCACGTTGTTCATCGAGGGGCGCGCCGTCGCGACCGCGGTGGGATTCTCGATCTTGCGTGGGGCAGGGCGCGCGCCGTCGATGCGATCGCGCAGGAGATCCTCGAGCGACTCGAGCCGCGGGCGCTCGTCCACGGGGAGCTCGCCCCGCAATCGGAGCAACGTGAGGCGCGTGAAGTCCTCGATGGCAGAGAGCGTTTCGGTCATGTCACTCGCTATCGTCGCGGAGCTCCACGCTCAGCCGATCGAGATATTCGCGCCCCCCGACCTTCCGCCAGAACCTCTGCGCGCCTTCGTTCATGCGGGCCACGTAGACCTCGACCGACTCGGCGCCGTTGCGCTTGAGCCACCAGACGGCGTCGTCGACGAGCAGCTCGCCGATGCCACGCCCGCGCTGGCTGGAGGTCACGGAGATATCGTTGATGTAGCCGATCCAGCGGGTCTTGTAGACCGGGCTGTTCGGCAGGATGCAGCTCACCGCGAAGCCGACGACGGTCTTCTCGACCTCCGCGACGCGCAGCCGGTAGTCGTCGCGGGTGCGGGCGGCCTCGGCGTACGAGAGGAACGCATCGTCGGCGTCCTCGGAGAGCGCGAAACGCGCGTCGAGCGAGGCGTGCAGATCCATCAGCTCGCGCCACAGCCGCAGGACGGCCGCGTCGTCGCGGGCCTCGGCGTTGCGAAGGGTCACCGGAGGAGACTCGGGCTGGGCCCGGGCTCGGGCGCGGCGCTTGCCCGAGTCGCGCTCCCAGGCGTGCACGTCTCGACCGGTAACACGGGGGTAAGGGGGCCTCAAGTCAGGGGCGCAAGCCCAAAGGCGAAGTGGAGGGCTCCGCCCGACCGAGCCGACGGCGCGCAGTGAGCGGAGCGAACGTAGTCCGGCGCAGCAGCGCGACGCAGAGAGCCATGAGCGCCCAGGTGGGCGATCCCGAGGCGGTCTGGCACCCGCAGCCCTCGGTGGGAGCGCCCGCGGCGGCGGCGGCCGCGGCGACATCGAGCGTGCCGAGGCCCCAGCGCGGATCGCCGTCGGGCGGCGGCGCGGCGGTCGTGGTGAGCCACCGGCGCAGCTCGTCGATGCTGGCGCCGCGCGCCAACCCGAGCAGCACCGCAGCCGCACCGGCCACGTGCGGGACCGCCATGCTGGTCCCGGCGCGCACCCGGTACAGCGGCGCTTCGGTGCCCGTGCGGCTCGCGGCCGCCACGATCGAGAGGCCCGGCGCGGTGAGCTCCGGTTTGTCGCCGGTGCGCACGGGATCGAGCGTCGGCCCATGCGAGCTGAAAGCCGCGAGCTCTCCGATCACGCCGCGGTTGACCTGCGTTCCGTCGACCTCGGTGCGCGACACCATCGCCGACACCGCGATCGCGCGGCGCGACGCGGCCAGATCGGACAGCGAGAGCTCGGCATTGCCGAGGATCTCGCTCGCGAGGCCCAGCGTCGGCGCGGACGCGAAGCGCGGCACGCGCGGGATGTCTGCGGGCGCATCGATCCAGGCATCGAAGCGGCCCGATCCGGCCATCCGCACTGCGAACGTGACCCCCGGAGACAGGGTGGACGTGATCGACAGACCCACGTGCGGGCGACCGTTGGCGCGGTTCTTCTCCGGCTCGGCGTCGAGCTCCACCTCGCCGAGCGGCGGCGCTCCGGGCTCGATCGCGATCGGGACGGTGCGGCCCGGCGTGCCCGGTCCGAGCGCGCCCGACGTCCACACCACGCGGCCGTCTTTCACCGCGATGAGCGCGATCGCCAGCGTCGCATCGGGAGCGCCCCACACGTCGACGACGCCGTCCAGCGGCAGACCCGCGGAGATCACGCCGAAGTCGAGCGCGACATCGATGACCGCGCCCGGGCTCAAGGTGGCGCCGGCGTGCACGGCGTCGCCGCCCTCGTTTCCGGCCGCGACCACCACCAGGTGGCCGAACGCGTCCACTGCCGCGGCCTCGGGCGAGGTCCCGTCGTGCGGGCCGACGTGACCGCCGAGCGAGAGGTTCACGACCAGCGGAACGCCGCGCTCGCGGGCCGCGTCGTCGAGGAACACCAGCGCGGGCACCAGGCCGTCGAACAGCGTCGAGCGGACGATCGCCAGATCCGCTTCGGGGGCGATTCCGCGAAAAAACGGCCCATTTCCGAGGGCGATCGAGGCGACGTGGGTGCCGTGCCCGATCTCGTCACCGATCGGGCAGGCGCCGCGGTCGATGCGCGCGCTGTCGCAGCGCTCCTGGGTGTCCTGGTCCCACGCCTTGATGATCCGGGTCTTGCCGTCGAGCGTGCGGAAGTCGGGGTGCGCCAGCTCGATGCCGGAGTCGTAGATGCCGACCATCGCCCCCGAGCCGCGGAGGTGCCGCGTGAAGCCGAGCGCGTAGTCGGTCTGATCGGCGTGGACGAGCACCCGGCTCTTGTCGAGCATGGGGCGCAGCGGCGCCGGGAGCTCGAGGTCACCGCCGTCGCGCGCGAGGCGGAGGGCGGTGGCCTTGCCGCGGATGATCGCGGCGGTGACCGGCCCGAGGGTGGCGAGGATGGTGCCGCCGGCGGCCCGGATGTGAGCCTCTGGGAGGTGGCGGATGAGCACGCGTTGGGGCGCGTCGGGGTGCCTGCGGAGCACGCGGGCGAGGCGCAGGCCGATGCCCTGGACCGGGCGATCTTTCGCGGGTGGCGTCAAAACTGAAATCGGGACCGGGGCCGGGGGCGGTGCCGGGAGCGGGGTCGCCAGGAGGCCGAGGGCCAGGAGAGGTGCGAGGCCCACGGACGGATCCGGCACTGCCGTGGGGTGCCAGGTCAAGGTGGCGCTTCGCGTGCGGCGCGGGTATCGAGTCGGACGATGGAACCCGGGACGTCGCATAGCCTCATCGAGCGCGCGGTCGAGCTCGACTCGGTCGAGGCGATCGGGCTGGTCGCGGAGGCCGTGCGCCTGACGCCGGAGGATCACCGCGCGCGGGTGCTGGCGGCGCGCATCCTCGGCCGGAAGAAGCGTTTCGACGCAGCCGTCGCGGCGTACCTGGTGGCGGCCAAGCTGGTGATGACCCGCGGCTACCCGCTCGCGGCTATCGCGTTCGCGAAGGAGGCGCTGATCCTCGCGCCGAAGCGGCCGGAGGTGCTGGCGTTCCTCGAGATGATACACGCGCGCATCGCCGGTCAGCCGAGCGGCAAGCGCGTCGAGGTGCCGCCGCCGGTGGCCCCGCGGCCTACCGATCCGAACAGCCCCGATGCGATCACGGCGCTGAAGGACGAGGCGCTGCTGCTGGAGAAGCTCGAGGAGGTGGCCAGCAAGCCGGTCACGCTCAACGTCAAGCCCGAGGCCTCGGGCGTCCCGATGTTCTCGGAGATCACCGTCGCGGGCTTCCTGCCGCTGGTCGAGGCGCTCGAGCTGAAGCAGCTCGGCCCCGGCGAGGCGCTGGTGGACCAGGGCGAGGTGGGCAACGCGCTGTACCTGGTGGTGTCCGGCGAGCTCGGGGTGACGCGCTCCGGCGTGCTGCTCGCGACGCTCGGGCCGGGCGCGCTGGTCGGCGAGATGGCGCTCATCACCGAGCAGCCCCGCTCGGCCTCCGTGGTCGCGCGCGGGCTGGTCGAGGTGATGTGCATCGAGCGCGCGCACGTCGAGGCGGTGGCCCGCGAGCACCCGATGATCACGCAGGAGCTGGTCGACTTCGCGCGCCGTCGCTTGCTGCGCAACCTGCTCGTCACCTCGCCGCTCTTCGCCACGCTCGATGCCGACGAGCGGCTGCGTGTGCTGCGCGGCTTCACGTCGCGGGTGGTGCCCGAGGGCACGAAGATCATCGAGCGCGGCACGGCGCCGACCGGCTTGTTCGTGATCGCGACCGGCGAGGTCAAGGTGACCACCGCCGACGCCGAGGGCGACGACGTCGAGCTGGCGACGCTGGGGGATGGCGAGGTGCTGGGCGAGATCGGGCTGATCGAGGGCGGCCTCACGACGGCCACCGCGGTCTCGACCCGCAAGACGGTGCTCCTGCACCTCCCGCGGGAGAGCTTCGCCGCGTTCGTTGCGCGCCCGCAGATCGCGGCGTACCTCTCGGCGCTCTCCTGCGAGCGACAGCAGTCGAACGAGAAGGCGGTGGCGTCCGAGGTCATCGACGCCGAGGATCTGGTCGTCATCTGAACCGGCGCGGAAGAAATCAAGCCGTGATGCCGCGCGATCGCAGGATCTCTTCGAAGGCCTGCTCGTCGATCACCTGCGTGCCGATCTTGCGTGCCTTCTCCGCCTTCGAGGACGTCGAGCTGCCGTCGGCGAGCACGAGATAGTCGACGCCCTTCGTGACCGCGCCGGCCACGCGACCGCCGTGCGTGTCGACCATCGTTTCGAGCACTTTTCGTGGGCGCGAATGCGAGCCCGAGAAGCAGAACGAAAGGCCCGCCAGCGGACCGCCTTCCTTCGGCGTCACCGGCACGACGCCGACCTCGGCTAGCCGCTTCACCTCTTCGAGGCGGGCGCCGATGCCTTCCTTGATCTTCTCGGCCTTGATCGATCCGAGGCCCGGGATCGCGGCCAGCTCCTCGAGCGGCGCAGCGGCGATGCGCTCCACCGAGTCGAGCCCGGCGCGCACCAGGAGAGACGCGGTCTCCATCGACACGGTCTCGATGCCCAGCGCGGCGATGAAGCGATCGAGCGGGATCTTCTTCAGCGCGTTCAGCGGCTCGAGCAGCTTCTTCGCGGTGACCTCGCCGAAGCCGTCGAGCTTGGTCAGGATCTCGGGGGTGAGCCGGTACAGATCGGCGGGCTCCTTCACGAGGCCCTCGGTGAACATGCGGATCAGCGTCTTTTCGCCCCAGTTCAAGAGCTCGAGGCGCCCGACCCAGACGCGCAGGCGGCCGATGCGGCGCGCCGAGCAGTCGAGGTTCCGGCATACCAGGTACTCGCCCTCGCGCACCACCGGCGTATGGCACGCGGCGCACGTGGACGGCGCGGCTTCCACGCCGGCGCCGGTCTTTGCGACCACCTTTTCGATGTACGGGATGACGTCGTTGCGCCGCGAGATCAGCACCTCGTCGCCGACGCCGATGCCCAATTTCTCGACGTTCGCGAGGTTGTGCAAGCTGGCTTGCGAGACCTGCGCGCCGGCCAGCCGCACCGGCTCCACCGTCGCGATCGGGGTGATGCGGCCCGAGTCGCCGGTCGACCAGGTGATCGCCAGCAGCTTCGTCACCTGCATCTCGCTCTCGAACTTGTAGGCGATCGCGGCGCGCGGGCGGTTGTTGAGCTCGCCGAGCAGGGTGGCGGTGTCGAGATCGTCGGCGCGCACGACCAGGCCGTCGATCTCGTAGTCGAGCGCGGCGCGGCGGCCGCTGGCGTAGGCGGCGAACTCGGCCTGCATCGCGGTCAGATCACCGAACGCGGAGGAGGGGACGGTGAATCCGAGCTTCGAGAGGAACACGAGCTTCTTCTGCTCGGTGTTCAGCTCGTCGGCGCCCTCGAGATCGTAGAAATACACCGTGAGGTAGCGGACGCCCGCCACCATGTCCGGCTTGTTGGCGCGCGCGAGGCCCGCGGCGGTGTTGCGCAGCGAGATCTCACCGAGCGGTCCGCGGGCCGCCTCGCGGAAGACGCGATACGCGTTTGCGTCCTTCTTTCGCAGCACGATCTCGCCGCGGACGGAGAGCCGCCGCTTGTCTTTGATCTTCGGCAACACGCCCTGCATGCGGGCGACGTTCGCGGTGATCTGCTCGCCGATGATGCCGTCGCCGCGGGTCACCGCGCGCTCCACGCCGCCGTTCGCGTAGATGACCTCGATCGAGAGCCCGTCGAGCTTCTCGGTGACGTGCAGCGCCGACGAGACCGGCGGGCGCCCCGCCTCCACCGCGAGCGCGTCGCAGCGCGCCGCCCACTCGAGGAGCTCGTCGGTGGTGTTGACCTTGTTGAGCGACCCCATCGGGATCTCGTGGCGCGACTTCGGCCAGTCGAGGCCCTCGGGGAGGACTGCGTGGCCGAGCGCGGGGTGATCGGGCGCGATCGCTTGCAGCGAGGCCCACAGCGGCTTGTAGCGCTTCTGCAGCAACTTGTCGGTGACCGCGGGTCCGCTCGCATAAAACGCGTCCGACAGCGCGGTCAGCTCCTGCGCGAGGGCCTCCGGCTTCGCGTCGATGATCGGCGCCTTGCCGTCGTCGGCGCTCTCCGCGGGGCGCGCGCCCACCTCGCCGAGCACGGGGTGCTTCGGGGCGAGCTTTCGCAGCCGATCCTCGAGCGCGTCGAACTCCTCGTCGGAGATCGCGGGCTCACCGGCGTAGTAGGCGGCGCGGTGGCGGCGCAGCTCGGTGGCGAGGTGCTCGATGGCGTCCACGGCGGTTCCTTAGCTTGCGTCGCTCCCCGGAGCGAGGTCTAAAGGTCGCGTCATGAGCCTACGCCGCCGGCGCGAGCTGCCCGAGGTGGGGTGGCGCGAGAAGCTCCAGCGCGCGCTGTCCCGGCCCACCAGCGAGCTGGTGATCATGGGCATGATCTTCGCCAGCGTGGCGGTGGTCGTCGCTGACGAGACCGCCACGCACGAGCACGGCGATCGCGGCTATCTGACGTACATCGATCGCGGCCTCTGGCTGTTCTTCTTCGCCGAGCTGACCCTCCGCCTGGTCGTCGCGCGCAAGAAGTCGCGCTTCTTCCGCCGCTACTGGCCCGATCTCATCGCGCTCACCCCGCCGCTGACGGGGCTGCGATTCCTGGGGTTGCTCCGCCTGATGCGCCTCTTCCGTCTGGGGCTCCTGCTGAGCCGGCGCCTCGGGGCGGTGCGCGGTCTGTTCCGCGTGAACGTCTACGAGGTCTGGGTGCTGTTCGTTCTGACGGTGGTGCTGGTGATCGGATCGTCGGTCATGCTGTTTCTCTCCGAAGGCGCCACCTTCCCGACGTTCCCCGACGCGGTGTGGTGGTCCTTGCACTCGATCATCGCCGGCGAGCCGGTGGGCGCAGTGCCGACCACGCTGATCGGCAAAGCGGTGCTGGTCGGTGTGATGCTCTCGGGGATGTCTTTGTTCGCCGTGTTCACCGGTGTGGTGTCGGCGACCATCATCGATCGCTTGAGCGGTCGGAAGGAGGTTTGGGACATGGACCTCGACGAGCTCGAAGGCCACGTGGTCATCTGCGGATACAACGCCGGCGTGCCCTCGCTGTTGCACGAGCTGGCCGCCGATCGCGGCCTGCGCGGGGCGGCGGTGGTGCTGGTCAACGAGCTCGAGCGGCTGCCCGATCTCGCCTGGACGGGGCTGCGCGACGAGCTGCTCTACCACCACCACGGCGATCCGACGCGTCTCGAGGTGCTCAAGCACGCGCGCGTGAGCAGCGCCTCCCGCGCGGTGGTGATGGCCGACGCGGTGCGCACCACGGTGTCGGCCGAAGATCGCGACGCGCGCACCGTCCTCGCGGCGCTGACGATCGAGAAGCTCAACCCCGAGATCATGTGCACGGTCGAGCTGATGGATCCCTCGAACGAGAGCCACCTGCGCGTCGCGGGCGTCGAGGCGATCTTGATGCGCAATGATCTCAGCGGTCGCATGCTCGCGACCGCCTGCCGCCACCCCGAGCTGGTCGCCGTGATCATGGAGCTGGTCACGCTCTACCGCGGCGAGACGATCCACTACGTGCGCGGACCGACCCAGCCGATCCGCTTCGACGCGCTGCTCATCGAGGTGAAGCAGCGCACCGGCGCGCTGCCGATCGGCGTGGTGCGCGAGGTCGAGGGCCTTCTCCTCAATCCGAAGCCCGAGCACATCGTCGTCCCGAATGATCGCCTGATCGTCATCGGGGTCCCGGACTTAGACGGGACCTTGTAATCGACGGAATGTCATAAGCAGGGCGAGGGCGCGCAGGTCGCGCGGCCGGCGGCGTCGATGACGACCCACTTGCCGTTGCCGCCGCCCACCGTGCGGGAGTCGCCGCTGCGCAGCTCGTGGATGCGCGCGGCGCCATCGGCGACACCGGCGACCAGGCGCTGGCCGTCGGCGGCGAACGTCAGGCTCGTCACTGCGAGCGCGTGGCCCGCGAGGCTGCGGCGCGCGACGCTGTCGACCAGCGGGAGGAGCTCGACCGAGCGGCTCTTGCCGCCGACTGCGAGCAGCTTCATGTTGGGTGAGAACGCCAGCGCCATCACCGGCGCGTCGGGCGTGCCGCGCACCGTGCGCAGGCCGCGGCCGCCGCGCTCGAACAGGTAGACCTTGCCGTCCTGGCCGCCCGTCGCGACCAGCTTGCCGTCGGGGGACCAGGCGAGCGCCTCGAGCGGAGCGCTCGGGATCAGCGCGGAGGCCTCGAGCGCGCCGCTCTCGATCGCCCAGATGCGCACCGTGCCGTCGAGGCCGGCGGCGGCGAGCGACGCGCCGTCGGGCGACGCGGCCAGCGCGGTCACCGGACCCATGTCGGCCGCGAAGCGCTCGACGCCGTTGCTGGTCGACCACACCCGCAGCGCGCGATCGGAACCGCCCGCGGCGAGCCACGCACCGTCGGGCGCGAGCGCGAGCATACGCGTCCCGTGCGGCACCTTGATCTGGCGGCCCTGAGCGCCGGTCTGGAGGTCCACCACGCGGGCTGCGCCATCGGCCACCAGCACCGCGGCTTGCCGGCCGCTCGAAGAGATGCCGATCGCGAGCGCGCTGCCCACGCCGGCGTCGAGCTCGGCGGTGCGCGCGCCGGAGAACACGTCGACCCGCCAGATGCTGGGGCCGACCACGACTGCCTGGCCGCTCCCGTCGATGGCGATCGCGCGGATCGGGCCGGCGCGCGGCGCGAGGCGGCGGATGATCGTGCCGCTGGAGCCGTCCCACAGCTGCACCGCGCCATCGGCGCTCCCGGCGAGCACCCGGCGTCCGTCGGGCGAGAGCTCGATGTCGGAGATCGCCGCCTGCGCGCCCGCCAGCGAGGCCGATCGCGCGCCGGTGTCGACCGTCCAGAGCGAGACGGCGTGATCGATCCCGCCCGAAGCGATCCGGTGTCCATCCGCGGAGAACGCGAGCGCGCTGACGGCGCCCTGGTGCGCGGCGCGCGCGGTGTGCTTCTTCCCGCTCGGATCGTAGAAGTGGAGCGTCCCGTCGTCCGCACCGACCGCGATCGTCAGGCCATCCTTCGCGATCGCGAGGCTGGTCGGCGCGCGGGGGAGTCGAGCGATCAGATCGGGGCGCCCGCCGCCAACCCAGCTGACCACCGTGCCGTCGGCGAGAGCCGCGACCACGCGATCATGCGCCATCGCCACCGCTTGCACCGCCGGGCGGCTCACGATCTTGCGCTTCCCGGCTGCGGGCAAGGGCGCGAGATCGGCGAGCAGCGCGACGCTGTTCGTAGACCACATGCGCACGCGGCCATCGTCGCCACCGGACACGACCGCGGTCCCCTCGGCCGAGATCGCCATCGCGCGCGCGCGGCCGGTGTGGGCCTCCGCCGCAGCGATCACGCCGTTCTTGAGATCGACCAGCCGCACGCGGCCGTCCTCGCTGGCGGTGACGACCGCGCTGCCATCGCGGATCCACACCACGCCCATCACGGCGCCGCCCTCGATAATCGAGACACGCGAGAGCGAGTTGCCGGTGGGTCCATCGTGCACGCGCACCACGCCGTCGGCGCTGCCCGAGGCGATGCGCTGACCGTCCGGCGACCAGCGGACGTGCACCGGGCCGCGCACGTGCACCGCGCCGAGCGCGCGATCGACCGCGGTGTCGACGTCGATGTCCGGCTCGGGCACCGGCGCGGGCGTCACGACCGGCGGCTTCGGCGGCGTCTGCACGACCGGCGGGGGCTTGGGCTGGTCGGCGTGCTGGAGGAGCGCGGCGCCCGCGGCCACGCCGACGCCGATCAGCGCGGCGACACCGGCGGCACGCAGCGCCAGCCCCATCCGCGAATCGCGCGCCCCCGGAGCGATCGTGGGCGCGATCTCGGCAGGCAAAGGGATCGGCGGCGCCGGCAGAACCGGGGCCTTGGCCGCCGCTTCCGCCGACAGGTTCCGTCCGGGGAGCAAGGGGACGCCGTCGGGGCCGATCTCCATCGGCATCAGATCGCCGGTCGCCTCCGCGCCCTCGCGCACGCCTTGCTGGATCGACTCCGCGAACTGGGTCATCCGCTCCGAGAGCTGATGGAACGCCCGGTCGGACTCCTTCTGCGCTTCGGCCAGCGCCTCGAGCGAGGCCTCCTCGGCGTGGCGCTGATCCGCGCGGAGCCGATCGCGAAGCTGCTCGAGCTCGCTGATCAGCGCGATCGAGGGGGCCAGCGTGGTGCGCAGCGACTCCGCCTCGGTCTCGAGCACTCCGAGCCGCTCCTTGGTCTCCATCACCGCGGCGCGCGTGCGGCGGAGCGCGTCGGTGAGCCAGGCCTTCAGGGCCGACTTCATGTCGTCCGCGCTCTTCCAGCGATCGCCCGCGTCGAACGCGAGCGCCTTCGACACGATCTCGTAGAGGCTCTCGGGCATCCGCGCCGGCTTCGGCGGGACGGTCTTCATGCGCTCGAGCCGCTCGCGCATCGCCGGGCTGAGCTCTTTCTTGAGCATCGGGAACGGCACGCGGCCGGTCACCATCTCCCAGAGCAGCGAGCCCACGGTGTGGATGTCCGACGCCGCGCCGACGGGCTGGAGCGACATCTGCTCCGGGCTCATGTACGCGAACGTGCCGACCGGCGAGCCGTCGTCCTGCCTCTCGACCGGCAGCGAGCCGTGGTTCTTCTGGTACGCGTCGAAGGTCCAGACACCGAGATCGAGGACCTTCACCTCGTAGTCATCACCGCCCTTCGTGCGCCGCACGAACACGTTGTCCGGCTTGAGATCGCGGTGGACGATGCGGTGGAAGTGCATCGTCGAGAGGCCGCGCAGGATCGCCGCGCCGATGCGCGCCGCCTTCACCGGTGACAGCGGCTGGACCTCGCCCTGGCCGCGCTTCAGCAGCCCGCGCAGCGTGGGCCAGTCCACGTACTCCATCACGATGTACGCCGGCTCGACGCCGACGTCGTGGCTCGTGACGCGCACGAAGTCGGGCGACTGGGTCAGCATCGCGGCGGCCGCGGCCTCGCGCTCGAACATCCGCTTGAGCGCGTCGCGGATCGCCGGCGAGCCCGCGCTGGGCACCACCTTCACGGCCACGGCGCGCTTGCTCTCGTCGAGCTGGTGCTCGTCGTACGCGAGAAAGACGGTCCCCATGCCGCCGCGGCCGAGGAGCTTCCAGAAGAGGTAGCGGTCGCGAAACGAGTAAGGGAGCGTCGCCCAGCCGGTCCCCGGGCGGGACGTTCCACAGTGCGGACAGCTCGTGCGGGTGATGCCTTCGAACTTGCCCCAGCACTTGGCGCACAGCAGCGAGACCTCGGGGGGGCCCGAGAACGACAGCGAAGGTAGCGGGGTTTTATTGGACAGGCCAGGAGGGTCCAGGAGCATGGAATCCGCTATGAATTCGTTGATCAGCGGGTCGTCCACGGTGCTCCTTCTGAGATCGAGATATCGGCACGTCCAGGTCCGCCTTGAGCCCGGGGGCTTGGCGAACCGCGACGACCGGTCGTAGCCTAACCCGATGATGCGCGCGGCGGTACTCTCTGACCTGGTTCGGGTGCTGGCGGTGTTTGCGCTGGGTGCTCCGCTGTCCGCCGGGGCGGATGTCGTCTCGCTCAAAGATGGCGAGAAGGTCGAAGGCATCGTCACCGAGCGCGGCGACGAGGTCGACGTCCGCCTCGATTTCGGCACGATCACCTTCGCGAAAAGCGAAGTCGTCTCGATCGAGCGCGCCTCGAACCCGCTGATCGTGCTCGAAGCGCGCGAGCTCAAGCTCGCCGAGCGCGACGTCGAGGGCCGCTACCGTCTCGGGCTCGAGGCGGAGAAGGCCGGATATGACGCCTACGCGCGGGCGCTGTTCCGCAAGGTCCTCGCGGCGAACGGCGAGCACAAGGGCGCGCGCGCCGCGCTCGGCTACCGGAAGCACGACAGCGTGTGGCTCACCGAGGACGAGTACATGGCCCAGCAGGGCTACGTCCGGATGGGCAGCGCGTGGGTCAGCCGCGAGGCCGCCGCCAACATCGAGCGCATGGAGGCCGAGCGCCGCGCGATCCTCGACGAGGCTCGCCGGAAGGACGCCGGCGACCAGCGCATCGCCAAGCTCGAGGCCGAGCTCGCGGCGGTGAAGCGCGAGGTCGAGGCGAAGGAGTCCGAGGAGTCACAGGGCGGGATCTGGGTCCCGTACTGGAACGGCCAGGGCTACGCGCGCCGTCGCACGGCGCCGAGCGCGGGCGTCACGATCACCGGCACCGGCAAGGGCGTTCGCGGACAGGTCCAGCTCGGCGGCGCTGTGCCCGCGCGCGGCGCCGCGAGCGTTCGACCGGTCGCCCCTGCGCCGAAGGTCGGTAAGACCCGCAGCTTCTAGGCTTCGATCGCCGCGCAGGGCGTGGTCGAGAGACCCTGGTCCGCGCCCACCGACGTCACGCCCGTCCCGATCGAGCGCATCACCGTGAGCAGCACGTCGCTGGTGTTGTCGGCGTTCGTTCCGCGGTGGTGCACGCCTGGGTACTTGAGGAAGCCGCCGGCCTTGCCCGCGAGCACTATCGGATAGTCGTCGCTCGAGTGCGACTCGCCCTCGGCGACGTCGCTCGTGGCCATCCACACCGAGTTGTCGAGCACGTTGCCATCGCCCTCTTCGGTGGCCTTCATCTTGGCGCACAGATACGCGAACTGCTGCATGTTCCAGTGGATCGTGCGGTGCACGTTGTCGCGCTCGCCGGCCTCGTGGGACAGGTCGTGGTGCCCGCGCGTGATGCCCAGGAAGTCGTAGACCGTGTAGCCGACCGAGCCGGTGAGCTGGAACGACGCGACGCGGGTCAGATCGCACGCGAACGCCATGGCCAGCAGGTCCGACATCAGGTGCGAGACCGCCTCGAGCGGCTCGTTGCCGTTGGCATCGACGTTGCGCTCGGTGGGGCGCGCGGGCTTCGTGCAGGAGGACGTGATCTCCGGCGGGAGCGCCGAGATCTCGCGCTGCAGCTGGGCGATCCCGGTGAGGTGCGCGTCGAGCCGCCGCCGATCGTTCACGCCGAGCTTCCGCGAGAGCCGCGCGGCGTCGTCCTTCACGGCATCGAGCGCGCGCGAGCGCAGGGCGTTGGTGGGATCGGTGGCGTCGGGCGGCGTGAACGATCCGAACAATCGATCGAACAGCGCCTGCGGGTTGAACTCCGGCGCGAGCGGCTCGTCCGGCCCGCGGTGCGAGATGTACTGGAGCGTCGGGCCCTCGCCGCCGATGAGGCGCTTCGAGATCGCCAGCTGGAGCGACGGGATCGTGGTGCTCGCGCCGATGGTGTCGGCGGCGATCTGATCGATCGACGGGCCACCGAACTTCGACGAGTAGCTGGCGCTCTCGTGCGGGAGCTCGATGAACGGGATGCCGGACATGATCGCCGCGGTGCCGTCGTGGTGCCCGCGCCGCCCGTAGCCCGCTTTTGCGCGATAGCCGGAGACGACGTTGACGTAGTCCTTCACGTCCTCGAGCGGCGCGAGCTCGGGTGAGAGCCGCCAGGCGGGACCGGTCACGGCCGGGTTCCACTGATCGAGGCGCACGCCGTTGCCCCAGTAAAAGATGCCGAGCCGCTTCGGGATCGGGAGGCGGGTCTGCGCGTATGCGGTGCCGTTCCCGTCGAGCATGGCCTCGAACGTCGGCAGCGCCAGGCCGAAGCCGAGCCCGCCGAGGACCCCCTTCAGGAGAGTGCGACGATGGAGTGTGAAGCTGCTCATCGGGGTGTCCTCACTCGGCCTTCACGTAGCGGAAGCCGTCGCTCAGGACGATCTCCGCCAGGAGCTTCTGCATGCGCCAGCCCGAGGCCTCGAAGCCGCCGACGATCGCGGTGATCGCGGCCTCCTCGTTCTCGGTCTCGACGCGCCCCACCGCCTGGCGATAGAGGCCGCGCGCGGCGCAGACCATCGTGCCGCGCATCGGTGCGATCAGCGCGCCCAGCTCGGCCGCGCCTTCGAACGCAGCGCCGTCGAGCGCGGTGCGCGCGTCGATCGGCAGGTTGTTCTCGGTCAGACGGAACTTGCCGATCGGATCGAAGTTCTCGAGACCGAAGCCGATGCCGTCCATGTTCGCGTGGCAGCCGCGGCACCCCTCGTTCGTGAAGTGTGCGTCCTCCAGGCGCTGGCGCGTCGTGCGCGGCGTGCTGGGCGGGTCGACGGGCAGCACCGTCACCACGCCCGGAGGCGGCGGCCGGATGGGCTGGCACATCAGCACCTCGCGCACGAACTTGCCGCGCAGCGTGGGCGAGGTCGTCGTCGCGTGGCTGTGGAGCGTGTGGAACGAGGCCTGGCCGAAGATTCCACCGCGCTTCGTGGCCGGCGGCAGCGTGACCTTGGTGAAGCCGCGCCCGAGGCCGCGATCGACGCCGTAGAGCGTCGCGAGTCGCGTATCCATGAACGTGTAGTTGGCGTCGAAGATGCGGCGGAAGTCGGTGTTCTCGGTCCACACGATGTCGGCGATGAAGCGCTGGGTCTCCTCGCGCATCGAGTTTCGGAGCGCGTCGTCGAGCTCGGGGAACAGCGCCGCGTTCTTCGAGGCGGTGGGCAGATCGCGCAGCTGCAAGAGCTCGTCGTAGTAGCTGGCGAGCGCGCCCTGCGCCTCGGGCGTGGCGAGCAACCGGTCGACGTGCGTCGCGATCGCGGCGGGCGTCTCGAGCTCGCCGCGATCGGCCGCGGTGAGCAGCGCGTCGTCGGGGCCGCGCTCGGTCAAGAAGAAGGCGAGGCGCGTGGCGAGCTCGTGCGGGGTGAGCTTCTTCCAGCCCGGGTGGGCCGGATCGTCGGCGCCGAGCTCGGGGCGGTAGAGGAAGCTCGGCGCCTGCAGGAGGCCGGCGATGAGGTGCAGCAGGCCGGTGTCGAAGTCCATCGTGGCGACGCGCGCGTCGTGGGCGACCGCGACCCACGCGGTGATCTCGTCGGCCTCGAGCGGGCGGCGGAACAGGGCGCGCGCGAAGCGGCTCACGAACGTGCCGTAACAGGCGTCGTCCATGCTGCGGCACTGCGCCCAGCGGGCGAGGGCGCCGTGGGCGATCGCAGCGGCAGCGACCGCGCGCGCGGAGGACTCGTAGGCGCGCACCGCGCTGGTGTCGAGCGCGAGCTGCGCGGCGCCGATCGCGTCGAGGCCGTTCAGCGCGGCATCCGGAGGCGCGATAGCGAGGGCGGCGGCCTCGGGCCCGAGCAAGGTGCCGATCGTCGCGACGTAGTGCGCGCCGACCACGCGGCGCACGACCGGCGGGCCCGGCTCGAACGGCTTCGGCGGATCGACCGGCGGCGTGGTGGGCGAGGGCGTCGGCGAAGCGGTCGGCGTCGCGCTCGGCGCCGGCGTCACGCGCGGCGCAGGGGGCGTGACGAGCTCCGCGCCGATGTTGCCATGGCAGGCGGCCACGGAGAGGGCGACGCAGAGGGTCGTTGCTCTCATCATCCGGATATCGGTTAGCAGCGACGAAGGTTGACCGCAATCCGTCGATTTTTCGCTGTATTGACCGGGTGGTTCGCGTGTAATCGGTCGTAATCATGCGCGCTGTCTTTCTGGTCCTCCTGATGTCCGGTTGTGCGAACGGCGCATCGTCACCACCGCCTCCGCCCGCGCCGGCTTCGGCCGCGCCCGCGCCGGTCGAGGCGAAGGATCCGCCGCTGCCCTTTCTCGCGGTCTGTCGCGAGGCGTGCGCGCAGCGGAACGCGCCGCGCGCGGTGGCGGCGCAGATGATCGACGCGGAGTGCACCGGCGGCTGCATCGAGGCCTGGCACCTCCCGGCGGCGCACGCGAAGGCCGATCTCGCGGCGCTCGAGGGCAAGCAGGTGCGCGTGTTCGGCCGCCTGCGTGAGGGGCCCAAGGTCACGATGCGCGACGGCACCGCGCTCGCGTTCACCACCGGTCTCCCGCTCGAAGCGACTGCCGGCCCCGACGAGCTGGTGCTGGTCGGTTCCATCGAGAAGGGCGCTCTGGTGAGCGTCACCGTCATCGCGCCCTCGGGAAATTGAGGCTCGAATGAGAAGCTCCTACTGATCTCGATCGCCCTGACCGCGTGCGATCGCGCGCCGGCGCTCCTCGCCGACGCGGAGCCGCTCGACGATCTCGGTGTCGCGAACGCGGACACCGGGGCCCCCACGTGGTCGATGCGCTGGTGGAGCGCGTCAGCGCGGTGCGGATTTCGGATGGGGTCGAGGTGCTGCCGGAGACGGTCGTTCGGTAGCGAATCGGACCGGACCGGATCGATGACGGCCGTGGCCGATCCGGCTCCGAATCCTCAATCCTCGTCGAGGTACGGGTTCTTCTTGCCGCCGCTCGTGCCGCGCTCGGCGCCGACGTCCGCATTCGCGACCTTGGCGCGCGCGCGCCAGCCGGCGAACGCGCTGGCGAGGCCCACCAGCAGCACACCGCCCACCACCGTTTTCACGATGTTGCCGACCACGGCGCCCTCGGCCTCGAGCTTGTCCTTGAGGCGGCGTAGATCGGTGTTCTGCGGCGCGATGCCCTCGGCGTCGGCGATCGCGCGCTTCAGGGCGACCTCGTCCTTCGCCTGGTAAGCGGCCCACGCGATCTTGCTCAGCTCACCGCCCAGCCAGATGCGCTCGTCTTCGTCCGCCTTCTCTGACTGGTATGCGCGGAACGCGACGATGGCCTTCTCGACGTTCCCTTTCTGCATCTCGCCGCGATAGGTGTCGCGCTTGATCTGCCGGCGCACCGCCGCGTGGCGGTAGTCGGTGGGGCCGAAGCGCTCGCTCTTCTTCAGGAGCTGCTCCGCCTTGTCGAACTTTCCGCCTTGGAATGCAGTCTCGCCGCACTCGAGGAAGCTGCGCGCGGCTTGCTTGCGCGCGTTGGGATCGGTGTCGAGGCCGGGCTCGCCTTCCTCGTCGAGGATCTGATCGTAGCGATCGCAGGCCTCGCGCCACATCTGTCCGCGGAAGTAGCGGCCGGCGATCTTGTGCAGGCCGGGCAGGCGCTTCTTGTTGCCCTTCGGCGGCAGCGTCTCCTCGGTCAGCGCAGAGTCGTCCTCGTAGTCGGCGTTCTCGGCCGCGGTGATCTTCTGCTCTTTGTCCGTGAGGCCCGGGCCGCCGATGCGCCGCGAGCCGACCTCGATGTCAGCGAGCGGCGGATCGTCCGCCAGCGCCACCGAGGGGATCAGGATGAGGAGAGACACCGCGATCGATCGCACGCCGATGACCTAGCCCGGCTTCCTCAATCCGTCTATCAGCGCCGCGTGGTGCGGATACGTCTCCGGCGGCTGCTCGCCCGGCTGGACCCAGCGCGCCTCCCGGATCTCCGGCGAGAGCGCGATCGCCGTGCCGCCGACCATCCGGGCCCGCAGCGCGACCGAGACCAGCGCCGGGCCGACCAGGTGCTCGACGTCGAACGGCGCCGGATCGACCGCGATTCGAAGGCCTGTTTCCTCGCGGATCTCGCGCTCGAGCGCCGCGTCCAGGCGCTCGCCCGCGCGCACGAAGCCGCCCGGCAGCCCCCAGGTCCAGCGCGGCCGGAAGCGGTGGTCGAGGACGAGCAGCCGTCCCTCGCCGTCGTCGATCAGGCCCACGACGCCGAGGGAGACTCTATGGTTGGCCAGCCGCACCAGCGCGGTCCGCGTGCGCGGAGGGACCAGGGACCACAGCCCGGCGGCGCGGTCCCAGAACGTCACGTGTAGAGGTGGACGGCGTTGGTCGAGCCGGCCGAAAACCTGCCATTTCCCGGCGGAAATAGCACGAATCCGTCGGCCTTGGTGGTCGTCGAGAGCAGCGCCGCGCCGCCCGGGAGCACGCTGATCGCGCCGTTCGAGAGCGTCACCCGCGCGATGTCGAGCCGCTCGGGGGGCTTGCTGTAGGGCGCGGCGAGGACCCCGCTCGTGAGCGGATAGGGCAAAAAAGGCTCGATTCCGAGCATGCGCTGCACGATCGTCCGCCCAAAGAGATCCCACGCGACGTACGACGCCACCGGGAAGCCCGGCGCGAGGACGATCGCCTTTCCGTGCGCGAACCCGACGCCCGACGGCGAGGCGGGGCGCGCGTGGACGCCATGGATCGGCAGCTCGCCGGCGCGGCGCACCACGACCGGCCCGAGATCTTGCTTCCCGACGCTGGATCCGCCGGTCACGACCACCAGATCGGCGCCTTCGCGGGCGATCGCGCGCTCGAGCGCCGCCTCGTCGTCGCGCACGATGGGGTGCACCTCGACCTCGGCCCCGTCGCGCTCGGCGAGCAACGCCAGCATGAACGAGTTCGACTCGACCACCTGCGATCCGATCGCGGAGGCGCCCGGCGGGACCAGTTCGTTACCGGTCGGCACGATGCGCACGCGCGGCTTGCGCGCGACCGCGACCTCGAGCGCGCCGACGGTGACCAGCATGGCCACGTCCTGCGCACGGATGCGCCGGCCCTTCGTCAGCACGGTCTGGCCGATCGACAGATCTTCGCCCTGGCGGAGCACGTGGGTCCCGGTCGGATCGCTCGCAGCGATGATCACCACGTCGCCCTCGAGCTTGGTGCTCTCGACCATCACGACCGTGTCCGCGCCGCTCACCAGGCGGGCGCCGGTCATGATCCGCGCGGCCTGACCGGGGCCCAGGACGGCGCTCGAGACGTCTGCGGCCATCAGCTCGGCGACCACCGTGAGGCGGCCCGGGCAGTCGGCGGCGCGCACGGCGTAGCCGTCCATCGCGGACTTGGCGTGGGGCGGGATGTCGCGATCGGAGACGATGTCCTCGGCGAGGATTCGCCCGTGCGCGCGCACGAAAGGCACCCGCTCGGAGCCGAGCGCGGTGATCCGCGCGGCGATCAGGGCTTCGGCATCGGCGACGCTGGATCGCTTCGCGAAGCCCTTCATCCGCACGTCGGATGTCATGGGTCTCTCAGCCCGGGCAGGAGGCTTCGCAGTCAGCGACGCGGGCGGTGCACTTGCCCTCGCACTCGGTGACCG
>Ga0105047_10003826_pt1 | contig 26408 bp, 23 predicted proteins | sample MAT04_FD_78384 | JGI IMG/M metagenome (GOLD analysis project Ga0105047, IMG submission 78384) | Freshwater microbial communities from Lake Fryxell liftoff mats and glacier meltwater in Antarctica - MAT-04 (megahit assembly) | ecosystem: Environmental > Aquatic > Freshwater > Ice > Liftoff... | reverse complement strand
TCGTCGAAGTCGGCAGCAAAGTGACGAAGCTCAAGAAAGGGGATCGCGTCGTCGTCCCCTTCACGATCTCTTGCGGTTCGTGCTTTTTCTGCGCCAAGTCTCTGTATGCCGCCTGCGATACCACCAACCCCAACGCGATTATGGCCGCCAAGGCCATGGGGCATTCCCCGGCGGGCCTGTTCGGATTCTCGCACTTGGTCGGCGGGTACGCCGGCGGCCAAGCCGAGTATCTCCGCGTTCCGCACGCCGATGTCGGGCCGATCAAAATCGAATCGGGCCTGCCCGACGAGAAGGTCTTGTTCCTCTCGGACATCTTCCCGACCGGGTACATGGCAGCCGAGAACGCGGGTATCGAGAAGGGCGACACAGTCGCCGTATGGGGCTGCGGCCCCGTGGCCCAGTTCGCCATCAAGAGCGCGTGGATGCTCGGGGCCGGGCGGGTGATCGCCATCGACTGCGTCCCCGAGCGATTGAAAATGGCCGCGGAACACGGCAAGGCCGAGACCATCAACTTCGAAAAAGCGGACGTCTACGAAACTCTCCAAGAGATGACGCGCGGGCGCGGGCCGGATCGCTGCATCGACGCCGTCGGCTGCGAAGCCCACGCGGCGGGGACGCTCGGTTCGATTTTGGACTCGGCGAAATCGACGGTCGGCTTGAGCATGAATCGCTCGCACGTCCTCAGCGAAGCGATCATGAGCTGCCGCAAAGCGGGGACGATCTCGGTTCCGGGTGTCTATACCGGCTTCCCGGACAAAATCCCCTTCGGCGCCTTCATGAACAAAGGCCTGACGATGAAATCGGGGCAGACGCACGTCCAGCGCTACCTGAAGCCGTTGCTCGCCAAGATCGAAAACGGCGAGATCGATCCGTCGTTCGTCATCACCCACACGGTTCCGCTCGAGAAGGCCCCGGAAGCCTACAAGAACTTCCGCGACAAAAAAGACGGCTGCATCAAGGTCGTGTTGAAACCGTGATCGATGAATGATCCGTTATAACCTTCCGCCGCCCCGCCCCAAAAGCGGGGCGGACTTCGTAGATTGGAGGAGTCCGATTCGGTCGAGTGCGGCCCGATCCGCGCCCGGCCCCGAACAACCCTCCCGGCGGGAGCCGCGCCGTACGGCGGGCTCCGCCGGAGCACCCACCCCGTGCGGGCGCGCCCCGCACCGATTTAGGAGTTCCCATGGCCGATGAAGTCACCCCCCTGACCCCCGCCGGCGCCCCCGGCCAGCCGACGCAAGTCTCGGTGCAAGTCGACGTCTCGAAAATGCAGCCCGTCTATTGCAACTTCTTCCGACTCAGCCTCAGCAGCAGCACCGAAGAAATTCTGATGGACGTGGGCCTACACACCGGCATCATGATCCCCGGCGGGATGGAACCGATCCACCTCACGCACCGTCTCGTCATGAATCCGTTCGTCGCCAAGCGGCTGATCGAATCGCTCCGGCAGATCGTCGTGCGGCACGAACAGGCCTTCGGCGCGCTCGAAGTGGATCCACAAAAGCGACTTCGCCGCCAAGGGTGAGCTAGGGTAAGTTGGGGATTTCGGATCGGTTCGATTCCGAATTCGAAATCCGCACTGGAACGTTACCCCGGAGCCACCTCCCTATGGCCACGCCCACCTCGACGGTGACCGAATATTGCGCCGCCCTCACCAAAAGTAAACTCGTCCGCGAAGACGAAGTCGGGGGCATCCGCGCCGACTGGGAGAAGGAAACGCGCGGCGCCGACGCCGACGTGGAATGGTTTCGCAAATTCCTCGTGAAGAAGCAGTACCTCACCGACTACCAAGCGGCCTTGATCCAACGCGGTCGCTCGGAAGGGTTCTACATCGGCGGCTACGTCATCCTCGACCGCATCGGCAGCGGGCAGACGGCCGGGGTCTACAAAGCGGTGCACACGTCCGGGCAGGTCGTCGCGTTGAAGGTATTGCCGTCGAGCAAATCGAAGGAGCAACACGCCCTCAACCGGTTCCAGCGCGAGGGCCGGTTGCTGACGCAACTCGACCACCCCAACGTCGTGCGGGCCTTTCAACTGGGCCAAGCCGGCGGGGCAAACTTCATTGTGATGGAGCACCTCGACGGCGAGACCCTCGACGAAGTGCTGGCGCGGCGGAAGAAACTCCCGGCGCCCGAAGCCGTGCGCGTCGTGTACCAAGCCCTGCTCGGGTTGCAGCACCTCTCCGACAAACGGATGGTCCACCGCGACTTGAAACCGGCGAACCTTATGGTCGCCCCGACGGCCGGAATGCCGGCGGCGAAAACCGATACCACCCTCGACGCCACGATCAAGATCCTCGACATCGGCCTCGGACGCGAGACGTTCGACGAAGATTCCCCTGTCACGCAGGATTTGCAACTGACGGGCGAAGGGGCGCTCCTCGGGACGCCCGATTACATGGCCCCGGAACAGGCCCGCGACGCCCGCAGCGCCGACGTCCGCGCCGACATCTACAGCCTCGGCTGCGTCCTCTTCCACCTGATCGCGGGCCGGCCGCCGTTCCAAGATCGCAACGTCATGGCCCAGATGGTGAAGCACGCCACCGAAAAGCCGACCGGGTTGGCCGATTTGGTGACGGGGACATCGCCGAAGCTCGCGGCGGCGGTGGCGAAACTGCTGGAAAAGAAACCCGAGCACCGCCCGCAGACACCCGCGGAGGCCGCCGAATTGATGGCCCCGTTCCTTCCCGAACGCGCCGCGAACGGGGCCAAGGTGCCGGTGCTGCCCGCGTATCAACAATGGCTCGAATCCGAGAGCGCCTTCGAATTGCCGAACGACGCCCGCGTGGCGATGCAAGCGGCCACGAAAGCACACGCGCCCGTCGCGGCGTCCTTGCCCGTCCCGGCGATCCTCGCGGGGCCCTCGTCCAAACCGGTGAAGCCGAAGAACCCGACTGAAGTGAAGCCCGTCGCCGCGAGCCGCTCCGAAGCCATTCCCGCCGCCAAGCCGAAATCGCAACCCCAACCCGCCTTGGCGGTCGCGCCGACGCCGCGGTTGCCCGACGAAATCAACGTCGAACTCGTCACGCTGCCGGCACCGGTCGAACCGGAAGAACCCCGATCCGCCTTGGAATTGAACCGCCGCGATTTCGCCCTCCTCGGCATCGGTTCGCTCGGCGTGCTGCTCGCCATCGGCGCCGGCTACGGGCTGTCCCGCGCCGTCCGTCGGAAGGTCCCGGACGAAGACATTGCGGCCGAACCGACCGGCAAATGAACCTCCCTCCCCTCCCCGAGGATTTCACCATGTTCCGCTTTTCGATGCTACTCGCCCTCGCGCTGTTCACTGCGCCGCTCTCCGCCGCGGACAACAAACCCGACGCCGGCACGGTCGAACTTTTCAACGGTAAAGACCTCACCGGCTGGGGCTACAAAGTCGGCGACAAGTTCGAGTCGTTCGACGGCAAAACCGAAGCGTCCGACAAACGTTACAGCGCCAAGGACGGTGTGTTGGTCGTGAACCCCGGCAAGGGCACCGCGCAGTTGTGGACCGCGGCGAAGTTTCCCAAAGACTTTGAACTGCGTTTGGAATTCCGCGCCGAGAAGAACGCCGACAGCGGCCTGTTCGTCCGCGCCCCTCAGTTGCAAGTGCGCGATTACCTCGTCGCCGGGCCGTACAAAACCCTGAAGAAGTACAAGCCCCAAGAGTGGAACGAAATCATCGTCGTCGTGAAGGGGAAGGTCGCCCATTGCACCTGCAACGGGGAAGTGTTAGAAGACGCCTACAAACTCCCCGAGACCGGCCCCATCGGCCTCGAAGCCGACCGTGGGCAGATGGAATACCGCAACTTGAAATTGAAGGAATTGAAGTGAGCATTGCGGGACGCACGCCGTGAGAATATCCCGCGTCGCCGTGGTCGGCTTCGGCATGGCCGGCGCCACCTCGGCGTACCTGCTGGCGAAGGCCGGGCACGCGGTCACGCTCTTTGAGCGCGCGCCGGTTGTCAGTGCCGTCGGCGCCGGCATCCTGCTGCAAATGTCCGGTCAAGCGATCCTCCGGAATCTCGGCGTCCTCGACACCGTCCTCGCCCACGCGGCGCCCCTCGAGGAACTCCACGCCATCCACGTCGGCGGTCGGGAACTCGTCCGTAATCGCTACGGGTTGTACGCCGAGGGCTGCCGAGCTTACGGTCTCCACCGCGGCGTCCTTTTTGAAACCCTGAAAAGCCTGGTTGAATCGGTACCCGTCTCGGTGGAACTCGGCGTCGAGATCGACGGTCGCATCCAAAACGCCGACGGCACGGTTCACCTCACCGACACCTCCGGAAACCGGCGCGGCCCGTTCGATTTCATCGTCTGCGGCGACGGGGCGCGCTCCCGGTTGCGGGGCGTGCTCGGCCCACGCCATTGTTCGTGGAAGTACGGCCACGGCACACTCTGGGCGATCACGCCGGGCTGCGGTGTCCGGGGGAAACTTTTCCAAGTGGTGCGCGGGACCCGCAACCTCTGTGGGCTTGTGCCGATGGGAGATGGCCTGACGACTCTGTACTGGGGCGTTCCGAAATCCGAGTACGCCGGGGTGTTGGCTAGCGGCATCGAACCGCTGAAAGATAAAATCGTCCGGTTTTGCCCCGAGGCACAGGAATGCGCCGAAAACCTCGTCGACTTCGATCAATTCTTGTTCACGACTTATCAGCACAATTACATGGCCCGTCGCTTCGACCGCAGCATCGTCTTCCTCGGCGACGCCGCCCACGCCATGAGCCCGCACCTCGGGCAGGGGATCAACCTCGCGATGGTCGACGCGTGGATGCTCGCCGGCGCCGTCGCGGACGCCCCGACCCCGCTCGAAGCCTTCCGCCTCTTCGAACGCCGCCAGCGCGGCTACCAGCGCTACTACTCGGCGGTCACGCTGATGCTCTCCCCGTTCTTCCAATCCGACTGGCCGATTCTGGGCTGGGGCCGCGACCGGATCCTGCCGTTGCTGCCAAAGATCCCCTTCGTCCGCCGGCAAATGCTGATGACCGTCGCCGGGTTGAAGGGGGGATTCCTGAAGGGGGAACGGGCGTTTTGAAATGGAAACGGCGGACGCGGAACCGACACCGCCGGATTCACCCCGTCGATTCCTCCCGTTGCGGCCGGCCGAGTAGGTCGTCCACCGCTTCGCGCGGCGATTGGCCTTCGTACAGAACCCGATAGACCCCTTGTAAAATCGGGGCTTCGAGGCCCGCGTGCGTCAGGCGCTCGTAGACGCTCTTGGCCGTGAAGATCCCTTCGACGACTTGCGGGCCGGCCAGCAGCGCTTCGAGTTTTTCCCCCTTGGCCAAGCGCTCCCCGACGCGGCGGTTGCGGCCGTGGGGGCTGAAGCAAGTCGTCATCAAATCGCCGATGCCGGCGAGGCCGTGGAATGTGGCCGGGTCGGCCCCGTGCGTGACGCCGAAGCGCTGCATCTCCACGAGTCCGCGCGTCAAGAGCGCGGCTTTGGCGTTGTCGCCGAACTTCAAACCGTCGCAGATCCCCGCGGCGATGGCGAGGACGTTCTTGAGGGCCCCGGCGAGTTCGACGCCGATGAGGTCAGAGTTCGTGTAGACGCGCAAGCGGTCGCTGCCGAAGTGGAGCTGCACCCACGCGGCGAGGGCGGCATCCTCGCAGGCGGCGACCAAGGAAGTCGGCCCGCCACGGGCAACTTCCTCGGCGTGGCTCGGCCCGCTGAGCACGACCACGCGCGGCATCCCGAGTTCGCGGCGGATGATCTCGCTCGGCCGGCGGAAGGTTTCGATCTCGATGCCTTTGGTCAAACTGACGACGGGTGTCCCCGGTTCGGCGACCTTGTGGAACAACTTGAGCGTGGAACGCAGGTAGGCCGTGGGAATCGCGGTGATCCAAACGTCGGCGCCGCGCGTCGCATCCTCCACCGACGCGGTGATCTCGATCTCATCCGGAATGCGGACACCGGCGAGCTGCTGCGTATTTTCGCGCAAGCGATTCAACCGATCGGCGACATCGCCCCGGTAGCTCCAAAGGCGTACCCGGTGCTCGGGCCGCTGGCCGAGGACCACGGCGAGGGCCGTGCCCCAGCCGCCGGAACCGAGAATGGTGAGCGTCGGCACGGCGTCCCTTTCACTTGAGCGGAAGGCAATCGTCACAAGAGGAATAGCTTACCGCCGCGGGCTGAAAAAGAACGCGCTTCCACGGGTCTCGGTGGAGTTAGGAAAACCGCGATGCCGATACAAGAATTGTGACATCCGGTTTCGTCCGACGACCGACCAGGAGGGTTCTCCGATGCGTCCGCACCAACTCAAAGTATTCCGCAGCTACGACGAAAATGCGGGTGGCCTGTTCGAACCCGAACCGCTCGACCCGGCGGTTCGGGTTCGATTGGGCGACCTTCTCCCGCTCGTCGCCATGGCCCAAAAGTTGAACTTCATTTGGCTGAAGGATTTCCTCGACGACGAAGTCGCCATCAGCGAAGACCTCCACCAAGTGCTGCAATCCTTCCGCAGCTGCCGGCCGTCGGCTTCGTGATCATTCAATCCCGGTCGTCGTCCGGTGCCCGGCGTAAAGACCGGACGACGGGCGGGCCGGGGTCTTGGCCCGCCTCGCGCTTCCACGCGACGTAGTTCTCCCACGTTTTTGAACCGAGCGGGAAGGGCGGGAACTGCACGCCCGAAATCGTCAAGTAACCGCGGGCCGGGCGGTCGCCGCCGATCTCCTCCCGATCCAGATGCACTTCCCGCTGCGATACGATGATCGTCGCGTCTCCCTTTTCAAGGAAGAAGGCTGTGTCACCGAGGAGTTTGCCCGTGAGCGCGGGCGCTGTGTCGAAGAAGACAGACTGCGCATCGGTTTTCGGGTCGGAGTATTTGATCTCGCGGAGCAGGTCGTCGAACCAGCGGATCTGGGCCCGCGTCGGCCGGTCCGCGAATTCGCGACGCAGCTGAAGGTAACCCTGCGCTTGGCGGAAGCCCTGGTAGAGCCACATCGCGCCGAAGACCAAGAAAATGTAGTCGACCTTGCCCGGCAGCAACTGTTGCCACTTCATCAATTCGCGGGCAAAGTTCCACCCGCCGAAGCTCATCAGGACGAGCGCGGCCAACAGCACGCCCTCCGCCGAGGGGAAGAGCCGGTTGAGCAGGCCGCTGCCGAACTCCATGCAGGCGAGGGCGAGATACACGACGCTCAGCCATTTGAATTCTTGTCTGGGATCGACCAAGAACCACCAAAACGCCAGCATGATCGTGCCGAATATGAGGGCGCCCGTGCTCCCGCGGCGGACGCGCTCGCAGACTTCGCGGTAGGCGGACACGCGGCGTAAAACATTCCGAACTTCTTCGGGGCGGATCGGTTCATCGTCGGTCATGGTCGCGGATCTCGGGTGCGGCAATCGTCCTACCGATACTTTACTTGGCCGTCCCCACTTCCGCACCGTTGTCCGCGAAGATCGCCCCTTTCAAGCCCTCTTTGGGAACCACTACGAGGAGCGGACTGGCGAAGGTCGCGGTGCCCGCCGGACCGGTGGCCGACTTGTATTTCAACGTGAACTGACCGTCCTTGGATGCGCCCGTCACATCGCCGTAGGTCGTGAAGGCCGGCCCGCGCGTGATGACCGCGACGACGACGCCCGTCTCGAAATCGGCTTTTGTCACGGGGTTGTTCTTCTTCCCCAGGGGCGGCACGGTGCCGAAGACTTTCTCGAAGGCATCGTAATCGCGGAGGATCAGGAACGATCGCTCCCCTTTCAAGCCGGAATTGTTTTTCTCGAAGTGACCGGTGCGGATCGGATCGGGCTTCGGGTCGGCCGGTTTATCTTCGGCGGTCGCGGCGAACGTCGAGCACAGTGCTGCAGCGAATGCGAACAGGGCGGGCTTCATCGGGAACTCCGGGCGTCAGTAGGGCAACGGGTTGGGGGCGAGGAAGACTTCCGGCGATTCGGCCTTCGCCACGACGACGATCCCCGATTCGGTGACGGTGAATCCGCGGCGACGGTCGAAGTCCGAGTCGTACCCGAGGACGGTGTACGGCGGCAGTTTCACGTCTTTGTCGATGATCGCCCGGCGGATGCGGCAGTAGCGCCCGACGTCGACCCCTTCGAACAAGATCGAATCCTCGACGACGGCGTAGCTGTTCACCCGCACGCGCGGCGACAGGATGCTCCGCCGCACTTGGCCGCCCGAAATGATCGATCCGGACGAGACGATGCTGTCGTGCGCTTCCCCCCTCTGGATGTAGCCCGGCGGCCCTTCGCCCATATGCACGAACTTCGGCGGCGGGTTCTGCGGGTGCAGCGTGCGGATCGGCCAGGTGTCGTCGTAGAGATTCAACACCGGTTGGGCTGCGACAAGGTCGAGGTTCGCACGGTAGAAAGCGTCGAGGGTGCCGACGTCGCGCCAATACGGGTTCGGCTTGCCGTTACGATCGCGGAAGCGGAACGAACGCACATCGTACCCGTTCCGCACCATTGCGGGGATGATGTCGACGCCGAAATCGTGGCTGCTGGCGGCATCGGCGGCGTCTTCGCAGAGCCGGTCCAAGAGCATGGCCGTGTCGAAGACATAGATCCCCATCGAGCCGAGAGCGCGGCCGGTGTCCCCCGGCATCGGGGCGGCGTCTTGGGGCTTCTCGCGGAAACCGAGGACCCGGCCGTCCGCATCGGTCTCCACGATGCCGAAGTGGTGGCACTCGGCCAAGGGCACCGGGATGCAGCCAACGGTGAGGTCGGCCCCCGCCGCCGCGTGCGCGGCGATCATCTCCGAGTAGTCCATCTTGTAGATGTGATCTCCGGCGAGGATCAAGAGATGGTTGGGCGCTTCCTTCTCGATACTGTAGATGTTCTGGTAGATCGCATCGGCGGTACCCTTGTACCAGTGCTCGTCGATGCGCTGCTGCGGCGGCAAAACTTCGACCCCTTCGCCGAGGTCGTGCGTGAGGAAACTCCAACCCTGGCGGATGTGCCGATCGAGGCTGCGCGACTTGAACTGCGTGAGCACAAGCACCCGACGCAAGCCGCTGTTGATGCAGTTGGACAGCGTGAAATCGACGATGCGATACGACCCGCCGAACGGCACGGCCGGCTTGGCGCGATCCCGCGTCAGCGGTTCGAGCCGCGTTCCCTTCCCTCCCGCGAGGATCATTGTCAACACGTTTCGGAGCATGGGAGAAGCTTCCGACTCGCCGTAGGGAAACGTGCCGCCGCAACGAACATCCTACACCGATCCGCTGCACCATTCCAAGTTTTTCGAGGGTCTGGGTGCGCCGGAAATGATTTCGCCGCAAAACCCCCCACCCCCTGCGAAATCATTTTACATTTCGGATAGAACCCATGCGCGCCAACGCTTCGGGTTCGATTTCGAAGGATGCGATGCCCGCCGAAACCATTTCGGATTCGGGCCCGATGGCTCCGGAATAGCTTTCTAGCCGGTCTGGTTTGAGGCCGAAATCCCCGCCGGCGCCTCGGCTCACCCGAGGATCTTCCGCGTCGCCGTCGCCAACGCCACGGGGTCGCCGATAGGCGTCAGAATCAATCCCGAGATACTTTCCGTATCCGGCGTCCGGAAGGCCAGCGCCGGCTTTCCGAGGTTCAGAGCCACGTTCAAGAATGCCAATCCGCCGCGCGGGTGGATCCCCCAGACGACATCCGCCTGTTCGACGGCCGACAGCGGGTGATCGTCGACCAGAAAATAAACTCGCCAATCGTCAGTGCCCAACGACCGCGCGAACCGCATTATCCGCTCCCGCTCAGGCCCCTCGCCGACGAGGACCAATTGCAGCTTTGGCGCGACGTACTTCAAAATGTCGAAAGCCCAAATGGCCAGTTTCATGCCGTCGCCGGGGGTGAACTCCCCGGCGCACATCAGGATCTGGGAATCGGCCGGAAGACCGAGGCGGCTGGGGCTCGTCATACGGAGGTGTCCTCCGGCAGGACGCCGATGTACGGCAGGTGGCGGTAGTCGTCGTTGAAATCGAGGCCGTAGCCGACCACGAATTTGTCCGGGATCGCGAAGCCAACATAGTCCGGTTCGAAGGGGACCGTCTGCCGGCCGATCTTGCGGAGGAGCACGCAGGTTTTCACCGAGGCGGCCCCGAGTTCGACGAGGTGCGCGGTGACTTGGCTCAGAGTCGCCCCGGTGTCGAGGATGTCGTCGAGGAGCAAGATGTGCCGGCCGCGGACTTCCGGCAGCAGGCCGGTGTTGAGGACGAGGGTGCCGGGCGTCGTCGCGGTGCCGCGATAGCTGCTGGCTTCGAGCAGTCCGATTTGATGGCGGTGCTCGAGTCGGCGGACGAGGTCGGCAAGGAAGACGAGGCTACCGGTCAGGATGCCGACGACCGTAAAGGTGCGGCCGAGGAAATCGGCGTTCACTTCGGCGGCGATTTCCAAAACGCGTTCGCGGATCGCCTCTTCGGGAATCAGGACGTTCATCGCAACCGGTCACCTCGGTCCATTCGGTGGGGACATTCAACGCGGCCGGTGCTTCGCGGACAGGGGTAATCCGCGTCGAAATAGAATCGGTTCCCTTACATTCAACGGTATGCCCCGCGTCCCGCTGCCCGTCGATGCGATCCTGCCCGAGTTGCTGGCCCATTTGCGCGCGGCCGGGGCCGTCGTGCTGCGCTCGCCCACGGGGGCCGGGAAAACGACGCGCGTGCCACCCGCGATTCTGGAGGCGGGCCTCGCCGAGCATGGCCGCGTGTTGCTGCTGGAACCGCGCCGCGTCGCGGCGCGGGCCGCGGCGCGGCGGATGGCCAATGAACACGGCAGCCCACTCGGCGAGACCTTCGGCTACCACGTCCGCTTCGAGCGGCAGTTCAACACCCGCACGCGAGTCCTCGTCGTCACGCCCGGCATGTTGCTCCGGCAACTCCACGACGACCCGTTTCTGGAATCGGTGGCGTGCGTCGTCTTCGACGAATTCCACGAGCGCGGCCTCGAGTCCGACATCGCCCTCGGCATGGTGAAACTCCTGAGGCAGACGGTGCGCAGCGACCTCCGCGTCGTCGTGCTCTCCGCGACCATCGACCCGGTGCCGATTTCCCAATACCTCGGCGACTGCCCGATCGTCGTCAGCGATGGTCGGACGTTCCCCGTCGAAGTGAGTTACCGCCCGCGCCGCGCCGATGTGCCCGCGACCACCGCCGCGGCCGATGCGGTCAACGAATTGATTGATCGGACCAGCGGTGGTGTGCTCGTCTTCCTGCCGGGCCTGCGCGAAATTCGGCAAACGGCGAGCCTACTCGAACCGCTCGAACGGCATGGGATCGCGGTGCTGCCGCTCCATGGCGACTTGCCGCCGGAGCAGCAGGATCGCGCATTGCAGGTGGTCGATGGTCGGAAGGTGGTGCTCGCCACCAACGTCGCGGAAACCTCGGTGACAGTCGAAGGAATCACCGCCGTCGTCGACACTGGGACCGCCCGGCAGCTCGAGTTCGACACCAACACCGGGATGGATCGCCTGCGGCTCGTGCCGATTTCGCGCGCCGCGGCCGACCAGCGCACCGGCCGCGCGGGGCGCACGCAAGCCGGGGTGTGCGTCCGCTTGTGGGACGAAGCCGGCCACCGCAGCCGGCCGGAGCAAACCGAACCGGAGATTCGCCGCATCGACCTCGCCGGGGCCGTGCTGCAATTGCACAGCTTCGGCGAAACAGATTTATCGGCGTTCCCGTGGTTTGAACCGCCGCGACCGCAGGCGATTCCCCAAGCTGAGCAACTGCTGACTCAACTTGGGGCGATGATCGAGGGGAAGTTGACCCCGCTCGGGGAGCAACTCGCGAAGTTGCCGGTACACCCGCGCGTCGGACGCTTGCTGATCGAAGGGGCGCGGCTCGGTATCCCCGAACGCGCGGCGCTGGCGGCGGCACTGTTGAGCGAGCGCGATCCCTTCGTCCGTGACGACGGCGGTTGGAAACGACCGAATGTCGCTACGACATCCGATGTGCTGGACCGAGTCGAGGCGCTGGAAGCCTTTCAGAACCAGGGGCGGACGCTGTTCCCGCTGGGCGAATTGCACCGGGGGAGCGCGAAGCAGTTGCTGGAAGTGCAGAAGCAGTTGCTACGCCTCATGTGTCGCGATTCCGTACTCCACACTCCGAATTCCGCACTCGAACGTTCGATCTTCGCCGCGTATCCGGATCGACTCGCGCGGCGACGTGGCCCCGGGGACTCGCGCGCCCGGATGGTTGGCGGGCGCGGGGTCAAACTCGCCCCGCAATCGGGCGTCACCGAGTCGGCACTGTTCGTCTGCGTCGACGTCGAAGCCGGGGGCGTGGAATCGCTCGTTCGCTCGGCCAGCGCCGTCGACCGGGACTGGCTTCCACCGGAGAGGCTGCGTTCGACGAACGAGGTCTTTTTCGACGACGGCACCGAGAAGCTCGTGGCCCGTAAGCAACTCCGCTACGGCGACCTCGTCATCGACGACGTGCCGGGGCACATCGCGGATGAAGCCCGCGCCGCCGAGGTTCTGGCCGAAGCCGCCGCGGCGCGTTGGGAGAAGGCGAAGCCATCGGACGACTCGGGCGCCGGGAGATTCTTGTTGCGCATCGCTTGCTTCCGGGGCTGGTTCCCCGATGTCGATTTCCCGGAGCTGCCCTTGCTGGAATTGCTGCCGGAACTCTGCCGGGGACTGCGCTCGCTGGACGCCGTGCGAAACGGACCGTGGCTCGAACGGATTCGCCAAGAGATTCCCTACCCGCTGCTCCAGCGGATGGATCGCGAAGTGCCCGAAGCTTGGACGGTACCGACGGGGAGCGTCATCCCACTGGCGTACGAACTCGGTCGCCCGCCGATCTTGGCGGTTCGCATTCAAGAAATCTTCGGGCTGCCCGAGACGCCCCGAATTGCCGGGGGCCGGGTGAAAGTGCTGCTGCATCTGCTGGCGCCGAACCACCGCCCGCAGCAAGTGACGGACGATCTCGCCAGCTTCTGGGCCAATGGCTACGCCGTCGTCAAGAAAGAACTGCGGATGAAGTACCCGAGGCACAGTTGGCCCGACGACCCGACCACCGCCGAGCCGAGCCGGGGACCGAAACGACGGGGGACATGACGTCACCCGAAGAGCTTCGCGAACCAACTCGTCGCCGGGGGCCGCGGGGGCGGGGGATTTACCGGCAACCCTTGCAGCACGGCGGTGCCCCAGATGCTGCCGACCCGTTCGGCGGCGGGGGCCCCCATCCATTTCGCCAGTGTGCGGAACCCATCTCGCAATTCCGGTTTGCGGCGATCGATGCGGTGGCCGTCCGAGCCGAGCAGGTGGATCATCCCGCGTCGCGCCCAGAGTTTCATCGCGGGCCCATCGTTCCCGGGCGGATCGGCCACGGCTTCAGCGGTCACTTGCATGAGGCAGCCCGCTGCGATCCATTGCGCCGCGAGGGATGGGTCGTGCAACAGCGGTTCGTAGCGCTCGGCGTGGGCCACGATGATGCGCACCCCGAGGGGTCGCAGCGCGAGCGCCGCCGGGCGGAAATCGAGGAACCCGTCGTGCGGCATTTCCACGAGGAGGTACTTGCCCCGATTTCCGACCGAGAGGATCTCGCCGCGGTTCCAGCGTTCGGCGAGGTCGTCGCTGTAGATGATCTCGGAGTTGGGGACAACGGCGAGCGGAATGTTCTGTTCGCGGAGCCGGTCGGCGAGCGCCGCGGTCGCGGCGAGGATGCGCGCGGGTGTGTTCTCCGGGAATTCCGGGTGCAGATGGGCCGTGGCGGCCGCCGAGCGCGCCCCCTCGGCGACGAGCATCCGGCACATGGCCAGCGCTTCGTCGTCGGTGCGCGGACCGTCGTCCAGACCGGCGAGCAAATGGATGTGCGTGTCGGCCAGCGGCATCATGGTGGGATCGTTACCGCGCGGTTTCGATTTCGCCGGACGGCGTCTCGTCGGCGTAGCTCTGGGCGTAATCGTAATCATACGAATACTGGTAATTGTAGCCGTATTGATCGCGCGCGGTGCCGAGGCCGTTGACGATGACGCCAAGGAGGTTGGCCCCCATGTCGGCGAGTTGTTCGCGGGCGCGCTCGGCTTGAGGGCGAGCCTTTTTGGTGATCTTGAAGACCAGGATCACGCCGTCGACGCGCTGGGCCACGACGCGCGGATCGCTGACGGCGAGCATCGGTGGAGTGTCGACGATGACGAAATCGTAAAGCGCCCGGAGTTCCGAAAGGACGTGCTGGAACTTCGCGCTCGAGAGCAATTCGGCCGGATTAGAAGGGCGCCCACCGCATGGCAGCAGGTCGAGCCGGTCGATGTCGCTGCGGCGGATGGCGGTCGCGAGTTCCGCTTGCCCGTCGGTGACGGATGCGAGGCCGAGTTCCGGTTTCGGGATGTTGAACAACTTGTGGACGCGTGGCTTGCGGAAGTCGCAGTCGAGCAGAACGACCGTCTTGCCGGCTTGGGCAATGGAAATCGCGAGGTTGGCCGCGAGCGTCGATTTCCCATCACCGGGATTGGGGCTGGTGATCTGAATGACTTGGTGGCCCTTGTCTTGCGTGAGGACAAAGAGTTGGGCGCGGACGCCCCGGTAGGCTTCGGCTTCCATCGATTTGGGCCGGGTGGCCACGACCAGGGTCGGGTCGTAGTTCGCCGAAACGTCCGCATCCCGAAGCAACTTGGTATTGATCGGCGGCAGGTGCCCGAAGACGGGGGCCCCGAGCCGCTGGCGGATTTCGGTCGCGCTGCGGAAGCTTTTGTCCGTGAGTTCGGCGAGCACCGCGAGGCCCATTCCGAGGAGGACACCGAGAGCGGCGCCGGCCAAAAGCCAACTCGCCAAGCCGGTGCCGATTTTACCCCCATCGTGTGGCGGCGTGAGGACGGTGGCGTCGTAGCCGCCGGCGGTCTTGGACGACAGCGTTTTGAGTTCGAGGTCTTTCTCGTCTTTCCGCTTGACGGCTTGGCCGATTTTGTTGTCCGCGTCGCGGATCGACGCCGCGTACTCGTCCCCATCCCGGAGGTGTTTTTCGTCGTCTTGGAAACGGACGCCGATGGCATCGATTTGCGCCTTGGCGGTACTCCGGCGGCGCTCGAGTTGCCGTTGTAGCTGAGAGAGTTCGTCGAGGGTGCCGTTGGGATCGTCGGGGTTTTGCTCGGCTTGGAGGCGCTTGAAAAAAGCGATCTGCGCGTCGAGGGATTTGATCTGCGGGTGGTCTTTGCCGAGGCGCTCGGAAAGTTCGCTGCGCTCGGCTTGGAGCGTCGGGAGGCGGTTTTCCGGGGCGGCGAGCATCGATTCGGCCCCGAGCTTCTTGGAGACGCCCAAGAGCTGGAGCGCGGCCAAGCGGTCGCGGCGGTTGTTTCCCGTAGCCAGGATCAATTTGAGTTCGTCTTCGATTTCCTTGAGTTCGATAGTAATCGCAAACTGGCGCTCCCGACCGGTCGAGACGCGGGTCCGGATCACGGCGAGATCCTCGGGCGTGATCCGCCGGAGTTCCCGGTCGAAGCCGGAGCGCTTGTCTTTATCGGCGTCGATCGACTTCTGGATTTCCGCGATGGTGTTCTCCAGCTCGCGGATCAGCAATTTGTTTTGCCCGGCATAGACGTCGGTGAGTTGGAGCCGGTACGCGTCGACGATCGCCTGCAACAGCAGGTACGAATCGCGGGCGGTCTTGCCCTTGTACGACATAATGAGGACGTTGCTGCCGCTGACACCCCCCGCAATCGCTTCTTTGTCGCGCGTCACGGTGAGCCCGGCTAGCAACACCGCGGCGGCTACGGTAGGGTTTTCGGGCAGTGGCTCGGAAAGCTGGCTCAGCTCCGGCCGCTTGGCCGCCGAACTGAGGATCAACTCCGATTTGATGACGGAGATTTGCGCGGCGACGTAATCGTCAACATAGGTCGCACCCGGCACGGTGCCCGATTGCACCTGCTGTTTGATGACCAGCACTTTCGCGGACGATTGGTATTGAGGGGCTTGCGCCGCGAAGACGAAGAACCCGAGGAGCAGCCCGACCCCGGCCCCGAGGATCAAGAGCGGCCAGCGGCGCAGAGATGCGACGAGCATCGACGGGGCTTTGACGTTCGACTCGTCGTAGGCTGCGGAGTTCGTAGACACGGTGCCGACCTCGGGTGGGAGCCATCCGGAATTGTATCGGTGACCGAGCCCAGTGACTGGCCCACGAGTTCCCGGTTGCGGGAAGTCGCCACGGCCTCGGAAAAGATGGTGCGGGTTGCGCCGGTCAAGCGGAGGCCGCAAGCGGGGTCAGCGTGAGGATCGAAGGTGCCGCGGGGCGCGACGCTAGCATCGAGGGTTCGCAGATTCTCGAGGCGAGCGTCTCGGCCTGCTCGACGATCTTGGATAAGACCACGAGCTTCTCGGCGATGCACTCCCGATCGCGCGAGCCGCTCACGGTCAGCCGGCCGATCAGCTGCCCATGGCCCAACAACGGGAGTTCGACTTGCCAGTGAGACAGTTTGTCGCTGGAGGATCGCGCGCGGTTCCAACGGCGGTGGTATCCCTCGTGCCACGCTGGCGCGTTGACGTCGAGGCAGAAGCTGTTCAGATTCAAATCCGCTGCTTGGAGGGCGATCTGATTCCAGAGTTCGGACCAGTCGGCACTCCCTTGGAGTCGCACTTCCATTTCCACGGGGGCCGTTTGTCCGCGGAGACGGTTGAACAGACCCAAACTGCGTTCGCGGATGAGCCGGAGTTCGACCCCCCCAAACAGGCCCCCGGATAGCAAGATCGCGCCGATGCAGAGCGAGCCGGCCAACGCGGCGAGGTCGTTGCGGAGGATGGAGCTGGTGAGAGCGCCGATCGACGCGATGCAGCAGAGGGATGCGATCAAGATCAGGGCGCGGACCCGCGTGAGCCCGCGATTTTGGAGGACATGGTGCAAGTGGCCGCGATCGGCGATGGCGAGCCCGCGACCCGTCAGTTTGCGGCGGACGATCGCCGCGGCCGTATCGGCAAAGGGAAGGACGAGCAACGCGAGGGGCGAAGCGATGGCGAGCGTCGGTCCTTTGAGGGAAGCGTGCGTCGCCAAGGCCGCGACGGTGAGGCCGATGAGCATACTGCCGCAATCGCCGAGATAGACCGATGCCGGCGGCAAGTTGAAGCGGAGGAAACCGATCAACCCCCCGGCCATCGCAATGGCGATGAGCCCTTCGAGCGGGTGACCGTGCTCGAAGGCCATCGCGCCGAGCGTCACACAGATCATCGCTCCCACCGACCCGAGCATCCCGTCCATGCCGTCGAGCAAATTCAAGGCGTTGACGGACGCGAAGAACCAGAGGAACGTCACCGGGATCGCGAGCAGGCCGAGTTCGACGGTCGCCCCGAACAGCGAGACGCCGGCAATCAGGAAATCGCCGCCGAAGACGAGCACGGATATCGCGAGGCATTGTCCGGCCAGCTTTTGACGAGCCCGCAAGTCGAAGATATCGTCGAGTAGGCCGACGCTGGCGATGATCGCACCGGCCATGAGGAGGGCGATGGGGGCCCGGAAATCGGCGGCGATGGCCGCGAGGACATCTTCCGAGAAGAATGCAGCGGTGGCGACCGAGAACGCCGTCGATGCGAACAGGGCGATTCCGCCGACCACCGCCACGGGCTGTGCGTGGATTTTCCGCCGGCCATCCGGGCGATCCATCAAACCGACGGGCCGCGCGACCGCGCGGGCCACCCAAGTGAAAATTAGGCCGGAGACGATGGCGATTCCGGCCACCACGACGATCGGGTTCATCCTGCTGCCTCCTCGCGACCTTCCGTGATTCCACCGCATTCGGGTCGGATCAAACCCAACATGCTCCCCGCGAGAGTGACCGACACCCCGCGCCGAATGAAATCGACCATGACGACGAATTTGAAACCGCCGATGACTTGTTCGACGACCCCGGTCATCCCGGCCAGCGGCCCTGTCCGCACCGTCACCGGCGAGCCGCGCGTCAGAGAGTCGGCGAGTGTCACCGGTTCGCCCAAATCCAAAACTCTCCGAACGCCCCGCAAATCGTCGAGCAATCGCGACTCGTTCCGGACTTCCAAAAAATGGGCCACGCGGTTGGTCGCGGCGATCCGCCAGCGTTCGTCCGCGCCCGCTTGCACAAACACGTACCCCCCGAACAGCGGGACTTTGGAAATCACCACGCGATCTTTCATCCGCACCCGCTGAGACTGGCAAGGCAGATAAAACGGCACCCCTGCCCGGTGGAGTTCCCGAGCCAGAGCCTTCTCCTGACGCGGTTTCGTATGCGCGACTCGCCATGGCCGCTCTATACTCGGCGCGCAGTTCAGAATCCCGTCGGGAAACAGCTCAATCTCGGAGACTAAGATCGGCATCGGCCTCGAACCCCGTATAGAAGCAGAAACGCAGGAGAGGAGCCATCGGAGATTCGGCAGCTAAAAAAATCAATCCGAAACGGGACAGTAGCATGTGTCGAACGTTCGCCGCATCCGCATCGAGAGGACGGCCTTAGTGGAGTAAGACGCTCAGGAATTAACTGTAGTTCCATAATAATACGGTATCGGAACAGACATCCACAGGTCGAAATTCTCTAAAAGCACAGGAAGAAACGACGACTGTCGGCTTCTCAGACAAATGGCGTTTTTGTCATTCCGATCGCATCAAGCGTATGCAACCCGACCATCCGCCTGCGGTATCGCCCCGGCCCGATTTCTTTGCCTCAAGTCCCGACCCGAGCTTGTCCGATTCTACAGATAGCGCAGCCTCCGCATACCGTGCGGATTGCGCGGGCGACGGGAGGAAATGCGATGCGGACGCGGTTTACGGCAATCTACGGGGTCGGCCTCGCGCTGATGCTCGGGCTTGCGCCCGCGTCCGCCCAAGAACCCAAGTTCTGGCCGAACGAAAAAATCAGCTTCCCCATCGACACCGACAAGTTGAATGCCCTCGACCCGAAGCCGACCAAGCTGCGCTTTTACGCCGCCGCACCGCGCGGCAAATTCGAGTTGATCGCCGAGCGGCGCATTGACGACCTCGAAGAGATCGTCGATCAAAACAACAAATCGGTCCGCAAGGGCTTCAATTACAAAGCCCGTGGCGACGGCCTCGAAGAGTTCGCCCTTCAGTACGTCTACGGCAACGGCGACCTCGTCCCGCTGACCCCGGCGCTGACCGCCCAATTCCGGATCGCCTTCGACACCCGACCGCCGCTCGTCCGCGCCGCCGCCACCGGCAATAGCACCGTCGCGTGGACGGCCGAGGACGAGAACCTCTTCGCCGATTCGGTACGGGTCGATGTGAAGTATCCGAATATGCAGGAGTGGACCGCCGTGGGCGCCCGGGCCTTCGGCGTCAAAGATAGTTACACATGGGAAAAAATACCCCCCGGCAAGGTGATTGAAGTGCGTGTCACGGCCAAGGATAAAGCTGGGCACCTCGGCCAATCGAACATCGTCCGCATTCCCACGGCCAATATCGCCGCCATTGACGCCGGCCCCGGCGGGTCGCCGAAAACGAACACCGGCTTCGGCGGGCCGGACGAATTCCCGAATCGCCCGCAGATCGAGTATGTCAATTCTGCCGAACTCAAGGTGAAGTCGAAACTCACCCGCGTGACGCGCTCTGGCGTCAAGGAGGCGATCCTCTGGGTCAACGAGGGCAAGGGGGGTTGGAAGGAAGACAACCGCATCGCGGTGAAGATCGATGCGTCCACCAAAGACCCCACGGTCGACATGACCTACAAAGCCCCGAAGGACGGCCTGTACGGATTCATCGTACTGCCGGTCAGCGGGGCGGGATACAAGCCGGACGATCCGCGCGACGGCGACGCGGCCCAGTGGTTGGTCGAAGTCGATACGACGCTGCCGGTCATCGAGATCAAAACGATCCGCGTCGGCCCCGGCGGGCTCAACGGCCCGCGCGTCGAGATTGATTGGACGGTTGTCGAGAAGAATCCGATGCCGGAGCCGATCACCTTGGAGTACGCCAAGGACATCGCCAGCCCGGACAAGGATTGGAAGGTCATCGCGGCGAAGATCCCGAACGGTTCTCGCTACGTTTGGGAAGTGGACGACAAGGATCTTTGGAAGTTCTACGTCCGCGCAACGTTCGTGGACAAAGCGGGCAACATCGGCCGCAACGTTTACAAAGATGCGGTGCTGGTCGATCTCGAAAAGCCCTCGGCCGTAATCGAGAAGGTCAACGGCGGTCCGGGTGGAGTGAACCGGAATTTCCGGCCGGAGGAACCGCCGCAGTTGAATAAGCCGGAGCCGAGGATCGACGCGCCGAAAGTCCCGGATGCCATCGCACCGACGGCGCAACCCACGATGCCCGCGCCGGGAGCCCTCCCCGGAAATGTGGTGCCGCCGAAAGTCGAAGTGCCGATGATATCACCCAAGCCACTCGGCGATATTCCTTTCCCGAAGTTGCTCGATTCGCCTTCGCCGAAGTCGGACAAATGACGCTAGCGCAGCTCACCCGTCCGGGTCGTCGAGAACGCGCTGCAGGCGCTCGGCGAGCACAGCGGGGTATTTGGCCGGCCACGTTTCGTCGATGAGCCCGACGCCGATCATGTCTTGGAGGTGGACTTGGTCTTTGAGCCGGTAGGACGTGAGCTTCATGCGCACGAGCGCTTCGAGCGTGAGGTGGCGGTAACGGCCGTCTTCGCTCGAATCGTACTCCAGAACGTCCGCGGTGGGCGCGGGATCGACGGCTCGGACTTTTTCATTCGCGAAGAGGATGTGCACCGCGTCCCGGGCTTTCTTGCTCGGGCCGTCGAGGAACATGTCGATGCTCGCCGCGTGCCGGTAGACGAAGCCCGCCGCTTCCATGGCGACGGTGGCTGCGGGCATATCTTCCCGCCTCAAGAGAATATCCACGTCTTGGGTATTCCGGACTGCGGCGGGGTCGATCCGCGCCACCCAGGCCGCGACGGCATTGCCGCCGATCACGGCGTAGTCGATCCCGGCGGCTTCCAGCGCGGCCGTGGCCCGGCGCAAGCGGTCTCGGACAGCTTCCACGGCGGTCACCATCCTATCCCAAACTTCGGGTCCGAATGCGATCATGCGCTAATCCTACTCCATCACGCCGGCCATTCCCATCCCTTGCGGGGTTCGAGGCTCAGCAACGCATTCGCTTCCTTCGAATCGGTGAGGCCCTTATCGTCGTCCCATTTCAATTCGAGGCCTGCGCGATAGGCGATGTTGCCGAGCAGCACGGTTTCGGTCAAGGGCCCGGAATAGCCGAAGTGGCAGAGCGTCTTGCCGTCGCCGCGGATGGCGTCGAGCCATTCTTGGTGGTGGCCGACCGACTTCGCGACGGTCACATCGGGGGCTTTGGAATCTTTGGCGAACTCGTCGGGCAGCAGTTGATACTTCGTATAGTTCGCCAGCAGTTTCTTCCCGCCTTCTCCTTCGAATAACACGCCGTCGTTGAAGCCGGGGAAGCGCACCTTTCCGTCGAGGTCCGGGCCGGGGACGCCGTGGTACCACGTCAGTTTCACTTCGCCACGGCCCTTGGTGGCCGGGAAAGTATAGTCGACTCGCAGGGTCTGCGGGACGGTGTTGTCCGCATTGGGAAGTTCCGTGCCGGTGGCTTTCACCGCGCTCGGCGAACCGAGTTCAAGCGCCCAGAAGGGGAGGTCGGTGAAGTGGCAGCCCATATCGGCGAGGACGCCGCCGCCGAAGGGCCACCACCAGCGCCAGTGGAAGTGCGGCCAGTTGAGGTGACCCGCGTAGAAGAAATCTTCCGGCACCGGGCCGAGCCATTGGTCGAGGTCAAACTTCAACCGGTTGACCGGGGCTTTCATCACGCGGCCGGGATCGGGCCGGCGCGAGCACCAAACGTGGACGCGCTGCACCGCGCCGAGTTTCCCAGATTGAACGATCTCGACGACGCGGCGGTAGTTGTCGCCGGCGTGGATCTGCGTCCCCATCTGCGTGACGACTTTTTTCGCGGCGGCGGCTTTCATCACGCGGCGGACTTCGCCGACGGTGTGGCAGAGGGGCTTCTCGCAGTAGACGTGTTTGCCGAGGGCGATGGCCGAAAGCGTGGCGTGGGCGTGCGTGTGATCGGGCGTGCTGACGACGACGGCGTCGATTTCTTTGCCGACTTTGTCGAGCATGGCCCGGTAGTCGGTGAAAAATTGGGCCTTCGGGAATTGCTTGCGGGCCGCAACGGCGCGGGGTTCGTCGATTTCGCAGAGCGCGACGATCGATTCGGCCGCGACGCCCTTGAGGTTCTCGGCACCGCGGTCGGCGACGCCGATGACCGCGAGCCGAACGGGGTTCTTGACTTCGCCCGCCGCGAAGACCTTGACCAACGGAGCCGCGGCGATGGCGGTCGAAGCGGCGACGAATCTGCGGCGGTTCAACATTGGTTCAGCTCTTTTTCTTCTCGGTCGCTTTCCAGTCTTCGTATTTCTTGACGGCGTCGTCGCGCTTCTTGTCGGCGTCGCCGTCCGCGTCGTCGAAGTAATGCTGCGTGATGTTGTACTTGATGACGTCGTTCGTCGATTTGGTCCGCGAGAGCAAGCCGTAGTCGGCGGGGTCTTGCTTGCGGAGCAGGGCGCACATGGCCAAGGCGACGTCGCGGGTTTGGACTGGGATCCGTTTGTTGCCGCCGGGGCCAGCGGCCATGAACGTGGTCGCCACGATCGATTTGTCTTTGAGGAGTGGTTCTAGCAACTCGGCATCTTCGGGTTTCCCGGTCTTGCCGATGAACACCACCGCGTAGCCCCGGTAACTCGGCGGGCCCCCTTTAATGGCCAATAGTTTCTTCGCGCAGTTCATGCCGGTCGGCAGTTTGAAATTCGTCGACATGGTCATCGCGTAATAGAGCGTGATGGCCTCTTCGCGGGTGTCGACCCAGTGCGCCATCAGGGCGAGGTGGATCTCTTTGTTCGGCCCGCTATCGAGGGCGGTCCGGAGCACCGGCTGGTTGATGAATTGGCTGACCTGCGATGCGTTCCGCGGCATCAACTTTTCCGAGACCTGCGATTCCGCGAACAGAATCGCCGCGATGTCGGCGGCGGTCGGGTTCGGGCGGCCGGTGCCGTCGTTCCCCCCGTAATAAGGTTGGAATTGGTTGCGGCGGGTGACGATCGCTTTCGCGAGATCGTCGGGTTTGCCGCCTACGGCGAACAGCATTGTTTGGTTGGGTGAGAGGATCAGGTCGCGGAACAGGTTCCGCGACGCCTCCGATTTGCCGACGATCGCAAAGTACTCCTTCGCACCCGGCAACTTATGGTCGTATTCGTTTTTGGCGTCCGCCAAGAAACAATCGACGCGGAGTTTCATGTCCGCGGCGGTCGAAAGCGGCAGGAGCATCTCGCAGCGCAGTTGCACTTCGGGGTTCGAGTTATTGGCCAGCGCGCCGAGGAGCGCGGGGAGCGCCGACCGGCCGAGTTCTTTCAACTCGCGGTGGGCCTGTTCGCGCTCGGCGTACGACGACTTGGTGAATGCGCGGATCAGTTCGCGGGCTTTGCCATCGACCTCGGCGGGAATCTCGAGCGATTTCGGATTCGGGTCGACATCTTTGGCCGGGCACGAGGCGGCGGCAACCGACACGGCGACCACCGCGAACAGGGTTCGGATCATCGGATCGCTCCGAAAACGTGCAGGGAGGCGAAGCCGTTACTTCTTGGGAACCGGCACCGGTTGCGCTTCGCGGGGTTCGTCCTTCTTCGGTTCATCTTTCTTAGGTTCGTCCTTCTTTGGATCGACCTTCTTCGGTTCTTCCTTCGGTTGCTTCTCGATCCAATCTTTGAACTTCTTCACGCCGGACTTGCGTTTGTCTTCGGCTTTGTTGTCCTTCTCGTCCTTGAAGAAGTAATTGTTTTGCTGCACCTTGGCGAAGTCTTGGGTGTTGACGACTTCGATGCCGTAGTCCTTGTGGTTTTGCCCGGCGATCTTGATGGCCAAGCCGAGGGCGAAGTCGCCGAGTTGAATCGAGGCTTGCGGTTGATTCGGGAACGATTGTTGGATCATCGAAGTGTCGTCGAAGACCTTGGAGAACTGCGCGAGGTACTTCTTGGCATCTTTGTGTTGGCCCAGCGTCGTCATCGCTTGGATTTTGATCCAAGGATTGCCGACGATGCCATCGGACGAGAGCACCTTCGAGGCGTAGCGGGGGATATCGTCCAGCATCTGCCATTGGGTCGCGAACTGCATGGCCTGTTGGCACCCCATCGCGGTCTCGCGGCTGTCGAGCCAACGGACGACGATCTTTTTCAGCACGACGCCGTATTTGCCCGGCGCCCGGTTCGGCGTCATCGCGGCCATGATCTCGTTGTTGTAGAGGTAGCTCGCGACCGAAGTGTAAATGTAGTTGTTCGTGATCTGCATTTCTTTGTCGGGGTACATCGCTTCCAAGAAGGCGAGCACCGCGATCTCGGCCGTCGTCGGCTGCTTGATGGGACCACCACGACCGTTTTGCTGTTGCAATTGGATGGCCAAATAGTGGCCGCCGAGTACGCCGCCGAGTTCGTTAGCCGGCAAATCGCAGGCGAGCAACAGGCCGTGGTACGTCGTGTTCTTCAAGACTTCCGCGAAGAGTTCGCGGGTCGATTTGTCATTGCCGAGAACTGATTTAAATTTTGTCCAGCCGGGAAGTTGGTGGTCGAACTTCCCTTCGGTGTCGAGCAGAAAGCACGACACGCGGGCCTTCATGTCCTCGGCTTCGGCCTTCGGCATCACGAGATCGACACGCAGGCGCACTTCGGGGCTACTCTCGTTCGCCAAGGCGTCTTTGAGGGCGGGCACGGCATAGCGGCCCATCTTCGCGATTTCGCGCGTGGCCGACTCCCGCTCTTTGTAGGAAGCACTGTTCAATTGCCGGACGAGATCCTTGGCTTTCAAAGATTCGCTTTCACCCACGTCGAGCGATTTCGGATCGGCGACGCTCCCCTCGGTCGGCTTGAATTCCTTGTTTTCCGCCGGCTTGCCCGGTTGCACGGGGACGCTCGGTTGGATCTGAATCCTTTGGAATTGAACTTGGTTCTGAGCCGAGACGATGCCTCCGAAAGCGAGGAGGGCCGCCGAGCCGAATAGCAACCGCTTCATGGAACCGCTCCCCGAGGTAAACTGCGAACTTTTAATTATAGGATGCCACAGACGCCGCGGCGCCACAACTGGAAATCCGGCGTGGCGTTGCAATTCACTTGCCTCGCCGGACGGACTTGAACACGACCGGTTCAGTCGGCACGTCGTTGTGCCCCGCGACAATCCCTTTTTCGACCCCCGAGATTTTGTCGACCACATCCATGCCTTGGGTCACTTTGCCGAAGACGCAGTAACCCGGCTTGTCGTTCGCGAAGTCGAGGAACTTATTGTCCTTGATATTGATGAAGAACTGCGAGGTCGCACTGTCCGCCGCGGCGGTGCGGGCCATCGAAATCGTCCCGCGGGCGTTCGACAACCCGTTGGCCGATTCGTTCATGATCGGCTCGCGGGCTTTCTTCAACGCCATCGCTTTGTCATGGCCGCCGCCTTGGATCATGAAATTGGGGATCACGCGGTGGAACGCCAAGCCGTCGAAAAAGCCGTCGTCCGCGTACTTCAAGAAGTTGGCGACGGTCTTCGGGGCCTTCTCGGGGAACAGCTCGACCTCGATGGTGCCCATCGAGGTTTCGATCACGACGGTGTTGGACTTCGCGAGATCCTTCGGAACCGGCGCGCCGAACAGGAGCCCGGCGCTCAGCAGCAAGGTGGTCGCAGTCATGGCACCGACTCCGAGGAATGGGCTTACTTCTTGACGCGGATGGACTTGATCGTGACATCCGTGGCGGGCACATCCTTCATGCCGTTGCGGGTTTCCGTTTTCACGTCCTTGATCTTATCGACGATGTCCATGCCTTGGGTCACCTTGCCGAAGACGCAATAGCCCACTTCGTCTTGGGCGTTGGCGCGGTCGAGAAAATCGTTGTCTTTGGTGTTCACGAAGAACTGCGAGGTGGCGCTGTTCGGCTTCGGGGTCCGAGCCATGGCCACGGTGCCGCGCTTGTTCAGCAAGCCGTTGGTCGATTCGTTCACGATCTCGTCTTTGGTCTTTTTCTTTTCGAGCTTCGCATCCAGGCCGCCGCCCTGAATCATGAACGTCGGGATCACGCGGTGGAAGATCAGCCCGTCGTAAAACTTGTCGTCCACGTAACCGAGGATGTTAGCGACCGTCTTCGGGGCCTTGTCGGCGTAGAGTTCGATTTCAAACGCCCCCATCGACGTTTCGACGACGATCGTCGGGTTGTCGGCGGCGACGGCCGGGGTGGCCGTGGCCGCCATGACTGCGGCGCACAAGAAGCTGACGAGCACGAGTTTGACCAGCATGAATCCATCCTCACGGGTAGGGCAAAGGGACATTTAAATTATACCGGAACTGACAAGTGATGGCGAGCGGCACGGCGTAAGCGTGCCGTGGTTTTGGAACGCGACACGGCGCACCGTCACACCTGCGGCAAGCCGATTCGTTTGCTTGTGGTTTCCGGCTTCAATTCACTGCACTTTCCGCAACCGGAACCGCAGCCGCGCTTCGAGCCCAGCGCCAGCCGCGCGAGACCGCGCAGCCAGTAGATCGCGGCGAGTGAGACGAGAGTGAATGCCAAAACTT
>Ga0105047_10003825_pt1 | contig 26409 bp, 23 predicted proteins | sample MAT04_FD_78384 | JGI IMG/M metagenome (GOLD analysis project Ga0105047, IMG submission 78384) | Freshwater microbial communities from Lake Fryxell liftoff mats and glacier meltwater in Antarctica - MAT-04 (megahit assembly) | ecosystem: Environmental > Aquatic > Freshwater > Ice > Liftoff... | reverse complement strand
GACGAGGACGAGGACACCGTCGCCGCCGAGGAGGAGGTGGAGCAGGCCGCCGCCCCGGCCGTGCCGAGTTTCGGGCTGCTCTTCCAGGCGCCTGAGCCGGTCGCCCCGCGCCGCCGCCGCGCCACCGCCCCCGCCCAGGCCCCGGCCGAGCGGGCGGCCCACGAGGAGCCGGCGGCCGGCATTGCCGAGCCCGCCGACGACGCCGAGGGCACCGGCGCCACGAAGCCCGCTGACACCGAGACCGCTGGCACCCAGACCGCTGACACCGAGACCGTCGACACGGCGGCCCAGCCCGCCGAGCGCGGGGGGCGCCGGGGCCGAGGCGGACGCTCCGGGCGTGGCGGCCGATCCCACGCCGGCGACACCGCCGAGACCCCGGCCGACGCCCGGGCCGGGGCCGACGCCGCCGGTGCGCCGGGCAGGGCGGACCACGAATCTCCCGACGACCGTGCTGCCGACGACCGTGCTGCCGACGACCGTGCTGCAGACGACGGTGAGAGCGGCTCGCGCAGCCGCCGCCGTCGCGGGGGGCGGGGCCGGCGTGGCCGCAGTGCCGCCGACGACGACCAGACCGGCACGGCATCCGACACCTCGGGCGAGGCCACCGACGAGGCCGGTGGCACCGGTCCCGACGACTCGGCTGACGACGACTCGGGCACCAGCCGCCGCCGGCGCAGGCGCCGCCGCGGAGCCTCCGGTGACGGCGAGAACGAGGACCCGCCCGGCACGGTGACCCGGGTGCGCGAGCCGCGCTCGCAGCGCGACGAGCCGACCGCCGTCAAGGGCTCCACCCGCCTGGAGGCCAAGAAGCAGCGCCGCCGCGAGGGCCGCGAGGCCGGCCGACGCCGCACGATCATCACCGAGGCCGAGTTCCTCGCGCGCCGCGAGAGCGTCGAGCGCGTCATGGTCGTGCGGGGTCGCGGCGACCGCACCCAGATCGGGGTGCTCGAGGACGGCGTGCTCGTCGAGCACTACATCTCGCGCGAGACCACCGCGTCGATGGCCGGCAACGTCTACCTCGGCCGGGTCCAGAACGTGCTGCCCTCCATGGAGGCGGCGTTCGTCGACATCGGCAAGGGCCGCAACGCGGTGCTCTACGCCGGTGAGGTCAACTGGGACGCCGCCGGGCTCGAGGGCGGCCAGGCCCGCCGCATCGAGAACGCGCTGGGCTCGGGAGACACCCTGCTGGCGCAGGTCACCAAGGACCCGATCGGCCACAAGGGCGCCCGGCTCACCTCGCAGATCAGCCTGCCCGGGCGCTACCTGGTCTACGTGCCCGAGGGCCAGATGACCGGCATCTCGCGCAAGCTGCCCGACACAGAGCGGGCCCGACTCAAGGCGATCCTCAAGGAGGTCGTGCCCGACCACGCCGGCGTCATCGTGCGCACCGCCGCCGAGGGCGCCTCGGAGGAGGAGCTGCGCGCCGACGTCGAACGGCTCACCAAGATCTGGGACAAGATTCAGGCCAGGGCCGAGTCGGTCGGTGCGAAGAAGGCCGGCAGCGGTGGTGCCCCGGCCCTGCTGCATGGCGAGCCCGACCTGACCGTGCGCGTCATCCGCGACGTGTTCACCGAGGACTTCACCTCGCTGGTCGTGTCCGGCGACAAGGCCTGGGGCGAGGTCAGCCAGTACGTCGAGGACGTCGCTCCCGACCTGGCGCCGCGCCTGCAGCGCTGGACCGCCGAGGAGGACGTCTTCGCCGCGCACCGCATCGACGAGGCCCTGGCGAAGGCGATGGACCGCAAGGTGTGGCTGCCCTCTGGTGGCTCGCTGGTCATCGACCGCACCGAGGCGATGACCGTCGTCGACGTCAACACCGGCAAGTTCGTCGGCTCCGGGGGCAACCTCGAGGAGACCGTCACCAAGAACAACCTCGAGGCCGCCGAGGAGATCGTGCGCCAGCTGCGCCTGCGCGACATCGGCGGCATCATCGTCATCGACTTCATCGACATGGTGCTCGAGTCCAACCGCGACCTCGTCGTGCGCCGCCTGCTCGAGTGCCTGGGCCGCGACCGCACCAAGCACCAGGTCGCCGAGGTCACCTCGCTCGGCCTGGTGCAGATGACCCGCAAGCGGGTGGGCTCGGGCCTCATCGAGGTCTTCTCCGAGTCGTGCGAGCACTGCCACGGGCGCGGCATCGTCGTGCACACCGAGGTCGTCGAGCGCAACGGCGGCGGCTTCGTCGACCAGGGCGGGTCGGGCGGCCAGGGCGGCTCGCGCTCCCCGCGCGGCCGCCGCGGGTCCTCCACCACCGGAACGGCCCAGAACAGTGGGGTCGGGGGCTCTGGCAGCGGTGCGGAGGAGCCGCACCGGCCCTCCGGGCCCACCGCGGCCCAGATCGCGGCCGCGGCCCACGCCGCTGCGCTGCGCCGCAACGAGGCCGGCGAGGGTGCGGCCGAGCTGTCCGCGGACACCGGGGGCCCCTCCGCCGACGAGCTCGCGGCGGTGGCGGCCACGACCTTCGGCGGCCCGGCCGACGTCGACACCGTGACCACCCGCACCCAGGATGCGGGTGAGCCCGAGACGGCGCCGGATGCCGTGCCGGTCGCCGCCGAGCCGGATGCCGTGTCGGTCGCCGCCGAGCCGGAGCCCGGGTCCGAGCCCGAGTCCGAACCGGAGCCGCAGCCCGAGCCGCGGCGAGGCCGCCGCAGGCGTGGCCGGGTGGTCGCCCCGGCGGGACCGCCGCGCGCGACGGCATCCGACGGTGGCGGCGCCACGGGTGACGAGCCGGCCGCTGCCCACTGATTTGGAGCGGCACCCACGGCACCGGTAGTCTCGACAGTCGGTGCGCCCACCGAGCCGATGTCCTGTGTCGTAAGCGGGAGTCCCATCAGCCGGTCACCCAGAGAGCGCGCCCGTAACGAAAGTGAGTACGAAACGTGTACGCGATTGTGCGCGCAGGTGGTCGCCAGGAGAAGGTCTCCGTCGGCGACGTCCTGCTCATCGACAAGATCGGCCAGGCCGGCGACACGGTGCAGCTTCAGCCGCTCCTCGTCGTCGACGGGGGCACCGTGACGAGCGACGCGAGCAAGCTCGCCAAGGTCAAGGTCACCGCTGAGGTCGTCAAGGCAGCCAAGGGTCCGAAGATCACGATCCTGAAGTACAAGAACAAGACCGGTTACCGGAAGCGCCAGGGTCACCGCCAGCCGCTCACCCAGGTCAAGATCACCGCGATCGACGCCTGACGCCCGCTCGAACTCACTACAAGGACTACTGACATGGCACACAAGAAGGGTGCGTCCTCGACCCGCAACGGTCGCGACAGCAACGCCCAGTACCTCGGCGTCAAGCGCTTCGGCGGCCAGGCCGTCAACGCCGGCGAGATCCTCGTCCGCCAGCGCGGCACGCACTTCCACCCCGGCGACGGCGTCGGTCGTGGCAAGGACGACACGCTCTTCGCGCTCGTCGCAGGAGCGGTGAAGTTCGGCGCCAAGCGCGGTCGCAAGACCGTCAACATCATCCCGGCGGAGACCGCTGCCGCGGAGTGACTCCGGCGCCGGGTGCTCGCCACCCGGCCGCATGCACCACGTCGGAAGGGGCGGGCCCACCAGGCCCGCCCCTTCCGTGATCCATCCACTGTTCGAGCTGATTCCAAGGAGCGAGAAGCATGACGACCTTCGTCGACCGCGTCGTGCTGCACGTCGCTGCCGGGAACGGTGGCCATGGCGTGGCCTCGGTCAAGCGCGAGAAGTTCAAGCCGCTCGGCGGCCCCGACGGCGGCAACGGCGGCAAGGGCGGCTCGGTCATCCTCGTGGTCGACCCGCAGTCGACCACGCTGCTCGACTACCACCACACCCCGCACCGCAAGGCGACCAACGGCAAGCCCGGCGGCGGTGACGAGCGCAACGGTGCCGACGGCGCCGACCTCGTGCTGCCCGTGCCCGCGGGGACGGTCGTCAAGGACGGCGACGGCTCGGTCGTGGCCGACCTCGTCGGCCACGACGCGACCTACGTCGTCGCCCGGGGTGGCCGCGGCGGGCTGGGCAACAAGGCGCTGGCCAGCCCCCGGCGCAAGGCTCCTGGGTTCGCCCTGCTCGGCGAGCCCGGCGACTCCACCGACATCGTGCTCGAGCTGAAGTCGCTCGCCGACGTCGCGCTGATCGGCTTCCCGAGTGCCGGCAAGTCCTCGCTGGTCTCGGTGATGTCGGCCGCACGCCCCAAGATCGCCGACTACCCGTTCACGACACTGGTGCCCAACCTCGGGGTCGTCACCGCCGGGTCGCAGCGGTTCACGATGGCCGACGTGCCGGGCCTGATCCCCGGCGCCAGCGAGGGCAAGGGCCTGGGCCTGGAGTTCCTACGCCACGTCGAGCGCTGCTCGGTGCTGGTGCACGTCGTCGACTGCGCCACGCTCGAGCCCGGGCGTGACCCGATGACCGACCTTGACGTCATCGAGGCCGAGCTCGCCGCCTACGTCACCGACGACTCGCTCGGCGGCCGGCCGCTGTCGGACCGCACGCGCATCATCGTGCTCAACAAGTCCGACGTGCCCGATGCGCTCGACCTCGCCGAGATGGTGCGCCCGCTGCTCCAGGAGCGCGGCCTGGAGGTGCACATCGTCTCGGCGGTCGCGCACACCGGGCTCAAGGAGCTCACCTTCGCGCTGGCCCGCCACGTGCTCGCCGCACGGGCCGAGGTCGAGTCGCGCGTTCTGGAGCGCCCGCGGGTCGTGCTGCGCCCGGTCGCCGTCGACGACGCCGGGTTCCTCGTGCGCCGCGAGAACACCCCCGACGGTGAGGTGTTCCGCGTGCTCGGAGAGCGGCCCCGGCGCTGGATCAACCAGACCGACTTCTCCAACGACGAGGCCGTCGGCTACCTCGCCGACCGGCTCAGCCGGCTCGGTGTCGAGGAGGCCCTGCTCAAGGCCGGCGCCGTCTCGGGCTCCACGGTGCTCATCGGGCCCGAGGACAACGCGGTGGTCTTCGACTGGGAGCCCACGATGTCGGCGGGCGCCGAGCTGCTCGGCGGCCCCCGCGGCAGCGACGTGCGGCTCGACGCCGAGGCCGGTCGCAAGACCCGCGACGAGCGGCGTGCCCACTTCCACGCCCGCAAGGACGCGCAGACCGCGGCCCGCGACGAGCTCGCGCAGGAGCGCACCGCCGGGCACTGGTCCGACGTGGGTGACGAGGGCTGAGCCGGATGCCGGTCACCGCGCAGGGCCTGCGGCGCACCGTGGGCGAGGGGCACCGCCTCGTCGTGAAGGTCGGGTCGTCGTCGCTGACCACGGTGGACGGGGGTCACCTCGACCTCGTCGCGCTCGGGGCGCTGGTCGACGTGCTGGCGGCGCGGCGCGCGGCGGGCCACCAGGTGGTGCTCGTGTCGTCGGGGGCGATCGCGGCCGGCATCGGGCCGCTCGGGCTGCCCCGGCGGCCCTCCGACCTGGCCACCCAGCAGGCGGCGGCATCGGTGGGCCAGGGTGCGCTCGTGGCGGCCTACCAGGCGGCCTTCTCGGCACACGGGCTCACCGTCGGCCAGGTGCTGCTCACCGCCGACGACGTCACGCGGCGCACGCACTACACCAACGCCCGCCGCACCCTGGAGCGCCTGCTCGAGCTCGGGATCGTGCCGATCGTCAACGAGAACGACACCGTGGCCACCCACGAGATCCGGTTCGGCGACAACGACCGGCTGGCGGCGCTGGTGGCCGATCTGGTCGGCGCCGACGGGTTGGTGCTGCTCACCGACGTCGACGCCCTCTACGACGGGCCGCCCTCGAAGGGCGACTCCCGCCGGGTGCCGCTCGTCGCCACCACCGAGGACCTGGATGCCGTGAGGATCGGCGGCACCGGGTCGGCGGTCGGCAGCGGTGGCATGGTGACCAAGGTGGAGGCGGCGGGCATCGCGGGCGCGGCCGGCATCCCGACGCTGTTGACTCGTCTGTCGGACGTGTCCGCCGCGCTCACCGGTGGTGACCTCGGCACGGTGTTCGCCCCGGCCGCGGCGACTCGCGCCTCGCGCAAGCGCTGGCTGGCGCACGCGACGACGGCCCGGGGCCGGCTGGTGCTCGACGACGGAGCGGTCGCGGCGGTGACGGTGCGGCGCAAGTCGCTCCTGCCGGCTGGCATCACCGGGGTCGAGGGCGCGTTCGCCGCGGGCGACCCGGTCGACGTGTGCACGCCCCAGGGTGTGGTGATCGCGCGCGGGCTGGTGAACTACGCGTCGGCGGAGCTGCCCCGGCTGCTGGGGCGCTCGACGCGTGACCTGGCCCGAGAGCTGGGGCCGGCGTACGAGCGCGAGGTCATCCACCGCGACGACCTCGTGGTGCTCTGAGGCCGTTCGCCGCGCGAATCGGTGGCGGGACGGGTCAGCGGATCTGCTGCACCTCGAACTGCATCCGCGGGTGGGCGATCTCGTCCTGGCTCTGCACGAGCTGCAGCTCGCGGCGCCCGGACTCGTGGGTGCGGGCGAGCAGGTCGAACACGCTGGAGACGGTGCGCCCGAGGGCCAGTGCGGCATCGCGCGTCTGGAGCAGGTGGGCGGTGAACAGCGCGGCGGTGACGTCGCCCGAGCCGTTGGCCTTCATCGGCAGCTGGGGGGTCTGCACGATCCACGCGCCGTCACCGTGGACCGCGAGCATCTCGATGGTGCTCTCGGGGCGGTCGGGGCGCAGCACGCTGGTCACGAGGACGGTGCCGGGGCCCATGGCGCGGGCCCGCTCCACCGAGTCAAGGGTGGAGTCGAGGTCGCCGGGGTCGGTCTCGGTGAGGAAGCCGAGCTCGAACTGGTTGGGCGTGATGAGGTCGGCCTTCGGCACCACCTTCTCGCGCAGCAGCACCGGGATGGCGGGGTGGACGAAGCAGCCGGATGCCGCGTTGCCCATGACCGGGTCGCAGGCGTAGATCGCGGCCGGGTTGGCCTCCTTGGTGCGGGCCACGGCATCCAGGATGACCTCGCCGATCTGCTCGCCGCCCTGGTAGCCGGACAGCACGGCGTCGACCTCGGGCAGGGCGCCGCGCTCCTCGATGCCGGTGATCACCGCACGCACGTCGTCGGGCGGCATGAGGGGGCCGCGCCACGCGCCGTAGCCGGTGTGGTTGGAGAAGTGCACCGTGTGCACCGGCCACACCTCGACGCCGAGCCGCTGCAGCGGGAAGACGGCCGCGGAGTTGCCGACGTGCCCGTAGGCCACCGAGGACTGGATGGAGAGGATCGTCGTCACCGGCCCATCCTCGCATCCGGTGCGTCCGCGGGTCGGCGCGCTGCCCGGCGGTCGAAGGGGCGGCACGTGCTCGGGTCTCGCGCTGAACCGCTGTGCGGGGGCGCGGGTTGGGGCCTCCAAGCAAAGATGCCACGGGGGAGGTCCGGATGCATCACGTGGTGGACCAACTCGCACCAACCCCCTATGTGGTGCCGGTTGGTCCGCACAGTGAAGCAACCCCCTATGTGGTGCCGGTTGGTCCGCAGGATGAAGCATCCGGACGTCCCCACACAGGGGTTCTGTCCGGCGAGCTGGGCACCCGCGTCTGAGTGCGGGGCCCCCCGGACGGACGCGCACTGACCCCCAGCCACCGGAGGCATACCCTTGGCTGCATGGCTGATCGCACCTCCGGCATCGACCCCGCCGGCATCGACCCCGCCGACGTCGAGCGGGTCCGCGAGCTGGCACAGGCCGCACGCACCGCCTCCCGCCGGCTCGCCCTGATGTCGCGCGCCGAGAAGGACTCCGCCCTGCACACGCTCGCCGACGACCTCGACGCCGCCACCGACGACGTCGTCGCCGCGAACGAGCGCGACCTCGCCCGCGGCCGCGAGCGCGCGATGCCGGAAAGCCTCCAGGACCGCCTGCGCCTCGACCCGCCGCGCGTCGCCGCGGTCGCCCAGGCGCTGCGCGACATCGCCGCCCTGCCCGACCCGGTCGGCGAGGTCGTGCGCGGCTCCACCCTCGCCAACGGGCTCCAGATCCGGCAGGTGCGCGTCCCCATGGGCGTCGTGGGAATGATCTACGAGGCCCGGCCCAACGTCACCGTCGACGCCGCGGGCCTGGGCCTGAAGTCCGGCAACGCCGTCATCCTGCGCGGGGGCAGCGCCGCCGCCCACACCAACCGCGCCACCGTCGCCGTGCTGCGCGCCTCGCTCGAGCGCCAGGGCCTGCCCGCGGATGCCGTGGGTCTCCTCGAGGGCGGCCACGGCGCCGTCCGCGCGCTGATGACCGCCCGCGGGCTGGTCGACCTGCTCATCCCGCGTGGTGGCGCCGACCTGATCCGCACCGTCGTCACCGAGTCGACGGTGCCCGTCATCGAGACCGGCGTCGGCAACTGCCACGTCTACGTCGACCGGGCCGCCGACCTCGACAAGGCGCTCGCCATCACCGTCAACTCCAAGACCCACCGACCAAGCGTCTGCAATGCGGCCGAGTCGCTCCTGGTGCACCGCGACGTCGCCGCCACCTTCCTGCCCAAGGCGCTCGCGGCGCTGTCGGGCGAGGGCGTCATCCTGCACACCGACCCGGATGCCGGTGCCTGGGCCGACACGGCCGGCGTCACCCACGATGCCGTCACCGAGGAGCACTTCGCGACCGAGTTCCACGGCCTGGAGATGGCGGTCGGGGTGGTCGACGACCTCGACGCCGCGCTCGAGCACATCCGCCGCTACGGCTCGGGCCACACCGAGGCGATCGTCACCGAGGACCGCGCGGCGGCCCGGAGGTTCACCGCCGAGGTCGACGCCGCCGCGGTCATGGTCAACGCGAGCACCCGCTTCACCGACGGCGGCGAGTTCGGGTTCGGCGCCGAGATCGGCATCTCCACCCAGAAGCTGCACGCCCGCGGCCCGATGGCCCTACCCGAACTCACCACGACCAAGTGGGTCGTCGAGGGCGACGGTCAGGTGCGGGCCTGACCGTCGCGGGCCCCGCCGGCAGGCACGTCGAGCGAGTCGTGCGCCACGAAGTAGGACGGGCGGGCCTGCAGGGCGACGTACGTGCGGCCCACGTACTCACCCAGGATGCCGAGCGCGAGCAGCTGCACGGCCCCCACGGCCGCGACGATGACCACCGTCGACGTCCAGCCGGGCAGCGTGTTGCCGAGCAGCAACGCCACGAGCGCGTACACGAGCACGCCCAGCGCGGCCAGCCCGCCGAGCAGTCCCAGCCAGGTGGCGAACCGCAGCGGTGCGATCGAGAACCCGGTGATGCCGTCGACGGAGAGCCGGATCATCTTGCCGAGCGGGTACTTCGACTGGCCGGCGGCCCGCGCCTCGCGGGTGTAGCCCACCGAGGCGCTCGGGAAGCCGAGCGCGGGCACGACGAGCCGCAGCACCCGGCCGTGCTCCGGCAGCGCGTTGACGGCCTCGACCGTCGCGCGTGACATCAGCCGGAAGTCGCCGGCGTCGACGCGGGCGTCCACGTCGGACAGCGCCCGGATCGAGCGGTAGAACGCCCGCGCCGACATCCGCTTGAACGCGGTGTCCGCCGAGCGGTCGGAGCGCACCCCGTAGACCACGTCGACGCCCTGGCCGCGCGCGACCGCCAGCATCTCGCCGATCACCTCCGGGGGGTCCTGCAGGTCGGCGTCGATGGTCACGACCCACTGGCCCCGCGCCCGTGTCAGGCCGGCCGAGATGGCGGCCTGGTGGCCGGCGTTGGCACGCAGCCGCACGACCCGCACCTCGGGCCACTCGCGCCGCAGACGCTGGAGCAGCACCGGCGTGGCATCGGCCGACCCGTCGTCGACGCAGAGGATCTCGTAGGTCACGCCCCACGCGTCGGCCACCGGTCGAAGGCGCTCGACGAGCAGGGGGAGCACCGCCTCTTCGTCGAAGATCGGGATGACGACGCTCAGGTCGACCGGGACGGGGGGCATGCGCCAAGGGTAGAGGCCGCGGCGCCGCCGCACCCGCGCCGCCGCACCCGCCCGGGGCTCCGGGCGACCCGCCGGCGCCGGACCCGGCCGATCCGCCTGGGCCCTGCCGAGGGCCCCCGAGTATGAGATCGGGGGCCCTCTACTGCCGGCTGGAGCCGACGTCTCTGGCGAGCCGGTCCCTGCGGTGCCAGCCCGCGCGGGTCTGCCACGCGACGGTGGCGCCGCCCCCAGGAGGACGAACTTCGACTCAGGCCGTCGGCCGCAACACCAGCGCCGTCGCGCGCGTCATGAAGGCCTTGGCGCGCCCCCACGATCCCACCCGAACAGGCCGGGCGGGGTCGGTGTCGTTATCCGTACGACCTACCCCCAGGTCCGTCCCGACGCTGGCGCGTCGGCTCTTTCCCGGGGGCGTGAAACCTTTCTAGTGCCGAAATGCAGTGCGACGCAAGCCCAACGGGGAGAAAGGTCTGTGGCACCTCGGTCGACGGCTCGTCGTCCACAGCCGCCACGCGTGACGAGCGCCTCCGTGCACAGGGCTGTGGACGACTTCGGTGGACGGGCGAGGCGCTAGGCTGACCCGCATGTCGATGACCGTCGCCCGCTTCCTCACCGAGGAGCTGCCCACCGCCCGTGAGCTGCCGATGCCTGCGTGGCTCTACGGCGTCATCGCGCTGGTGGCCTTCGCGTTCCTCCTCGGAGTCACCTGGTCCTTCCGTGGCACCGCCCAGAAGTACGTCAGGCCGAACCTCACCGGGGTGCGACCGGGCGAGGCGACCACCGGTCCTGCGCAGCGCGCGCACCCCGAGGACGACGAGGCGCACTGGCCCGAGCACCCCGGGCATGGCCACCCCTGAGCGACGCACGCATGCGGCTCGGGGTGATGGGTGGGACCTTCGACCCCATCCACCACGGTCACCTCGTCGCCGCCTCGGAGGTCCAGTCACTGCTCGGCCTCGACGAGGTCGTGTTCGTGCCGACGGGTGAGCCCTGGCAGAAGGAGGGGCGCGACGTCGCCCCGGCCGAGCATCGCTACCTGATGACGGTCGTCGCGACGGCATCCAACCCGCGCTTCACCGTCTCGCGGGTCGACATCGACCGGGACGGGCCGACCTACACCATCGACACCCTGCGTGACCTGCACGCCCAGCGCCCCAACGCCGAGCTGTTCTTCATCACCGGCGCCGACGCGCTGGCCCGGATCCTGTCCTGGAAGGAGTCCGACGACCTGTTCGGGCTCGCCCAGTTCATCGGCGTCACCCGCCCCGGCTACGAGCTGTCCGAGTCGGGCCTGCCCGCCGACCGGGTCGACCTGCAGGAGGTGCCCGCCATGGCGATCAGCTCCACCGACTGCCGCGAGCGCGTCCACGCCGGTGAGCCGGTCTGGTACCTCGTGCCCGACGGCGTCGTGCAGTACATCTCCAAGCACCACCTGTATGCCGCGTCGGCACCCGCCGCGGCCCTCGAACACCCCGAACCCCACCGAGGAGCACCGTGACCGCCACCGACCGCGCGCTGGAGCTGGCCCGAGCGGCAGCCGCCGCCGCCGCCGACAAGCTGGCGACCACCATCACGGGCATCGACGTCTCCGAGCAGCTCGCGCTGACCGACGTCTTCGTCATCGTGTCGGCCGAGTCCGAGCGACAGGTCGGCTCGATCGTCGACGAGGTCGAGGACGTGCTGCGCGCGATGGGCACCAAGCCGGTGCGCCGCGAGGGCCAGCGCGAGGGCCGCTGGGTGCTCATCGACTTCGGCGACATCGTCGTGCACGTGCAGCACGACGAGGAGCGCTCGTTCTACGAGCTCGAGCGGCTGTGGAAGGACTGCCCGAGCCTCGACCTCGGCGTCGTCGGCACCGAGCAGGGCGGTCGGTGAGCCCGGCTGCCCTGGGGCCACGCCCCCGTCGCGTGATCGTGCTCCGCCACGGCGAGACCGACCACAACGCGGCCCGCATCTGGCAGGGCCACCTCGACACCCCGCTCTCCGCGCGCGGACGCCATCAGGCGGATGCCGTGGGGCCGGCCATCGCTGCTCTCTCGCCCGACCGCATCGTCTCCTCCGACCTGACCCGCGCCCGGCTGACGGCGGACAGCGTCGGGCGCGCGTGCGGCATCCCGGTGACCCTGGACCATCGGTTCCGGGAGATCGACGTGGGGGCGTGGCAGGGCCTGACCGCCCCGGAGGTCGTCAACGGATGGCCCGAGGTGCAGGAGGCGCTGGCGCGTGGTGAGGACGCCCGGCGCGGTGACCACGGCGAGACCGTCGGCGAGGTCGCCGAGCGAGTCGCGGCCGCCCTCACGGAGCACCTCGAGACCATCGGCCCGGGGGAGTGCCTGGTCGTCTCCACGCACGGGGCGTCGGGCCGCACCGCCGCCGCCTGGCTGCTCGGCCTCGCGCCCGACGTGGCCTGGCGCGTGCTCGGGGCCCTGGGCAACTGCCACTGGGCCGAGCTCCTCGAGGGGCGCCAGGGGTGGCGGATCCAGACGTGGAACGCCTCGTGCGGGGTGGCCTCGCAGGCCGGGTCACCCCCACCCTGAGGCCGATTTGGGGGGCCGGGGGTGCATGGGTAGACTTCCCGTCGCCCCCTTGGGGGACACCCACTCGGGGCTGTAGCGCAGTTGGTAGCGCACCTCCATGGCATGGAGGGGGTCAGGGGTTCGAATCCCCTCAGCTCCACCGGGTACGAAGGGCCGGACCACTGCGTCCGGCCCTTCGTCGTCCTCGAAGCGGGCCGGAGTCAGGGTTTACCGATCCGCCATGAGCCGGACGTCATTTCCGGGCGTGGCTCGACGCGGGTTACCGCGCAGGAACCGCTGCGATTCCGACGAGTCCTGCGCGGTAGGCAGCGTCGACCAGACCCGCGTTGCCGCGCTCAGGCCGGCCAGACCCCGCTGGTGCCGCGGCGGTGCGAGCCGAGCAGGTGGGTGTCGACGATGCCGACGGCCTCCATGAGGGCGTACATCGTGGTCGGCCCGACGAACACGAACCCCTTGCGCTTGAGCGCCGTGGACAGCGCCAGCGACTCCGGCGACGTGCTCGGCACCTCGGCGTGGGTTCGCGGCCGAGGAGTTTCGGCCGGGCGGAAGGACCACACGAGGGAGGCGAGGTCACCCTCGGGGTCCTCGCGCAGCGCGAGCGTGGCCCGGGCGTTCGTGATGGTCGCGAGCACCTTGGAGCGGTTTCGCACGATGCCGGCATCCGCCATCAGCCGCTCGACGTCGGCCGCACCGAACGCCGCCACCACCTCGGGGTCGAAACCGGCGAAGGCCGCCCGGAACGCCGGCCGCTTGCGCAGGATCGTGGCCCAGGACAGGCCCGACTGGAACGCCTCGAGCGAGAGCCGCTCGAACAGCCCGCGTTCGTCGCGCACCGGCATGCCCCACTCGGTGTCGTAGTAGTCGCGCAGCAGGGGGTCGACCGACGCCCAGGCGGGGCGGGCCAGACCGTCGTCACCGACAACGACACCCGCCGCGCTCACGACCTCCTCAGCGTGAGGATCGGCACCTCGGGGGGCGCGGCGACTCGGATGGCCGGGCCCCAGGCTCCCACCCCGCGTGAGGTGACCACGGTCGTGTCGCCGACCGTGGCCCTCCCCTCGAGCATCGGCTGCTGCAGCGGCACCAGGTAGTTGATCGGCCACATCTGGCCGCCGTGGGTGTGCCCGGACAGCTGCAGGTCGACTCCGCGACCCACGACGTCGAGGGCCTGCAGCGGCTGGTGCGCGGCGAACAGGGTGAAGGCACCGGCATCCGTGCCGCCGAGCGCCGCCTCGTAGTCGGGCGCCCACCGGCCCTCACCGGTGAGGTCGTGCACCCCGGCAAGGGTGATCGTGGCGCCGTCGCGCTCCAGCGGCACCGCGGAGTTCTGGAGCATCGTCAGGCCGACGTCCTTGAAGGCCGTGACCCAGTTCGCGGTGTCGCGGAACATCTCGTGGTTGCCGGTGGTCGCGAAGACACCGAGCGGCGCGTCGAGGTCGGCGAGCGGGGCGATCTCGGGGGAGTAGCGTGCCGCGTCGCCGTCGACCAGGTCCCCCGCGATGACGACGAGGTCGGGGCGCTCGGCGTTGACGAGGTCGACGACCTGCCGGGTGAACGACGCGCTGCGCACCGCGCCGGCGTGCAGGTCGGTGACCAGCGCCACCCGCACGCCGTCGAACTGCTGCGGCAGCGCGGGCGAGGCCACCTCGAAGCGGGTGATCGAGGGGCGGGCCGCCTCGACGGCGCCGTAGGCGACCAGACCCACCGACACGGCCACCACGAGCGGCGACGCCACCCGGTTCAGCCGCCGCCGGCCGGCACGCCCGTGGTCGTGCCGCCAGCGCACCAGCCAGATGCCGACGCAGACCAGCCACACCGGCACCAGACCCAGGAAGAGGTAGAGGCAGGCCGCGAGGAACGCCTGCCCGACCCACACAACGGGGCGCAGCTGCGCCGGCGTGAACCAGCCACCCCACACGTCGAACCCGGCCAGGGCGAGCGCGGTGAGGGCGAGCAGCACGAGCGCGACCGCATACCGGACCCACCGCGGGCGCCAGCCCGGAGCGACAGCCAGCCGCTGCCAGACGAACGCGAGGAACCCGGCCAGGACCCCGATGGGGATGAGGAGGAGCCAGGGACTCATGCCGCCGCGGCGGCGAGCGCGGCTCGGATGTCGTCGGCGATGTCCTTGGGCTCGGTGGTGGGGGCGTAGCGCTTGACGACCTGGCCGTCACGGCCGACCAGGAACTTGGTGAAGTTCCACTTGATCTTGCCGCCGAGCAGGCCCTTCTTCTCGGCCTTGAGCCAGGTGAACAACGGGTGGGCCCCGTCGCCGTTGACGTCGACCTTGGCGAACATCGGGAACGTCACGCCGTAGTTGACCTGGCAGAACTCGCCGATCTCCTCCTCGGTGCCCGACTCCTGGCTGCCGAACTGGTTGCACGGGAAGCCGAGCACGACCAGGCCCTCGTCCTCCAGCTCCTGGTAGAGGGCCTCGAGGCCGGCGTACTGCGGGGTGAAGCCGCACGCGCTCGCGGTGTTGACGACCAGCACGACCCGGCCGGCGTAGTCGGACAGGTGGCGGTCCTCGCCGGTCAGGGTGGTGGCGGCGAAGTCGGAGAGGGAGGTCATGCCCCTATCGTCACACGCAGGGGTGGTCACGGCCGAGCCGCCCGGGCCGAGGTTGGACGACGGGGGCGCGGGCCCCCGGTGCCGGCCATAGCCTGTGCCCGTGCCAGCCCCGAACGCACCGAACGCACCGACCGCACCGATTTCACCGACCTCACCGGTCACGCAGACCGAGCCTCCCGACCAGACGGCGGCTGAGGTCCCCGGCGCACCACCGCTCGACGTCGACGTGCTCGTCATCGGCGCCGGCATCGCGGGCGTCGACGTGGCCTGCCGCCTGGCCAAGCACTGCCCCGACGTGGTGTGGGCCGTGCTCGAGGCGCGCGACGCCATCGGGGGAACCTGGGACCTGTTCCGCTACCCCGGCATCCGCTCGGACTCGGACATGTACACGCTCGGGTTCCCGTTCCGGCCGTGGCAGGGGTCGACCTCGATCGCGTCGGGTGAGGAGATCCGGGCCTACCTGCAGGACACGGCCCGCGAGCACGGCGTCACCGAGCGCATCCACTTCGGCCAGCACGTCGAGCGGCTCGAGTGGAGCTCGGCGCAGCGCCGTTGGGCCGTCACCACCCGCACCGGGGACGGCGTCGTGCGGCACAGTGCCCGGTTCGTCTACCTGGCCACCGGTTACTTCTCCTACGCGTCGGGCCACGTCGTCGAGTTCCCCGGTCAGGACGACTTCGCCGGTGAGGTCGTGCACCCGCAGGCCTGGCCCGAGGGGATGCCGGTCGCGGGCCGGCGCGTGGTCGTCGTCGGCAGCGGCGCCACGGCCATCACCCTGCTGCCGGCCCTGGTCGACGAAGGCGTCGCGCACGTGACGATGCTCCAGCGCAGCCCGAGCTACGTCGCGTCGCTGCCCTCGCGTGACGTCGTCGCCGACGGGCTGCGGGCCGTGCTGCCGGATGCCGTCGCCCACCGGGTCGTGCGCGGCAAGAACGTGCTGCTGTCGACCGCGGGGTACCAGCTGATGCGTCGCCGCCCCGACCTCGGCCGGCGGCTGCTCCGGCGCCGGGCTGCGCGGCTGCTGCCCGAGGGTTACCCCCTCGACACCCACTTCGCGCCCCGCTACGACCCGTGGGACCAGCGGCTGTGCGTCGCCCCCGACGGCGACCTGTTCGAGGCGCTGTCCGGCGAGCGGGCGGAGGTCGTGACCGGCACGATCGAGCGGTTCGAGCGCGACGGCATCCGGCTGACGTCGGGGGAGCTGCTCCAGGCCGACGTCATCGTCACGGCCACCGGGCTGCAGATGCAGATCGGTGGGGGCGCCGAGCTGGTCGTCGACGGGGAGCCCGTCGACCTGTCGCGCGGGCACGTCTACAAGGGACTGATGCTGTCGGACGTGCCGAACGTGGCGATGGCCGTCGGCTACACCAACGCGAGCTGGACGCTGCGAGCCGACCTGTCGGCGCGGTGGTTCTGCACGCTGCTGCGGTACCTCGACCGGCACGGGCTGGCCGTCGCGACCCCGCGCTACGACGAGCCGGAGGGCGGGGACACGCCCCTGCTCGGGCTCACGTCCGGCTACATCACCAGGGCTGCCGGCATCCTGCCGAGGCAAGGGCGCCGCCGGCCCTGGCGGGTCGTGCAGAGCTACGTGTACGACGTCGCGGTGACCCGGCTCAGTCGCATCGACGACGGCCACCTCGAGCTGCGCTGACCCTGGGCGTCCCCTGGCTTCCGATCTGCAAGGTCGCGGCGGTCAGCTGGCGAGGGTGACCGGCTCGGCGGCGACCCTCGCCACCCGGGAGAGCAGCGAGGCGCCCTGGCGCACCGACGGCAGGTGCGCCCAGCCGTGCTCGGCCGCCCACGCCACGACGAGATGCACTCGGGCGGGGTCGCGCCGCGCGGCCGCGGTGCGCAGCTCGGCGCCGACCAGGAGCTCAGTGCAGGCGACCCGGTCGGCCAGCGGACGGGACCGCAGAGCGGCCACCCACGGGCCGTCGGCGTGCCCGAGAAGGGGGAGCGGGTCGGCAACCGATGTTGGCGCGGCGCGTCGTACGGATGCCGGGCGGCCGCCGACGGGTGCGCTGCCGTCGCCCTCCGCCGAGCGCAGCAGCACCGCGGCGAGGATCGCCCCGGCGACGGCCGTGTGGTAGCTGGTCTGGATGACGTAGGTGGAGCGGTCGGCCGGGGCGAGCGAGGCGGCGACCCGCGGGTCGTACTCCGGGCCGGGCAGGAAGCCGTGGGTGGCCTCGGCCCGGTCGAGCTCGGCCAGGGCGTAACGGGCACCGGGGCTGAGTGGCAGGTCGAGCATCGGCCAGGTCCAGAGCAGCTCCGCGGCGACGTCGAGGTTGCCGCAGGCCAGCGCGGCACCGAGCAGGGACTCCGCGTCCTGGGCGACCGAGCCTGCCGGGCGGTCGGTGCGTGGGGAGAGCAAGCCGCAGTCGGTGGAGTGCAGCACGGCATGGGTGAGCGCGTAGGCGTCGGTCAGGTCGCCGTGCAGCAGGTCGGCGCCGCGTTCGAGCACCGAGCCGCTGGGCACCTCGGCTGACCCGCTGCCGTCGGCCAGGCTCCGCAGCCATGAGAGCTCGAGCCGGTCGAAGGGGTCCGGCTCGTCGCCGAGCTCGTGGACCGGGTCGTCGCCGACGAGGTCGAACAGGTGGCGAGCCACCGCCCGGTGCCCGGTGTCGAGGTCGCCGAGCAGCGCGAACGGGAAGGCCTCACGGGCGCCGCACTGGGGGTCGGCGGCGACGGCCAGGGCGGCCCGCCCGGGCTCGAGCGACCGGGTCAGCGCGTCACCGAGGCGAGCATGCGCGGCGCCTAGCCCTTCGGGGCGCACCAGTGCCGGCTCGTCGGCGAGCAGCCGCCCGGCGACCCGGCAGAGCAGTGCGGTCTCGCCGAGCACCTTGGCCGGCACGAGCGCTCGCGCGCCGCCGACCCCGGGCCGACCCTCACCCGCCACGGCGACGCCGGCTGCGCCCAGCCGGAGGCCGTGCGCGAGCCGGCGTCGCAGCTCGTGCGGGGTGCTCACCCGACGAGGCCCTCGACGTCGAACTGGCGCAGGACCGGGCCCGGCCAGCCGCAGTTGATCATCACGTACTTGCCGACGGCGAGCACGAGGTCGTCACCGCGGATCAGCGCGTCCTGCGCGAAGCTCTTGTAGACGTCGGTCATCTTGGCCAGGTCGATCGCGCCCGACTCGACGAGAGCCCTGGCCACGTCCTGGTTGAATCCCGGCTGCCTCGTTGACCCCATGGTGTCCTCCTTGGTTGTCGGGACCATCCCCTGCGGTGGTCCCACGGGGAAGAGGAGCGAGGCGCGGACCGGGTGATACGCCAGGTGGTGCCGCCCACATCGACCCACACCGGCGGGGGGCGGGCTGCGAGGATCGCAGTCGTGTCGTCTGCCGTGTGGGTCACCGCCGTCGTCACCGCCGCCGTCGTCACCGCCGCCGTCGTCACCGCCGCCGTCGTCACCGCCGCCGTCGTCACCGCCGCCGTCGTCACCGCCGCCGTCGTCACCGCCGTCCTCGTCACCGCCGACTGGTGGGCGGTGTGGCACCGGCGCGCGGATGTCGAGCGGCTGGCCAAGCCGGCCGCCATGGTGGGCCTGTTCGCGGTGGCGCTGCTGGCCGGGGCGGGCGACAGCGGCTCGGGCCGGTGGCTGCTCCTTGCGCTGGCGCTCGGTCTGGTGGGCGACGTGCTGCTCCTCGAGGACACCCCGCAGCGGTTCGTCGGTGGGCTGGCGGCCTTCCTCGTCGGCCACCTCGCCTACGTGGCCTCGTTCGTGACCGCGGGGCTGGACCGTCCGGCCCTGGGCTGGCTCGGCCTGCTGGTGCTGCTGGTGGCGCTCGTGCTCGGGCGGCGCATCCTGCCCGGTGCCGTGGCAGAGGGCGGGGCGGTGCTCGGGGTCGCAGTAGGGGCCTACATGGCGGTGATCGGGGCGATGGCGGTGACCGGCTGGGCGACCGGGCTCGCGCTGGTGGGCCTGGGTGCGAGCCTGTTCGTCGTCAGCGACACGGTGCTCGCGATGGGCAAGTTCGTGCTGGAGCGGCGCTGGTCCTCGGTGGTCGTCATCGTCACCTACCACCTCGCACAGGCTCTGATCGTCGTGGGCCTGCTCATCACCTGAACCGGCCGGCTGACCTCGCGCGGGCCCGGATCGTCGTAGGCCTGGTCATCACCTGACCCGGCCGGCTCGCCTCGCACCCCCGGCGGGCTGACGACGGGCCCCAGCCACTCGGCATCCTTCAGCGCCACCTACCGCGCGGGACTCGCTGGGATCACGACGAGTCCTGCGCGGTAGGGCGCGTCGTAAGCGCCCTGGCAATGGCTGGAATATACCCCTGGGGGGTATTTGTTCCCACACCATGGACACCACCACCCACACGCACCACGCGTCGCGCACCTTCGCCGCCACCAAAGGCTCCTGGGGCGAGGCAGCCCGGGCCACGCTGCACTGCCTCACCGGCTGCGCCATCGGCGAGGTGCTCGGCCTGGTTCTCGGCACCGCGCTCGGGCTCTCCACCGGTGCGACCATCGCCCTGGCCATCGCCCTGGCATTCGTGTTCGGCTACGCCCTGACGCTCACGCCCGTCCTGCGCTCGGGTGTTGCCCTGAAGGCGGCGCTCGCGGTGACCCTGGCCGCCGACACCGTGTCGATCACCGTCATGGAGCTCGTCGACAACTCGGTCATGCTCCTCGTCCCGGGCGCCATGGATGCCGGCCTCGGCAGCATGCTGTTCTGGGGCGCCCTGGCCTTCTCCCTCGCCGTCGCCTTCGTGCTCACCGTCCCCGTCAACCGGTGGCTGATCTCCCGCGGACGCGGCCACGCTGTGGTCCACGGCCTGCACTGACCCGGCATCCGGCATCCGGCACCGACATTCGGTGCGGTGTCTCGAGATGGGTGCTCCGGTGGTTGCCGGGGCAGCCACCTGAGCACCCAACTCGCGTCGTGGCAGCCGAGCTGACGCCGATGCGGCACCAGCCTGCACGGAAACCGCTGGCGCCGCTGCGCTACCCTGAGCCGGTGACGAGGTTCGAGCTTCTTCCCTAGCCGCGCCGGCCCCCCGGCCCGCGCGGCGACCCCTCCTACGTGAGGGGTTTTTTGCTGTTCTCAGCCCGAACCACACTGAACATGACGACGAGGACGAGATGAGCGACACCCCGCACCGCTACACCGCCGAGCTGGCCGGCCGGATCGAGGTCGCCTGGCAGGACCGCTGGGCCGAGCGCGGCACCTACCACGCGCCGAACCCCGCCGGCCCGTGGGCCGACCCCGGTGCCGTTGCCGCCTACCCCGGGGGGCACCTCCTCGTGCTCGACATGTTCCCGTACCCGAGCGGGGCGGGCCTGCACGTCGGCCACCCGCTGGGCTACATCGCCACCGACGTCGTGGCACGCTTCAACCGGATGCTCGGCAAGAACGTGCTGCACTGCCTGGGCTACGACGCCTTCGGGCTGCCGGCCGAACAGTACGCCGTGCAGACCGGCCAGCACCCGCGCAAGACCACCGAGGACAACATCGTCATCATGGCGCGTCAGCTGCGCCGTCTGGGCCTGGGCCACGACGACCGACGCGCCATCCAGACCATCGACCCGGAGTACTACCGCTGGACCCAGTGGATCTTCCTGCAGATCTACGACTCCTGGTACGACGCGGATGCCGTGCGCCCCGACGGCGGGCTGGGTCGCGCCCGCCCGATCGCCGAGCTCGTCGAGCAGTACCGCTCGGGTGCTCGGCCCCTGCCGGCGGACGACGGCCGCGACTGGGACGACCTCAGCGACGTCGAGCGCGCCGGCATCCTCGACGGCCAGCGCCTGGCCTACACCAGCGAGGCACCGGTCAACTGGTGCCCCGGCCTGGGCACGGTGCTCTCCAACGAGGAGGTCACCAACGACGGCCGCTCCGAACGGGGCAACTTCCCGGTGTTCAAGCGCAACCTGCGCCAGTGGATGATGCGCATCACCTCGTACGCCGACCGGCTCGCCGACGACCTCGACCGGGTCGACTGGCCCGAGAAGGTCCGCATCATGCAGCGGAACTGGATCGGCCGCAGCTCCGGCGCCCGGGTCACCTTCCCGATCGCCCGTACCCCGAGTGACCTATTGGTCGATGCAGGTACGGCGGATGGCGTCCGCGCATCCGGCGTGCGTACCCCGAGTGACCTATTGGTCGATGCAGGTACGGGTGGGCTCGGGATCGAGGTGTTCACCACCCGTCCCGACACCCTCTTCGGTGTCACCTTCATGGTGCTGGCCCCGGAGCACCCCCTGGTCGACGAGCTGGTGCCGGCCGGCGGGTGGCCCACGGGCACCGACGACGCCTGGACCGGTGGTGCCGCGACCCCAGCTGAGGCCGTCACGGCCTACCGCCGGGCCGCCGCGCGGCGCACCGACATCGAGCGCCAGAGCGAGGGCAAGCACAAGACCGGGGTGTTCACCGGCGGCTGGGCCACCAACCCGGTCACCGGCACCCGCATCCCGGTGTTCGTCGCCGACTACGTGCTCATGGGCTACGGGACCGGCGCGATCATGGCTGTCCCGGCGCAGGACGAGCGCGACTGGGACTTCGCCACGGCGTTCGAGCTGCCGATCCTCCGTACCGTGCAGCCCGCCGAGGGCCACGACGAGAGCACCGCCTTCACCGGCGACGGCCCGGCGATCAACTCCAGCAACGACGAGGTGAGCCTCGACGGGCTGGGGGTGGCCGACGCCAAGGAGCGCATCACCGCCTGGCTGCAGGAGCAGGGCCTCGGCGAGCCGACGGTCACCTACAAGCTGCGCGACTGGCTCTTCAGCCGGCAGCGCTACTGGGGCGAGCCGTTCCCGGTCGTCTTCGACGAGGACGGCGTCGCGCACGGCGTGCCCGACTCGATGCTGCCCGTCGAGCTGCCCGAGGTGCCCGACTACAGCCCGAAGACCTACGACCCCGACGACGCGAGCAGCGAGCCCGAGCCGCCGCTGTCGCGGGTCGACGAGTGGGTGCACGTCGACCTCGACCTCGGCGACGGCCGGGGCACCCGCCGCTACCGCCGCGAGACCAACACGATGCCCAACTGGGCCGGGTCGTGCTGGTACTACCTGCGCTACCTCGACCCCGCCAACGCCGAGGCGCTCGTCGACCCCGGCAACGAGGCCTACTGGATGGGGCCGCGGGCCGAGCCGGTCGCCGGGGCCCCGGCGGGCACGCGCGACCCCGGTGGTGTCGACCTCTACGTCGGCGGCGTCGAGCACGCGGTGCTGCACCTGCTCTACGCGCGCTTCTGGCACAAGGTGCTGCACGACCTGGGCCACCTCAGCAGCGACGAACCCTTCCGCACCTACTTCAGCCAGGGCTACATCCAGGCCGCCGCGTTCAAGGATGCCCGCGGCCAGTACATCGAGGCCAAGGAGGTCGAGGAGGGCCCCGACGGCAGCCCCACCTGGCAGGGCGAGCCGGTCACCCGCGAGTTCGGCAAGATCGGCAAGTCGCTGAAGAACATGGTCAGCCCCGACGAGATGTACGCCGCGTTCGGGGCCGACACCTTCCGGCTCTACGAGATGGGCCTGGGCCCGCTCGAGCAGAGCAAGCCCTGGGACACCCGGGCCGTCGTCGGCAGCCAGCGTTTCCTGCAACGGTTGTGGCGCAACGTGATCGACGAGGAGACCGGCGAGGTCGTCGTCAAGGACACCCCGATGGATGCCGCCACCACCCGGGTGCTGCACCGCACCATCGACGCCGTGCGCAGCGACTACGCCGACCTGGCGTTGAACACCGCGATCGCGCGCCTCACCGAGCTCAACAACGCGCTGACCAAGCTCGACGGCGGCGTGCCCCGCGAGGCGGCCGACTCGATCGTGCTCATGGTCGCCCCGATGGCGCCGCACATCGCCGAGGAGCTGTGGGCGCGGCTCGGCCACGAGGAGTCGCTGGTGCACGCCGACTTCCCGGTCGCCGACCCCGCCCTCCTGGTCGAGGACACCGTGACCTGTGTCGTGCAGGTCAAGGGCAAGGTGCGCGACCGGCTCGAGGTGCCCTCCGACATCGGCGAGGGCGCCCTGCGCGAGCTCGCCCTGGCCAGCCCCAAGGTGCAGGCGGCGGTGCCCGACGGCATCCGCACGGTCATCGTGCGGGCGCCCAAGCTGGTCAACGTGGTCCCCGCGTGACCTGATGGTCGACCTGGTGCTGCACGGTGGGCCGGTGTTCACCGCCGGCGCGGTCGCCGCCCGCCCCACGGCCGTCGCGGTCGAGGGCGGGCGGGTCGTGGCCGTCGGTCACGACGAGGTGCTCGACCTGGCCGGCCCGGGCACCGAGCACGTCGACCTGCGCGGGCGCCTGCTCGTGCCCGGCTTCCAGGACGCGCACGTTCACCCGGTGTGGGCCGGCCTGCAGCTGCTGCGCTGCGACCTGTCCGAGCTGTCCACGGCCCCCGCCTACCTCGAGGCGATCGGGGGGTACGCCCGGGCCAACCAGGACCTGCCGTGGGTGCTCGGCGCAGGGTGGTCGATGCCGGCCTTCCCGGGCGGCGCGCCCACGGCGGCGGCACTCGACACCGTCGTGCCCGACCGGCCGGCCTACCTCACCAACCGCGACTCGCACGGGGCGTGGGCCAACTCCGCGGCCCTGCGGCTGGCCGGCATCGATGCCTCGACGCCCGACCCGGCCGACGGGCGGATCGAGCGCGATGCCGACGGCACACCGACCGGCACCCTCCACGAAGGAGCGATGCGGCTGGTCGGCGCGCTGGCCCCGACGCCCTCGGACGACGACCTGCTCGAGGCGCTGCTTCTGGCCCAGACCCGGCTGCACGGGTTCGGGGTCACCGGCTGGCAGGACGCCATCGTCGGCAACTACGGCGACGGCATCGACCCCGCCGCCGCCTACCGCGCAGCCGTCGCCCGGAGCGCCCTCACCGGGCGGGTCGTCGGCGCCCTGTGGTGGGACCGCGCCAGGGGCCTGGAGCAGGTCGACGAGCTCGTGGCCCGGCGCGAGCAGCTCTCGCTCGGGCGCTTCGTGGCGACCAGCGTGAAGATCATGCAGGACGGCGTGGCCGAGAACTTCACCGCGTCGATGACCGACCCGTACCGCGACGCTCACGGCCACCCGACCGACAACTCCGGCATCTCGTTCGTGCCGCCCGAGGTGCTACTCCCCGCCGCGGCCGAGCTCGACGCCCGGGGCTTCCAACTGCACTTCCACGCCATCGGTGACCTCGCCGTGCGGCAGTGCCTCGACGCGGTCGAGCACGCCGTCGCGGCCAACGGCCGGCGCGACGCGCGGCACCACATCGCGCACCTCCAGGTCGTCCACCCCGACGACGTCCCACGCTTCCGCGAGCTCGGCGTGGTCGCCAACATGCAGGCGCTGTGGGCGGCCCTCGAGGCGCAGATGGACGAGCTGACCCTGCCCTTCCTCGGCGAGCCCCGCTCGTCGTGGCAGTACCCGTTCGGCGACCTGCACCGCTCGGGCGCGGTGCTCGCTGCCGGGTCGGACTGGTCGGTCTCCAGCGCCGACCCGCTCGCGGCTCTCCACGTGGCGGTGAACCGCACCGTGCCCGAGGCGATGCGCGAGGACGACGTCGGGTACCCCGTCTTCCTGCCCGAGCAGCGGCTCGACCTCGGCACGGCCCTCACGGCGTACACGGCCGGCTCCGCGTACGTGAACCACCTCGACGACTGCGGCCTCATCCGCCCGGGAGCGCTCGCCGACCTCGTGGTGCTCGACCGCGACCCGTTCGCCGGCCCGCCGCAGGAGATCGGCGCGACGAGGGTGCTGCAGACCTTCGTCGACGGTCGCCGGGTGTACGCGGCGCACGACGCCTGAGGCCGGAGGTTCGACCGGTGCCCGGCCGGGGGCCCGACCGGTGCCCGACCGGTGCCGTCTCGGGTCGTGGACCGGGGATGACACGCCCCCTCGGTCGCTCCCTAGACTCGCCGGCGTAGGTCATGAGTGCCAGTGGCAAGCCCCGGCTCGCTGGCCAGCAACCCTCCTCCGCGGTGGGGTGCTCCGGGTGACGACCTGGTCGGCGGCCCCTCCGGGCGTCGGCAAGCGCGGGATCCCGGGTCGCACCCCGAGGTCCTCAGGGACCATCGGAGAAACCCACCGTGTCGATCGCCAGCACCTCCGCACCCAGCACCTCCTCACCCACCCCCACCTTCCACCGTCGACCGCGGCTGCGCGCCGTGCCGGATGCCGCCGCGCACCACCACCTGCCCACCGCCACCCGCGCCGGCGAGGTACCCGCCGTCGTGCGCCCCGGCCTCGTCCCCACCCTGTCGGGCGACCGGGTCGACTACGCGAACCTCGACCACGCGGCGTCCACCCCGGCCTTCGAGGGCGTGGCCCGGGCCGTCGAGACCGCGACCCGCACCTACTCGAGCGTGCACCGCGGCACCGGCTGGCTCTCGCGGGTGACCAGTGCGCACTACGAGGCGGCCCGCGACGAGGTGGCGCGCTTCGTGGGCGCCCGCGAGGACGACGTCGTCGTCTTCACCCGCAGCACCACCGACTCGGTGAACCTGCTCGCCCGGGCCCTGCCCCGCGACACCTCGGTGGTCGTCTTCGCCTCCGAGCACCACGCGACCCTGCTGCCCTGGCGCGGCCGCGACACCGTGCGCCTGCCCGTGCCCGGCAGCATCCGCGACGCCGAGGCACTGCTCGACAGCGCCCTGCGGGAACTGCCCACCGGCACCGCCCGGCGCCCCCGCCAGGCGCTCGTCGTGCTCACTGCGGCCTCCAACGTCACCGGTGAGTTCTGGCCGGTCGAGCGCCTCACCGCGATCGCCCGCCGCCACGGCGCGCGGGTGCTGCTCGACGCAGCGCAGTTCGCCGCGCACCGGGTGGTCGACCTCGACGCACTCGACGTCGACTGGGTCGCCTTCTCCGGCCACAAGGTGCACGCCCCGTACGGCACCGGTGTGCTCGCGGGCCGCCGTGACTGGCTGGATGCCGCACTGCCCTACCTCGCAGGCGGGGGCGCCACCGCGCAGGTCACCGAGCACGGCATCCGCTGGGCGACCGGTGCTGCGCGGCACGAGGCCGGCAGCCCGAACGTGCTAGGGGCCATCGCCCTCGCGGCCGCGTGCGCCACGATCCGGAAGCACCGGGCGGCGATCGAGCACCACGAGGGCCGGCTCACCGCACGCCTGCTCGACGGGCTGCGCGGCATCGACGGTGTCACCACCTACTCGATCTTCGGCGACGACACCGAGCGGGGCCCGGTGGTCACCTTCACCGTCGACGGGCTCGACAGCCACCTGGTGGCGACCGCGCTGTCGGCCGAGCACGGCATCGGGGTGCGGGCCGGCAAGTTCTGCGCGCACCTCCTCGTCGACACCCTGCTCGACGAGGGGTCCGACGAGCACGACACCGCGGTGCGGGTCAGCGCCGGCCTCGCGAGCACGCCCGAGCACGTCGAGCGGCTGCTCGCCGCCGTGGCCACGCTGGCCGCCGACGGCCCGGGCGCGGCCTATGAGCACACCGTCGAGCAGGGCTGGGCCCCGGTCGACGACACCCGCGAGCTGTCGGCGCCGCTGCCCTGGTGACGCGCACCCGGCATCCGCGAACCGCCGGGATCGCCTGAACTT
>Ga0105047_10003824_pt1 | contig 26410 bp, 17 predicted proteins | sample MAT04_FD_78384 | JGI IMG/M metagenome (GOLD analysis project Ga0105047, IMG submission 78384) | Freshwater microbial communities from Lake Fryxell liftoff mats and glacier meltwater in Antarctica - MAT-04 (megahit assembly) | ecosystem: Environmental > Aquatic > Freshwater > Ice > Liftoff... | reverse complement strand
TTCCTGCGCATTCGCGATGCCATGACGGGTCGCGTGGTAGTTGATGGGCGAAACCTGTATCAACCCGCAAAAATGATTGCGCTGGGTTTCACCTATCACTCCATCGGTCGGCCGCAGGTGTAGCGCTTCACGCTCCTGATTTCACATCCGATGCCGGCCACGACGCCACCAGGTCTCTGATGTAGTCAGTGATATTGAGCGTGGTCGTCCATCCAAGCGCCTCCGCTTGCGACGCGTCATTCTCGGCGTCCATGCGACCGCCATCACCCTCGACAAACTCGACGTGGCCGCCGAATGCGTTCGCAATGTCCAGCACGGAAAATTTGTTGCGATTGGCCAGAGAATAACCGTCGCCGAAACCTCGCTCACCAACCAAGGCAATACCGCGCGCGAGATCTTTCACGTACGTGAACGCACGAAGCTGCGTACCTGGCTTCACGACCGGCAATGGCTCACCCTTGCGTGCCAACTCGGCAAACTTCGCGATCAATGTGGCATATCGTCCTTCGCCGACTTCGCGTGGACCGAACGCGTTGTAGAAATAGCAGATCGCGAACGGCATCCCGAACCAACGTCCATAGTTCTTGATGAGATCAACGTTGGTCGCCTTGGTAAACGCGTACGGGCTCTGATTCCGCCCGTCGCCCTCGATGGCAAACTTTGTGCTGGATCCGGCATATATAAGCTTGTCGACCGCTTGCTTGCGGCAGTACTCGGCAACCGCGAAGGTGCCGACTGCGTTCATGCTGAACACGTGCTCGATATCCTGCACACTTGTCGAAATCCGAGCGTACTCGCCGAGGTGGTACACCAGGTCCGGACGCTCAGGCACGAGCGCAGCGACATCCTTGGTATGGCCCTCCCGATATTCCGCGCCGGGAATGTGATTGTCCCGGCTTCCGTTGAAATAGTTGTCGAGCGAAATGACCCGATTGTCGGGACTCTCGAGCAACACTTCAATGAGGTGCGAGCCAACGTGGCCAGCGCCACCGGTCACGAGTATCGTTTTTTGAGATGCCATGTGCGTTTACGGGTCGACGTGCAGCGTGAAATTAGTTCGTCGTCTGACTATTGCTACTCCGAGGGTCGTATTCGTCTTGACCGACGCGAATGGTGAGCGTGTCGGTGATGGTGCTGGCGTTGCTGATTCCAATGAACAATTCGCAGTTGTGATGCTGTTGGGCGGTGGATTGCAAGGGGAGATCGGGCCGTCGTTCGTCGCGTTCACCACCCCATAGCGGTCAGCCCCTGTTGCCACGGCAGGACATCCACCGAACCAATGCGTTTTGGGGCATCGCCAAGGTACCACACCGCGGCCCGATGGGTGCGACCAAAATAGTCTGCAAAACGCGCTAGCCCGCGCAGATCGGATTGCGTGACCGTTCGGCTGGCTTTGAGCTCAATTGCCCACGTCTCGCCATTTTTCTCAACGATGAAGTCTACCTCTGCGCCGTGCTCGGTGCGAAAGGAGGAAATGCGTACGTCCTCGTCGAAGGCGGCGGCACTGTGGACAAGCTGCGCGTACACGAGATGCTCGAAAAGCGCGCCGATGCGATCATTTGACGCCACGAAGTTCCCGAGGAGCCCGTTCAGTACTCCGACATCGAAGAAGAAGATGCGCGGATGCTGCACGAGGCGTCGCGTTGTGCTCTTTGCGAACGCGTTCACTCGATGTACCAGTAGCGTGTCTTCGAGAACATCGGTCCAGCGACCAGCCGATGGACGACTGACTTGCGCCGCGCTCGCGACCTTGGCGAGGTCAAGGTGTGAACCGCTCCATTCCCCAATCAGCGTGAGAAAGCGTGAGAATCCCTCCAGGCTGCGTGTCAGGTTCTCGGCCTGTACCTCCTCACGCAAGTAGATCGCCGCGTATGTGCGAAGCGTTTTTTCGCGGTCACGTGCCGACGGTTCCTGCAAGATGGCGGGCAGCGTGCCGTACATCAGGGCCGTCGCAGTATCGAGCGCGTGGCCAACCTCGGAAGAGACGATCGGTCCCATGCGGTAGGCGTGGATGCGTCCGGGAAGCAAATTCGCTTCTCCGCGCCGGAGTTTGCGCGCGCTGGAACCGGTCAGCAGAAAGCGCGTTCCGTTGCCGGGACGGTCGAGAATGGTCTGCACCGTATTGAGCAGGCCGGGAAGGCGCTGGACCTCGTCGATCAAAATCGTAGGGCGAGTATTCACTGTGGCGGCAAGGCGAGCGTCCAGCTCACCAGTATTACGTGCGAAATCCAGATAGGTCAGTTCGTGTGCGAGATTGATCTCCAGATCGGGAGCCAGCGAGCGCATCAACGTCGACTTGCCGACTTGGCGCGGACCGAGCAGGAGGATGCTTCGAGTGCTGGCGGTGAGAAACTGAGAAACGCGCCGACCAATCATGTGATCAAATTACGCGGTAATTGTACTATCGTCAATGCCGTAAACCACGGAGTAGCGATATCTGGAAATGCATTAAGCGCCTCGCGAAGCTTCCTGAATTGTTCTGCGCTTAGTACACCGGACAGGAGCTCCTGGCGGATTGCCCAAATCATCAGCACTCGACCTTCACCAATCTGTTCAATCGACTCCCGTAATTCCGGCGCGGTGCCTACGGTGCTGCGGCGCAATGCGAACGACCATATCACGAATCAACCAGGACGTTCACTTGCGACGACGTTGCTGCTTGTACTCGTAGTCAGGCTCACATCAATCTTGCCGAATAGTTTGATCACTCCGCAATCAAGTCGCTCATCGGTCCCGCACCCCAAACGTCCGCATCCCGTCATCCAGACGCAACACCCGCGGATCGCGCGGATCAAAGTGCATTTGCACGATGTCGCCGACGTGCAGGCCGGGAATGCTGCCCGCGTCGATGACATCAATGGTGCGAACAACGCCGCGCACGCGTGGCGCCCAGAATTCTACCTCGACCAGATGCATCCAGCGTGAGCGGTCGCTGAACGCTTCGCCCGATTTCTGCCAGAAGAACTTGCGTCGCTGCACGGCGTGCACGGCCACCACGCGAGCAAGTCCGGCCATCTGCACCTGGAGCGGCGAAATAGGAGCGGGACTTGCGTACGATTTGATGCGCGCCTGGAAAAACCGTGCGAGGGTTTGCCAGCCGGACGATGAGTCCGATACCCACGCTATTCTCGGCGCGAACGCAAGTCGATCGAGCCGCACCCGCGCACCGACGCGCGACAGGTCGAACTGATTGCGACCGACCTTCAGCGAGAGGGTGTCAGGCACACCGAGTGTCGAGCTGGTGGTGTCGACCACACCGAACACCACCGAATAGTCATGGTACCATTGTCCGGTCGACCGCATCACGTGGATGCGCTCGTTTCGCGCGAACACACGCGCCGGCACGGAACGCACGCTCAGGATGCACACGACGGGCACACCAACCAGCACGACGGCGAAAGCAATCCAGAGTGATCGGCGCAAGGGCAGCTGATGGTCCCAGGTGATGACGAACTGGTATTATATCAGCATGCACAATCCATCTCTGTTTGAACGGATTGGAGAGAAAGTTCTCCTCCTGCTGGTGGGGCCGCTGGACCGCATTCCAGCGCTGTACGAACGCGGACGCTGGCAATTTGTCGCGACGCGCGCCGTCGCGTATGCGACGGTCATGACGTTGGGCCTGGCCTTGCTGAACACGCTGAGTGGCGGCCCGATGTTTCGTGCACCGGTTGATGTACCGCTACTCCTGCTACGCCTTGGAGCGTACTGGGTGGTGCAGCTAATTGTCGGTGTGGTGCTGTCACTGTTTATCTGGCGGATCGTGGAGCGGATTGCCAGGCTGAAACACGGCTTCAAGCGCCCGCTGGCGTAAGGCTTTACCTAAAGCACAACACACCCACCAAAATCGAAATCAATTGCCCCACCAATACATCTCCTGGATAATGCACTCCTAACGCAATCCGACTGATCCCCACAAAAAACGCTATCAGCAAAATGAGCGGCGCCAGCGTCGGGAAGCAGATCGCGTACGCGATCGCAACCGACATCGCGGAGGAGGAATGTCCGCTCGGGAACGAAAATTTGTCGGGCGTAACCACAAACGCTTCCACCGACATGCTGACTGCGGGACGCGCGCGCTCAGCGCGTCGTTTGACGAGCCGCACAATGACATGCGACAGCGCGAGACTCGCCGCCGCTCGTACAAAGAAGCTCCAGGCAACACTCGGCAACGCCATCAACGCCAGCGTCATCGCGATCGAAAATCGCGCACCACCCAGGTGTGTGGCAAGGACCCACATGCGGCAGTGCACCCGCGAGCGGCTTCCATCGAGTACAAATCGCGCCATCAACGCACGATCATGCGCGTCAAGTCGCGCCAACAGCGGCACAGGAGTCGTCGATGGCATGTTTGTCAATGAACAGCTTGTGCATCGCGATCACGCGCCGAACACGCAACGGCGAGGTAACGCACATGTTACTGATTCAGCGTGCCATCACCTGCAAGTAGTCGCCCAGCAGCCGATTCCAGATCCGATCCCAGCTGTTCACCTTCGCAAATTGCAGAACGGCGCGTCGGCGTTCCATGACCACATCTCGGTTATCAACCAGATTCACCAGAATACGCGCGAACGCAGCGGCATCACCCGCGGGAGCGAGCCAGCCACGTTCGGTGCCCACCAGTTCGCGGGTTGGTCCAACATCTGCTCCCAGCACCGGCAGACCGGATGCCATCGCCTCCAGCATCACGTTTCCAAAAGTGTCTGTAGTAGACGGGAACAGAAACACATCACCCGACGCGTACGCCTCACTCAAATGCCGACCAGTCAACTGTCCCGGTATCCAACTGGGTTGCGGTGCAGCGCGACGCACTTCATCGGCATACGGACCGTCGCCCACGCACGAAAACACAATCTTTCCAGGCCGTTGCTCGGCCGCGATACGAAGTGCGGCGGTTGCAGTATCGAGTCCCTTCTCCGCGGCGAGTCGACCGACATATGTCACTACAAGGGCTTCATCGTCCGCGCCCATCACGGCACGCAGCGACAATGATCGATGCCTGGGCGAGAACTGAGACGCATCAACACCGCGCGACCAAATCGCAGTATTCCTGAACCCACGCGCGTTCACCTCATCCACAACGGCTTGCGACGGGCAGTACGTGCGCTGCGCCGAGTTGTGAAACCAACGGAGGAATTTCCAGGAAACCTCGGCAATCGCTCCCAGCTTGTAGTGACGCGCGTACGCTGAAAAACTTGTGTGATACGATGACACCAGCGGTATTCCCATTTGCAGCGCCAACCGTCGACCAGCGAGACCGAGACCAAACGGTGTTGCCACATGAGCAATGGTTGGTCGAAACGCTTCGAGCTGTTGACGCAGCAGTCGGGAAGACGGCCACGCCATTCGCAACTCCTTGTAGGCCCAAAACGGCGTGCTGGCATACCGAGTAACTTGCGGGTCGGAGTCAGATCCGGGGTCAGCGACGGTAAATACACGAACGATTCCACCGCGATCGCGGATTGCATCACTCAACCGTTGCAGTGTGCGCGTCACGCCATTGACTTGCGGTGTATAGGTGTCCGTGAAGAGTGCAACGCGAAGCGCGCCGCCTTCAATTGTCGGCGCGGATTCAGAGGTCAGCATAGCGTCCGACGTTGCCAAGACTGAGCCAGCGTCGTACTTCGGAATAGACAGAGTGTGCACTGGTCGGGTGGTCGAGGTCCTGTGGATGTAACGCCAGTCGGACCAACGGCCGACGGCGCTGCAGATGCCAACGTGCGCGTGCCGTCAATGCCGAAACGCGCGCCCTGGTGGTAGTACGACCGCTCCAGCGCACTGCCGGCGCTGACACATGCTGCGCGCGCGTGAGCAAACGTACGCCAGACGAATCTTCACTCAGTTGAATGCCTGCATCGCGTGCTGCGATGAACGTGTCTTCGTGTGCGAGCCAGGCGGGCGGAACAAAACCGATGGGGTGGAGGCCAGCAGTGCGCAGCGTGTGCAGGCCGCGCGCAATACGTTGCGCCGCCTGATCACGGTTGAGTGTCAGAAATTCCCCCTCCGCATTCGTTCGACCGAAGGCGCGTACGTTGTCTATCGCGCTCCGCGGCGATCCGATTTCGTCGTGCCTTTCTCCGTGCAGAAACACTTCGGCACCCTGCGCCGCGCACGTGCGCACCCACTGGTTGAATGCCGGATGCAGGGACAATGGCCACTGACCGTGCCAATTCGGTACAACGAACAACGCGGGTGCAACGCCGAACTCCTGACAGAGATTCCACAACGCCAACGCTGACGGTGCCCAGGCCGGGGTTACATCATGGATCGAGACGAGAAGCCGCATGACTCAGTGATTGACCACAGAGCGATAGACAGCAAAGAGCCGATCAAACACTGATGTCCACGAGTGCTCGCGCTCGGCGAACGTTCGGCCCCGCCTACCGAGCTCCGCAAGATTGTCGGATAAAAGCGCGATGGCTTGCTCGGTGAGTGATGCTGCAACACCGGCTTTGAAAATGCGGCCGGCTCCCGATGCCGCGACTTGTTCGCACACTGCTCCTTCATCGGCGCACAAAACCGGAGTGCCAGTGGCCAACGCCTCCAGCGATGAGAGGCCGAATGTTTCGATGCGCCCAGGTGAGACGAACATGTCGAGGCAGCCGAGCAGCAGCGCCAGTGCACTTCGGTCATGTTGAAAAGGAAGGAAATACACGCGCGCCGCATACGGATGTGCTCTCAACAGCTCCTCTGTCGGACCAGCACCAACCAGCACCAACCGCGCGCCTGTTCGTCGTTCCACTTCGCTCCAGGCATCCAGCAGAACACCCAAGTCTTTCTCGCTCGCGAAGCGTCCAACAAATCCGGCCAACGGTGCATCGGGGAGTCCAAAGGCAATACGTGCTTCCTTCGAGCGGGCCCGTCGGTCGGGGTGAAACTGATCAAGGTCGACACCCAACGGGACACGGGCAATTCGATCAATGCCGGCGCGCGCCAATTCCGTCGCTGAGTAGTTGGAAGAGACGATCGTGAGCGGAAACATCTGGTCGAGGCGGCGCATGTAACGCCACGCGGCACGATACGCCGTGAGGCGTGCAAACGTGTCCTCTTCTGCGCGCGGCGCGAACATCCTGGGAACATTGCTGTGGTAGAAGCTCACCATTGGCACGTCGAGATCGCGCGTTGCCCGATGCACGATCCACGGTACCATGAACGGACTGCCCACCTCAATGATGTCGGGTCGCTCGTGACGCGCGATGCGAGCGATGCTGCGCGTCGCCAACATGAATCGATACGGTTTCCGTCGCGGAATCGGCGGCCCTTGCAGTCGGTACACGCGCACGCCATCATCGTCAGTGATGGAGTCTTCGGCGTCCGGGACCAACATTACGTGCCGCAGCCAAGGACGCTGTGCCACATAGTTTCCCTTCTGCAACAAGTACGTGCGAATGCCGCCACTGGTCTCGCCAAACCACTCCGTCACGTCCAGGACGCTCATGGACGCATGTTGTCGAAGCCGTGGGGGCAATTCGGTGCGAGCGATGTCAAGCCCAAGAGGTACACGAACCGTCGAGCCGGCTGATGCCAGATCGATAGTGCGCGGTGCTGCAGGCAGTATCATGTAACAAACATTGCAACGGGGTACACATTTTTCCGTCGCGATTGGGTCTTGCTGCGTCACAACCGTGCCGCAATATCGTGACGAATGGCTGCAGGTTGCGTGCAACACCGTTTTTTGCGCAACAGCAGTAGCACGCTTGAGGGAAAAAGTATGATTCGCTGGCGGCGGCGCATGGAGTATGCACAGACCACCGGGCCGCCGGGCGGTGATTGTGTCACGCCAGTGTCCGCAACTCGGTGCGGAATGGTCACGAAACCATGACGTCACTGGTGAGTTGAAAACATTCGAACACGTTACGGTCATCATCGATTACGACTGCTCAAAAAACCAGATCCCCTCGGATTGGAGCCCAATGATCGCTACTCTGCAGCCTCGATCAGACACCGCGCCACATTCGCCGCGAACAGTGCTGCGAACAGTGCTGCGAACAGTTGAGGACCTATCACCCGCTCGTTGTGTGGTCGTGGGCGCGGGATCGGCTGGTCGAAGGCATCTGCGCAATCTCGCTGCGCTGGGCATCGATTCGATTGCGCTACGATCGTTGAAAGGCGGCCCCAGTGACTCGGCGGGATTCAGATCAGTTCACTCATGGGACGAGGCGTCGGATTTCGAGCCGTCCATTGCCATCATCGCGAATCCGACGGCCCTGCATGTTGATGCGGCGCTCGAAGCGACTCGGCTCGGGTGTCATGTACTGATTGAAAAACCGGTCGCCGATCGCATTGAATCCACGATGCAACTGCAGGCGGCGATCACGCGGCGCAATACTACGGCACTTGTTGGTTATCAATTCCGGTTTCATCCCACCTTGCGCGCGGTGCGCGACTGGTTGCAGCAAGGCGTGATTGGTGAGCCAGTCTCAGCGCACGCGCACTGGGGCGAGTACCTGCCCGGTTCGCAACCGGGCGACGATCAGCGCGCTGATCCCAACGGTCGATGCGATTTGGGCGGCGGGCTTGTGTTGGCGTTATCGCATCCGCTCGACTACATGCGCTGGCTGCTGGGAGAAGTAACATCCGTAAGCGCCATGACAGCACGGCGGCCTCGATTGGCAATCGGCGTCGAAGACGTGGCAATTATGGCGTTGCGAATGAAAAGCGGTGCGCTGGCGAGTATCTCGCTCGACTACGTCGAACAGCCCGCTCGGCACACACTTGACATTGTCGGCACTGCCGGAACGATCTCGTGGGATGCGGCAACGGGCACTGCGCACGCGCGATGCAACGCTGGTGCGACCAACTTGTGGGTGCGGCCCGAGCGGAATTTTAATCAGAATACCCTCCTCGTCTCTGAGCTTCAGCACTTCCTCGCGTGTGTGCGGGGAACTGAACAACCCAATTGCACATTGGCAGACGGTGTGTGGTCGGTGACGATCGCCGAAGCGGTGCTGCGATCCGCGCGCGAAGGACGAGTGGTTCGCGTTTGAATTATGGGATTCCACTATTCGTCAATTGGGCGGCCGGTCGATGGTGGCATGGCGGTCGGTGACGCTGCAAACCGCAAGGGCATTACGGCTGTGAAGGTCAAGGCCGGAGCGATTTGATCGCAGCCGCAATGTGCGTTGTGGTTTGTTCGGCGTAATCGTGCAGGATTTCCTCGTGGGCACACTCGATACGCAGAATGCTTCCATGCTTGAAATACGCCTTGGCGAATCCGTTGGTCTGGCGATTGAAGGGAATAAACTCTTCCCGTGCGGTTTGTAGCGCCTGAATCAGATGGGCTCTTCCTGTGGGTCGTGCAGGGCGCTGTTGGAGCAACGAGTCACGAGCCTGTTCACGAACTTCCTCGATACTCCCCACTGGATACCCGGGCAACACTTTCGGCGCCAATTTGCCGCGGACGCGCGTGCGGGCAATCGTCGCAAGTAATCGTGAGCGTAACAAGGTCCGCACCACGGGTCTCACGGTTCGATTGACCAGCACAGAGAGTGCGGTATCCGGTTGGTAGGTATCCAGCAGCCAAACATTCACCGCTGTTGCTGGTGCGAGTGCCTCAGCCAGGGCCAGCGCGGTCAGTCCTCCGCTTGAGAAACCAACGAGCGAACAAATGCGATCTCGGCCCAGTTCATCGAATAGTTGAACGCAGCGATTGTTTACGAACGCCGTGAATTGTCCCTTTGGTGCTCGGCGAAGAATTTCTTCGAGATCAACAATGACGACGGCGAACTCGTGTCCGAGTTTTCGCTGAAGCTGTTCTCCGAACGGGTGCATGCCGATGGCCGATCCGTTGTCACCCGGAAAGAACACAACCAGGCTGCGCGCGTCTGGCGGTCCGATCACATCATGGATTGCATCAGAGCGTACGCTCTTGATCTGGGCCAGGCGATGAAGGTTTGCGAAAGTCGGCAACGCAAAAAAATCCGCAGGTTCGATTAGCACGCCCGACTCTTGCGCCAGCCCTGCAAACATTTCGAGTGCGGTGAGCGAGTTTCCGCCAAGCTCCCAAAGGTTGGCCGCGTCGGAGAATTCGCTTGCCGGAATGCCGACGCTGACAATCCAGCGACGCTTCAGCGCCTCCAACAACTTCGCGCTGAAAGCATGCTCGACGGCTTTGTCCGACGGTGGCTGTTGCAGAACCGGCACGAAGCCTGCACCGGACACGAGCGGAAATTGACAGATAACCTCGCGGGCAACGTCGCGTGCCCGGCTTCGCGAGACCACGTCATCGAGCGTCTCGATGCTACAATGCAACTGACCATTCTCGAGCCAACCATGTAACGTCATCCCAAATCGCGCACCTTGCTGTGCGATGCGTAACAAACGCGCTGGTATGCCACCAAGCGTGAAGTTTCGGGCAGGCGCAAGCCGCCAGGTGAATGCGAAACTGTTGAGGTGCCGTTCCGTTCCCGGTTGTCGGCGCGCAACCTCTTCGGAAACGCGTTCGAACGGGAAAAACGTGCACTCCTGCAACTTCGCGGCGGTCGCGTACACGCGACGCAGATTTTCCGTCAGCGTCTCGTTTGGCAATGCACCCGCTTCAAGGATGTTGAGATCAATCAAACATCCGACGGCGTCGCCGACCGCTGGATCACTGCGGCGGGTGAAAGGAGTTGCGACGAATGCATATTCGTTTCCAAAAACGGTTTGCACCGCTCGCCCGTATGCCACGAGGAGCGGAACGAATGGAGTAATGGAGGAGGCGCGACATGATTCGAGGAAACGTTGCGCCAGGGGAAGTGGCAGCTCCACATCGACTTCACAACCGCGTCCGGGCGCTCGCGGAAGCGCTGGCACCTTTTCACCCAGCACGTCGAGAATACGCGACGACCAGTAGTGTTGTGCCGAAACCGCTGTTCTTTTCCGCTCGAATTCTGCCAGGCCCAACGGATTTCCGATAACAGGCGGCAGCTCGCGTCCGCTCAGCAACGCATCAAGATCGCTCAGGCAGTGATCGATGCTGGCTTCATCGATTGCTACGTGATGAACTGTCCACACAATCAGCGATGGTTCGTTCTCGTGTCCCCAACTGTCGACGCGCATGACTCCGTCGGTCGCGCGGTCTAGTGGCCGGTTGATAACGCGCAGGACTTCGGGCGACACCGTTGCCACATCTCGCGACGAAGGGAGTGCGCCGTGATGGCGCAACCATCCGGCCCTGAGCGTGGTGTCGACGGAGGCCTGGTACGTGCCCGGGTCGTCGGCAATCGACAGTCGGAGGGCGGGGTGTCTCTCCGCCAATCGTTCGAAAGCATGACGAACCCGCGGAAGAATCGCGCTCGTTTCGAAGAGCAGCGGAACGTGTACGAGAAATGCGCAGCCACTCTCGTCCAGCGCGTCGGCCGCGAGCACAGAATGCTGAATTTGCGTGAGTTCGTGTGGTTCGGTGCAGTCGGCCGAGCGCGCGCTCTCGCGCGTATATGTCGGCAACCCTTCTATGAGTATGGCCTGGTCACGCAAGACCGGTGTTCGAATCACCTGGATGGCGGAAAAGAATTTCTGGAACTCACGCCGAATGGCAGCGCTCAATTGCAATGCCTGCAGCGATGTTGCACCAAGACTGTCAAGATTCAGCAGCGGGTGAATCTGTAGCGATGGAAACAGCTCCGACCACAATGTTGCCAGACGCGTCTCGGTATCGCTCCGAAGTTCTGTCGCCGCTGCTTGATGCGTGTCGACGGCGGCTGAGTGCATCGTCTGCAGCTGGTGATGATCAATCTTGCCATTTGCGTTGCGCGGCATTGCCTCGACAACCCGCAGCACGCGGGGAATCGAATGCTGCGGCAGACTCGCGCGCAGGAGGCCAAGAATTTCCGCCGGCGCGGGCTGAGTGCCGTTCAGCAACGTGTAGCAAGCGACGAGGTGCCGGTTCGTAGCAGCGTCTCCGGCCACGAACACGGCGCATTGGCCGATACCGGGAAAAGAACTCAACAGCGTTTCGATTGCATCGAGTTCGATACGGTGTCCCTGCAGTTTCACCTGGCGATCGATGCGTCCTTCGAACTCGAGGACTCCGTCGGCGCGTCGGCTCACCAAATCGCCAGTTTTGTACCAACGGGTGCCGGCTATCATGACGAATTTCGCAGCGGTCAGTGCGTTGTCGTTCAGATAACCAATCGCGACACCGCACCCTCCCGCCAGCAGTTCGCCGTAGTCCGCATCGGACGGTTCAGTACCAATACGAACGCACGTTCCGCGAATGGGTGAACCAATTGGGATTCCCGCAGGGTTTTCCGTGTCCGCAGCGGTGATGGTTCGACACGCGGTAAACGTCGTGTTTTCAGTCGGACCGTACCCGTTGATAAGGCGAACGGACGGATAGGTGTCAAGAAAAATCCGTGCATGGTGCGGCGAGACGCGTTCGCCACCGGTGAGCAGTTGCTGCAGGTCTCGAAATGAATCGAGACGGTGTTCGACCATGGCGCAAAAAAGTGCCGACGTGAGAAAGACGTCGGTGATCTTGTTTCGGAGAATAAAATTCGCGATGTCGTCAAGCGATGGCGTCGGCTTTTCCTGCACGACGCAGCAACCGCCGTTCAATAGGGGCGCCCAGACCTCCAAAGTCGACGCATCGAATGCGGGCGACGAGATAAAGCCGAATCGAGTGCTGGTGTTGAACGACGCGAAGTCAGGATCGCACACGAGCCGTGAGATTCCGGACTGCGGAATCATCACGCCCTTGGGCACACCCGTCGTGCCTGAGGTAAACATAACGTAAGCCGCGGCTTCACTACTGCACTCCAACCACACATCAGCGGCGTCATCGACGTTCTCGAGATCAATTGCGCGCAGGTCGATAACGCGGCAGCCGGGCAACGTCGGTATGTCGCACGACCCGTCGGTCAGCACAACGCGCGGTTGCAGAGTATTGAGTACTGCCAGCAGTTGTGCCGGCGGGCTCTCGATATCCAGTGGCGAATACGCGACGCCAAGTCGAACGGCTGCGACTTCGGCCAGCACGAGCGCCGGAGATCGCTTCAGCAGCAGCCCGACGGTATCGACGGATCGAACGCCGACCGTAACGAGCATGCGCGCGAGTGACCGCGACTTTCGGTCCAACTCGGCATACGTCCAGGATGAGTGTTGACCCTGGACGGCTGGACTTGAAGGATTCGCGCGGAGCGCGCGTCTCAACTGCGACTGAAGCACGGAGGTGTTACACCGGAATCTTGTGCTTGTACTTGTCGAGAAACTGATCGAAGGTCAGCATGTCCGGATTCAACTCGCGTGCCAACGCAGGACTTCGCCTGGCCGCGAACTCCTGCTCAAAATCGCGGTACACCTGAAACATGTTCCCCATTTCATCGGCACCAGGAAATCCGTAGTTACGATAGGCGGCCGGATCGGGATCGTTGTAGGTGATCGGACCAATGTCCAACGCGGCAGACAATTTCTCACCCATATCCTTGATGGTGATAAAGTCCGACGCGATACCAACGGTTTTACCAATGAAACGATCACCCGCCTTGAAAATGCCGTACGCTGCCTTGCCAATATCTTCTGACGCAATTCCGCCCAACTTCTTGTCGCCCATTGGAAACGTCAGACTGTACGTGCCATCCTCGCCCTTTTTTGGTCCCAGTCCAAACGCGTACAAATTGTCCCAGTAAAATGTCGTGAGCAGAAACGTGGTTGGCACGCCATCGAAGTACGCGTTTGCCTCACTCTTCGCGTCAAAGTGTGGCACGCGATAGTTGTCTTGCAGCATGGGCATGCGCGTGTCGTCGGGTTGCATGTATTCGCGCGTGTCTTCGAGCGTACTCCACACAACATGTTTCACGCCAGCGATACGCGCGGCTTCCGCCAGGTTCCGGGCCTGGACTTTCTCTTTTTCGCCGGAGAAATGCTCCCAGAAATTCGTGACGCAGAACGCGCCGTACGCACCAGTAAATGCAGCTACGAGACTGTTGATATCATCGAGATCGGCGGCGATGACTTCCGATCCTTTCGTCAGCAGCAGACGCGCTGCGTCTGATTCGGGATTGCGTGTGATGGCCCGACACGCGAACTCGCGCGACGTATCGTCAAGAATAGCCTGCGCGAGACCGCCGCCCTGCGCGCCGGTAGCCCCGATGACCGCGATGATTTTTGGTGTAGGCATGAGATGGCGTGGTGTGGTGCTTCTGTGAAATGGAGAATATCGAATGCAGAATAAACTGCCACCAAAGCCGGCAGCGGGAGCTTTGAAGCTATCAGCGCCCAGCTGTCAAAAGGACTGAACCCGGCTTTTGAGCGACGTGAGCAACCGGCTCGTACACCGCTTGTCGCCACGAGTGTCCCACTCGTCCCGCAGCCCTTCCGCATGACCGGCAGGTGCGCGAGCTTCGTTTGCGGGTTCAACTTGCACACGTCACTCTCGGGAATTCACCTTTCGGGTATTCAGGGTATCACATGACCACACGACGCGACTTCCTCAAGCAGGGAGGGGCTTTTGGCGCCGGAGCGTTTGGCGCATCGGCGATTGGCGCCAGCGCCTTTGCCGGGTTGCCCCATCTGCTCTCCGCACAACCCTCTCCCAACGATCGCGCCGTCGAGACTTTCTCGAGTGCGGCCGACGTCAAGGAACTGATGAACGCCGCGCTCAATGCGGCGAAGATGGCGGGAGCGTCCTACGGCGACGTGCGTCTCAGTCGCCAACGTCAGAACTTTGTCTTCACGCGCGAACAACAAATCCAGAACGTCGTTGACACCGACACGATTGGCATCGGCGTCCGCACGCTCGTGGACGGAACCTGGGGTTTTGCGGCCACGCGCGTGTTGACGCTGGAGGGCGCGGCCGCGGTCGCGAAAGAATCGGTGGCGATTGCGAAAGCGTCACGAATTGCGCGCGATCGCGCGGTGGAATGGCTGCCTTCGCCAGTGTTCAAGGATGTCACGTGGAAGGGCGCATTCAAAATTGATCCGTGGGACATTCCGATCGAACAAAAAGCGGAATTGCTGCTCAAGGCCAATGCGGAAGCGCTCAAGACACCGAAAGTGAAGTTCATTTTCAGTGGATTGTTTTTCGTCAAGGACGAACGCAACTACGCGAATACAGACGGCTCCGTCATCTCTCAGGAAACCGCGCGCAGTTGGCCACTGATGAACATCACCGCGGTGGCCGATGACGGCTCAGACTTTCAATCCCGCACGAACGTCGTAGCGCCAATGGCACGTGGTTGGGAATACGTGCAAAGCTGCGATCTCGTGGGCAACGCACGGATGTGGGCGGAAGACGCGGCGGCGAAACTCACCGCCAAACCGGTGGACGTCGGTCGCTACGATCTCATTCTCGATCCCTCGCACCTTTGGCTGACGATTCATGAGAGCGTGGCACATCCCACGGAACTCGATCGTGCAATGGGATACGAAGCGAATTACGCCGGCACCAGTTTTGTTGCGCCACCTGAAAAGATGCTTGGACAACTCAAATACGGCCCGCCGATGCTCAACATCCGGGGTGATCGCAGTCAGGAAGGCGCGCTTTCGACCATCGGGTACGACGACGATGGCGTGAAGCCCGAAGAATTCATGATCATCAAGAACGGAATCCTTGACGACTATCAAACCACGCGCGAACAAGCACCGTGGCTGCGGTGGTGGTATGAGAAGAACGGGCGTCCCGTGCGCTCACACGGTTGTTCGTACGCACAAGGCTGGGACAACGTGCAGTTTCAGCGGATGCCCAATGTTTCGTTGCTGCCCGGCGACAAAGACAATTCGCTCAACGACCTCATCTCAGCGACCGATCACGGCATTCTCATCAAAGGTGATGGTAGTTTTTCCATCGATCAACAACGCTACAACGCACAGTTTGGGGGACAAACGTTTCATGAAATCAAAGGCGGCAAAATCGTTGGCGTGCTGAAAGACGTCGCCTATCAAATTCGCACGCCGGATTTCTGGAACTCACTGGACATGCTGGGTGGCAAATCGACCTACACACTGGGCGGCGCGTTCAACGACGGCAAAGGCCAACCGGGACAAATCAACGCAGTGAGTCATGGGTGTCCACCAGCACGGTTCAAAGGGGTGAACGTGATCAACACGGGGAGGAAAGCCTGATGTCCGCCAAGAAACGTGAAGCGCTGAGTCGCCGCGCTCTGCTGATCGATCCTGTCGAATCCTTTCGTTACGGCATGCCACTGCGCGAGATGGCAGATTCGGCAATTCTCACTCGGGAAGAAGCGCAGCAAGTCGTCGAGAAGGCGGTGAAGTTGTCGAAGGCCGATGGCATCGAAGTGCAGCTCAACACGTACTACAACGGCAACGTACGCTTCGCGGCAAATCAGGTGAGCACGTCTGGCGGTACCACCGACGCACAGCTCGCGATCACCAGCAGTTTCGGCCCCAAACACGCGGCCGTGACGACCAACGATTTGTCGGACGAAGCCATCAAACGCGCCGTCGAGCAGAGCGAGCGTATTGCGCGACTCGCGCCCGATGATCCGGAGGCCATGCCATCACTAAGCGCGCAAACGTATCAACCGGTGAACGCATTCTTCGAATCGACGGCCAACCTCACGCCGGGCGATCGCGCCAAGGCGTGTCTGTCGGCACTCACGATGGCGCGAACGTCGGGCGACTTGAAAGCCGCCGGATTCCTGATCACGGGCATGGGCGCCAGCGCATTGGGCAACAAAGCGGGAATGTTTGCGTATCGTCGCAACACGAGCACGAACTACACACTCACCGTGCGTACCGACGATGGTACTGGCTCTGGTTGGGCCGCGGCCGACCATCAGGATTTTTCGAAACTCGAAACCGTTCGTGTGGCCGAGCGCGCGACCGAAAAGGCGCGGAAATCGAAGGCGCCAGTGGCGATTGAACCAGGGCGCTACACCGTGATTCTCGAACCGCAAGCGGTGGGCGATCTCGTGCAACTCATTTCGAACTACACCGACGCGCGTTCCAGCGATGAAGGGCGCAGTCCGTTCGCGAAACAAGGCGGTGGCAACAAAATCGGGGAGAAGATTCTGGATTCACGAGTGACGCTACTATCCGATCCCGCCGATCCTCAATTGCTTGGTCAGCCCTTCGATGGTGAAGGTATGCCCGTTGGTCGACAGGTGTGGGTCGAGAACGGTGTGCTCAAACAGCTGTACTACTCGCGTTTCTGGGGCCAGAAACAGGGCAAGCCTGTAACCGCTGCCCCGACCACGTTCAAAATGAACGGCGGCACGGAGAGTATTGATGACCTCATCAAAGGCACAACTCGCGGGGTGTTGGTGACTCGACTCTGGTACCTGCGTGAGGTCGATCCGCGCACGATTCTCTACACGGGACTTACACGCGACGGCACGTATCTCGTCGAGAATGGCAAGGTCACGAAAGCGCTCAAGAACTTCCGGTTCAACGAGTCGCCGTTGTTCATGCTGAATAACATCGAGGCGATCGGGCGTGCCGAGCGGTTGGCGGGCACTGAGCAGGGCGGAGACGTTGTGATGCCGGCGCTTCGTGTCAAGGATTTCAACTTCACCAGCTTGTCCGACGCCGTGTGAGAAAAAGTCACCGGCTGTTGGCCGGTGTAGATTTCGGCCTCAATCAGCTCGACCGAAGACTACCAGCCAACAGCCGTGACGCACTACGAACTTATGGGTGGGGACGAGGGCATCCGCCGGCTCGTCGACCGCTTTTACGATTTGATGGAGAGCTCGCCCGAGGCCGTGAATGTGCGTGCCCTGCACGCGCTCAGCCTCAAGCAGTCGCGCGAAAAATTGTACCTGTATTTGACTGGGTGGACCGGCGGCCCACCGGTGTACGTCGAGAAGTACGGACATCCGCGGCTGCGCGCGCGACACTTGCCGTTCACAATTGGCGCTCGCGAGCGCGACGAATGGCTCTGGTGCATGGATCGCGCGGTCGACGAGCAATCGATGCCTGACGACCTACGAGTCGCTCTCCGCCAGAAGCTGCACGAACTCGCCGATTTTATGCGAAACAAACAGGAGTAGATAACGCCGCGTAGTGTTCGAAGAAGGTGTAACAAATGGCAGTTTGAATAGTGCAAAAATCACAATTTGAGTTACGGGTGTAAATCGGAACGCTGCCGAGTGGTGGGCGTACCACAACGACACATGCCACGTCGACTCATTCTATCCCTCGCCGGGATTTTGCTTGGCGCCGCAATTGCGCCTGTCACAGCGCAAGCGCCAAGCGATAACCGCCTGAAAGACACGAGCCGACCGGAAGTGAAGGAAGTCAAGTTTCGCGGGGTCAAATCGTTCCCGGTCGGCGATTTGCGGAAAGCGCTCGCCACGCAGCAGTCGTCCTGCAAAGCGATCGTGTACAAACCTGCCTGCGCGGTCGGGATTACGTCGGATCGGATTTATGAACATCGCTATCTCGACCCAGCAGAATTCAAACGGGACGTGGTACGACTACTGGTGTTCTATTTCCGACGCGGCTATCGCGATGCAACAGTCGATACGACGGTGGTGCGCATTGCGGACAATGAGGTGCGCATCATGATGAGCGTGACGGAGGGTCCGCCCACGATCATGGACCGAGCCAGTATCGAAGGCATCGGTAGCACGTTACCACCGCGCGATACCGTTCGCGAAGTGCGCCCAGCAACCGGCAAGCCGTTCAATCTCCTGGCGCTCGACTCGAGCGTGACGCGACTGCGCGATCGCATTTATGAGCGCGGGTACGTAGACGCCACGCTCAAACTTACCACGACCGTTGACGACTCGGCGCGCCGGGGATCGGCCGTCATTGCGGTGAATCCGAAGCGGCGAGTCACCATCGGTGACATTCAGATTGAAGGCACCGAGCGCATAAGCGAAGAGACGATTCGCAATTCGATGGTGATTGAAAAAGGCGACGTGTTTCGCCTCTCGCGCATTTCCAACAGCCAGCGCGCGCTGTACGAATCAGGGCTCTTTCGCAAAGCCGTCATCGACACCGCTGCGCGCGACTCAGCCGCCGCTCCGGATAGCGTCAAGGGGCTCGTGGTACGTGTGGTTGAGGGGCCACAACGTGAAGCCCGTACCAGTTTCGGATTCACAACGGCCGATTTCGTTCAGGCGGAAGGCGCCTTCACTCACAACTATCTCGCTGGCAGTCCGCTGAAACTGGATGCGAGTCTGGCGGTCGGCAACTTGCTGGCGCAGCAACTCACACGCAGCACCGTGTTTGCGGACATCTCGAACATCGTCGAGGATAATGACCTCGGCCGATACTATACGCCAACATATCAGGCAAGTCTGGATCTCACGCGGCGCTGGTTTCGTTCGCCCCGCAACACGATCGGCGTGGGATTGTTCAGTCATAGGCGCAGTTCGCCGGGTGTGCTCATTGATCGCGGCTACGGCGCGAACGCAACATTTACGCGTACGCTTGCCAACCGCGTGCCGCTCAGCGTTCGGTATCAGTTCGAACAGACGCGCGTTGACGCTGGCGAAGTGTATTTCTGCGTGAACTACGGTGTTTGCGACAACACCACCATTAGCGCATTGCGCGGTAACCAGAAGTTGTCACCGCTATCGTTCACGCTGTCAATTGACCGCACGGACATCCCCTTTTCTCCGACGCGCGGCATTTTGGCGCGGGCGGAGTTGGAAACCGCGTCCAAGTACACGGCGTCCGACTTCCGCTACAACCGAGTGTCGGCGGACGTCGCGGTGTACCGCAAAATCGGGTTTCGCAATTCGGTGGTGGCCGCGCACATTCGCGCGGGCTTCGTTAACCCGCTGGCCAGCACGGCGGGTGCCGTCGGCGGAGCGTCGTTGTTGAACAACAACCTGCAAATCTTGCATCCGCGCAAACGATTTTATGCCGGCGGCTCACAGAGCGTACGCGGGTTCGGTGAAAATCAGCTCGGTCCGCGTGTCTTGACGGTCTCGAAAGCTTCGCTGGATTCCGGTGCGACCGTTGGAGACGCCACGATTCAGTGTGCAGTGACGGCTCCATCGACCGAATGCCTGGCTGGCCTCAAGGACAACGCGTTTCAAACGCGGCCGTTGGGCGGTTCAACGTTGCTCGAAGGAGGCGTTGAAATACGTATACCGCTGGTGAGCACTCTGGTGGCGGCGTTCTTCGTCGACGGTGGTGTTCTGGGAAACGGTTCGGTCACCACAATCACGACGGGAAAAGCTGCCATCACACCAGGTTTTGGAATTCGTTACAAGTCACCGGTTGGTCCGATTCGCGTTGACCTTGGCATTCGCCCAAATCTCCAATCACCGCTTCCGGTGATTACCGAAGTGCTCGACGGTTCTGGCGCGCTTCGCCTGATCGACGTGACGGGAGGCAGAGGCTGCGACAAGGCGACAGACCCGGGTTGCCGTTTGTACCCGGGTCCCTTGGCAAAGCAGAGTTTCGTGAATCGTCTGACCAATCGATTGACGTTGCATTTGTCAATCGGTGAGGCGTACTGATGAAACGACTGCTGATGATCGTCGCGGGACTTCTCGCTACGCTTGGCGTGCTGGTGTTTGTTGCGGGGTATACGCTGACCGCTACGGATTGGGGCCGCGAGCAAGTTCGGACACGCGTTGTTGCCGCGCTGAATGGCGCTGCGCACGGTGTGGTCAGAATTGGGCGCATCGATGGAAATTTGCTGAGCGGCATTACGTTGCACGACGTCTCGATTACCGACAGCGCAGGTAATCCGTTCGTACAGGTCAAAGCGTTGCACTCGGCCTATTCGATACGGCCGTTTTTGTCGCGCAAGATAGAGCTCTCCGATGTGCGTTTTGTCGAGCCGGAGATCGTGCTGGACAAGCGTTCGGGCGAACCGTGGAATTATGAGAAGATTTTCCCCACCGATTCGCTGGCGACGAAGGCAGACACCGCAGGCATCCAGTTTGGTGATTGGCTTGTGTTCAGGAATGTTCAGCTGGAGCGCGGTCATCTCACTGTGCGTTTGCCGTGGGCGCCGTCTGATTCGTTGAAGCCTGCGCAGCGTGACAGCGCAATAAAACTCGCGTTTGACAGCAGCAATCGCAACGTAACCATACGCGTGGCTGGTGGCTTTCAGCGCGTGCAGGAGTTTCGCGCAATCGATGCCACACTTCCGCTGGCGCGTATCGCGCATCCGGACTTCACGACGCGATTGTTTGAAGTGGACAGCTTGCGATCGACGGTGCTTGCGTTTGCGCCACCGGCGGTCGAAGTCAAACAGCTGCAAGGCAAGTTCGAGCTTAACACGGATTCGGTGTGGTTCAATGTCCCCAAGCTCGAATTGTCCGACTCGAGGCTGGTGCTGTCGGGACGTTATACCATAGACAACGGCGACATGGCGTTACACGCCGTTGGCAATCCCGTTGCATTGACGGATGCGCGGTTTCTCTATCCAGCGCTTCCCACGCAGGGGTACGCGAGCATGGATCTCGCGCTATTATGGGCCGGCACCAAGCAACAGTACCTCGTGCGAAATCTTGATCTCAAGACGGGCACGGCGACAGCACAAGGCGATGTCGGTATCACTCTTGGAGATACGCTCGAACTGCATCAAACCAACATTTCCTTTGCCGGACTCAATACGAAGCTGGTGGAGCAGCTCGTGCCAACGCTCGATATTCCCCGTCGCGGGATTTTAAGTGGTCAAGTGAAAATTGACGGCGCGCTGACCGCCATGCAGGTGGATGGTGACATCACGTTCAATGAGACGCGATCAGGACGCAGTCGCGTGTTGGCGGTCGGTGAAGTTGGTACCGCGAATGGCGTTGTACGCACCAAGAACCTGCGGGTCACATTCACGCCGGTTCAGGTCGACTTGATGCGTGTTGCGCTCAAGGATTTTCCACTCGACGGTACCGTAAGCGGCACGGCCACCCTAAATGGCGCCACTGACACGCGCCTGACCGCCACGCGTTTCGATCTCACGCACCTGCAGGATGGCGAGCAGTCACGCTTTGTGGGTACAGGCGGCGTCCGCCTGGGCGATCTGCCCTTTATTTCGCTTGATGCGAATGCCGAGACGCTGTCGTTGCTGACGGTAGGAAAATTTGCGCCGGCAGCGGGCTTGCGAGGCACCGTCAGCGGGCCTGTCAAACTTGAAGGCACGCTGCGCGACCTTTCCGTCAATTCCACGCTGCGCAGTTCAGACGGTGGGACGATTGCCGCGCTGGGCAAGCTCGATCTCGACAGCCGTGAGATTGGCTACGACCTGCGCGTAACGACGTTGTTGTTCGATGCAAACTCACTGGCGGAAAAGGCACCGAAAACTTCGCTCAGTGCGACAGTGGCTGCGCGCGGTCGTGGTTTCGATCCCGAAACAATGCAGGCGGATGTTGATGCGTCTGTCAGCACCTCCACCATCGACACGCTGGCTGTTGATTCGTCGCGCATTCGCGTGCGCATCGCACGGGCCATTGTAAACGTTGACACGTTTGCGCTACGGGTTCCGGGCGCGTTTGCCGATGTCACCGGCATGTTCGGTTTGTCCAATGCGATGAGTGGAGCACTTACTTATCGCGTGCAGATTGACTCAGTTGGCAAACTCGCTCGCTACCTGCCGTTCGATACCTCAATCGTTGCGCCGCGCCCAGGACCGGTCGCGGAGCGTCTGGCAGCCGCTCGTGCCGATTCGGCGCGGATCGAGCTGCGTTTGGCTGTAGCACGCGCGGCTGGTGTCGCGCCGCAAGCAACACCTGTTGTTGTTGACACGCCGCCTTCACTTCGTCGGGATTCGCTGGCCGGTTCTGCGCTGTTGCAGGGCATGCTCGAGGGCAACATCAAGAACTTCGACCTGCAGGGCACACTTCGCGCCGCTGGTATTGTGGCGTTGGGCAACACCGTGCAGAGTGCGCAGGCGCAGTACAAGTGGACGGGCGCCATGACACCCGACGCGCTGATCGAACTGACTGCCGCGGCCGATTCGGTTATGGCGGCGGGATTTCAACTCGACAGCGTAACCGTGAAGGGCACCTACAAAGAGCCCGGTGGCGATGCGCGCATCAGTGTGTTTCAGAATTCAAGTCGGGACTACTCGCTGAATGCTGCGTACGGAGTGTATCCCGATCGCAAAGAAGTCCGCTTCGAGAATCTGCAGTTCCGCTTTGACACCACGCGCTGGGCGTCAACGCGGGCGGGCGCGCTGCTGTGGGGACAGCCAGGCATCGAGGTGGACAATATCGATCTCACCAACGGCAAGGGCGGGCACATTTTCGCCAATGGAAAGGTGCCCAGCGAGGGCGTTGCCGATTTCGCGTTGAAGATCGACAATTTTGAAGTGGCCGATATAACGGGGTTGCTCCAGAGTGATCTTGCCTTGCGCGGTTTGTTCTCGTTGGACACGAAGGTGACAGGTACGAGCGTCGCTCCTGTTATCGCAGGGACTACCAGCGTGTCCAAAGTGATGTATGAGGGAACGGTCGTACCTGAGCTGACGGCGAAATTTCATTACGACCAGCAGAAACTTGTTGCGCAGGCTGACGCCACGTACGGAGGGCGCTCCGTGGCGAAGGCGAACGGCACGGTGCCAATGAATCTTGCAACCAGTGGCGTGACTGGTCCACGCCTGCTTGACGCGCCATCATCAGTTGACATCAGCGCCGACAGTTTGCCGCTCGATCTTGCCGACCGCTTTACCGACGCGGTGAGCGAAGTACGTGGCTTCGCGGTAGGTCGCGCAGAAATTCGCGGCCCAATCCTGAAGCCAAAAATCAACGGCGACATTTCACTTGCCAATGCCGAAATGCGCATCACTTCGCTTGGAGTGAAACTGCTCGCGATGAATGGCGCAGTACACCTGAAAGGTGATTCGGCCGTCATCGATTCGATTGTGGCCTCAAGTGGTGGTCGTATTGCCATCACGGGTGGGTTGGGCATCGCCAAGATTGCGGAGCCCAGTTTCGATCTACATGTCACGGCAAATGGCGCACGCGTTCTCGATAACTACGGTCGACCCGATGTGGACCCGAGTGCACTGCAAGGTCGTGTTCGTGCAGATGCGGATATCACCGTGAAGGGCCCGTACGAAGCCGTGGTTGTGGGTGGCCGTGCCCGCATCCGTGAAGGAATTATTGAGATTCCCAAAAGTGATACGCGCGAGCAAATCAGCGCGGGCGATCCAACGGTGTTTGCGGCCATTGATACCACCGACAGCGGTTTTGACGGTGTGATCAGCAGGCCGTCGGCGTTGATCAGCAATCTCAAGATGAACTTGTTGCTGGCCGTCGATCGAGACACCTGGGTGCGTTCGAAAGAAGCCAACGTTGAAATTTTCAGCAACGGCGACCTGCGGGTGGACGTCAACAGGCGCACCGGCGCGCTCACGCTTGACGGCGTTGTCAGTACGGACCGCGGCGAATACGAAGTGTTGAGCAAGCGGTTTCGCCTCAAGGGTGGTTCAGCCACCTTTATTGGCACGCAGCAGATCGATCCCTTGCTGCAGTTCACCGGCGAGTACGAAGTGAAGCAGGCGTCGCAGCAGGCACTAAAAATCAAGATCCTTATTGGTGGCACATTGATGCGTCCCCGGCTTACTCTTGACAGCGATGCGCAACCACCCATCACGCAAAGTGACCTGCTCAGTTACCTCGCTTTTGGCAGCGAGAGTGGATCGCTGTTGCAGTTTGGCGGATCAAGCGTGTCGGGCGGAACCGCCGGCGGTGGCTTGGTTGGTACAAGCGCAGCGCTAGCCAGCAAACAGCTATTTGGTGTCGTGCTGGGTGTGTTGACGGATCAAATCGAAGCCGAAGGTTCGCGCACGTTGGGCGCGGATGTTTTTAACGTCACGCCTGCAAGCATTCCGCAGGAACTGGCCACCGGGAAATTCGGAATGTTCGGCACGTATCTGAAAGGCACGCAGTTGGAGTTCGGTAAGTACTTCACCACGGCTACGTTTGTCGGTTTGAATTTGCAGGCGACAACATCACCGGGTTTCCGCATCGAGCATCGGTTCGGAAACCGCGGCTTGAGTCTCGAATCAACGCTGCAGCCGCGGTATTTCCTGCCGGAGCCGTCGCTCGCGTCGCAGGAGCTCAAAAAGGCCAACGCATTCGGAATGTTCCTGGTGAGGCGCTGGAAGTTTTAAACGTCTCTGCGCTCAGAGTCCAGCACCGAGCGCACGAGTTCGACAATCGCATGAACGCGCTCGTGCAATTGGCGCACGAACGCATGCATGCTGAAATCATTGGCGGGCGCTGGACTGGTGCCATGCCCCAGTAATTCCACGTTGTCAACAACTCCTAACAGCGCAAGCGCGCGCGACGGGCTCCATTTGCACAGCGGCACCCAACGCGCCATGAACGACGAGAATTTTCGGCGTCACCGTTACGCTGTTGAAACTCACAACGGGGGTCGACTGCCTGGAGCGAATGGCATGCGCGGAATCTTCTCGTTGCGCATGGCCGTGTGATACGCAAACGTCGCGAGCACAATGGCGCTCTGCGTGAGCCCCGCTTCACTCACACGTTCGGCAAAATCAGCGTTGGTGTGATGCTCGCGCACGTCGTACGTATCGTATTCCTTGATGGCAGTGAATGCCGGTATTCCAAGTTTCGTGAAACTCAGATGATCGGTGTTGCTGATCGGCCCGATTACATTTTTCACCGTGCCCTGCGCTTTGAGCGGCTCCAGCCAGGCATCAAAAATGGCTTTGGCCGCCTCGTTGTTTTCCATGTACCAACCGTACGTAGGTCCAGTGCCTGGATCATCGTTGAGATACACGGACAGGTTGTCGGCATTAGTCTGGTTCGCTGGCCCCGTGTATTTCGCAGCAGCGTAGGCGGCCGAGCCCAGCAGGCCTTCTTCTTCGCCGCTCCAGATTGCAATGCGAATCGTGCGGCGCGGTTTGATGCCAATGGCCTGCAAAATGCGCATTGCTTCCATGGCCGCCGAAACCGCATCTGCATTGTCAGTGGCGCCGGTCGCTGTGTGCCACGAATCCAGATGCGCACCTATCAACACAACTTCTTTCGCCAACACGGGATCCGTGCCCGGAATTTCCGCGATGACGTTGTAGCTGTTGGTGTCGGCGCTGCTGAGTTGGGTCTTGAGCGCGAGACGCATCTGCACCGGCAACCCACCCAGAATGGCATTCACCATCATGTTGTACTGCTCGGCAACAATCACTACGCTTGGTGTTGCGTCTGGCGAAGTTGTGCGCTGCCCGCCTTGCACAAAAAACGTTCCGTGTTCGCCCTGGCTTGCACGTATCACCGCCGCTGCACCGTACTTGCGCAAAATAGGCTCCATGCTGCGCAGCGGCGTCGTGTATTCGCTGCGTTCAGCTGGCGGAGCACCACTGCGAACCGACTCTGCGTTGAGCGCCGGTTGCAAACGGTCCTTCCGGATAAACGCGAGCTGCGGTTTCTGAGCCAGAATAATCGCGCCTTTCAGCTTGTCGCCCATCGCCTCGATTTCCGCGGCCGTCTTGTCGCCCAGATAAATCGCCGGCGCGGTGATCGTGCCTTTTGTGCTGGGCGTCCACGCTTCCGGAAATCCTGTGAGCGGGAAGTAACGCGGCGCGGTCATTTCCAGC
>Ga0105047_10003823_pt1 | contig 26413 bp, 25 predicted proteins | sample MAT04_FD_78384 | JGI IMG/M metagenome (GOLD analysis project Ga0105047, IMG submission 78384) | Freshwater microbial communities from Lake Fryxell liftoff mats and glacier meltwater in Antarctica - MAT-04 (megahit assembly) | ecosystem: Environmental > Aquatic > Freshwater > Ice > Liftoff... | reverse complement strand
TCCATCGACTGAGACACCGGTCTCTATACCGGAAAATACGGTCTCCGACAACCTCGACCAGCGTCCGCTGGCGGTCGTACTCGATCGGGAGGATTGTGACATCGCTGTCACAATCCTAAACGAAACCAGCGGTGATGGAACTGTACGTTTTCAAGCCGGCAGCTGGGACGAGACTCTCGCTGTCCCAGCACAAGCCTTCACCAAGACGGGGCTAAGTGGTATCAATCAGCCACTCACCGTACTTGGCCAAGATGGCCAGGTGTTGGCTCAGCTCGAAGCTCCGGCCCACAACTGTCCCCCGCCACCAGTCGGCCTAGGCACGATCGGCGGACTCTCCGTCGAAAGACTTGATCCGGCTCAGTTGGATCCAGTCAGCGGAGGCTTCATGTAAGCTTCCCATGATCGGGTCGCAAGACCTGATCATCCACCCGCTTCTGCGGCAGACAAGCATACCCTGCTTGGTCTGCCACTGAGGCGGGCTTTTTTTGCTTACGACCTACCCCCATTTACCCGACCTCGACTAGTCCAGCCCACCATCCTTAATCACCTTGGCATACTCGTGGGCACTGTCTCGTATCGTCCGCTTCATCGTCTTTCTATCGACACTAACCAGTCCAAATTGCGGCCAGAAGCCCTTGTCCCACTCGAAATTGTCGAGCAAAGCCCAATACATAAACCCGCGCACGTCGGCTCCCTCAGTCATCGCCCTATGCACGTTTCGCAACAGTTCCTTGATATACCAAGCCCGCGACTCGTCTTGACCATCGGCGATACCAGACTCAGTCACAATGATTGGTTTCTGATAACGCTTATGTAAATCCTTAAGCAATACGTACATGCCCTCAGGATGCAGTCCCCAGCCGAGATCAGAGGGGTTATGCTGATCAATCTGCCCCTGCCAATTATTAAAATTGACTTTGAAGTAATAATTTAAACCGATGTAATCTTGATACTTCTTGATTCTGTCAAGGAACATATGGTTCCCCCACCACCACCAAAATTTGCTCATCAGTGGACTAATAAAATGCCCTAGTGCGGTGTAATAAACATTATTTTTTGAGATCCCGATTTTGGCATGCGGGTTCTCAGCCTTAATCGCCTTGTAGGCCAGCTTGTGGGCCTGTGGCATAATAAATGCAAAGGCTCTAGTGGCCCGAAAAAACTTCTTCTGTCGCGGTGGCCAAAGTCCGAATAAGTAGGAAAAGCTGGCAAATACCTCAGGCTCATTAATGGTGCACCACCACTCTACGTCATCACCAAATTCTTGAGCCACCCGACTCGCATAGCGTGCAAAGTCTTTGGCGGTTTGTGGATTCATGAAGCCACCTTGGGCCGCCACCCAATGCGGTAAAGTGAAGTGGAAAAGCGTCACCAATGGCTCAATGTCACGGGCTCTGAGCGACTTAATGACGTGACGATAGTGTTTGATTGCAACTTCGTCAAATTCACCTCGGCGCGGCTCGATACGGCTCCATTCGATAGAAAATCGGTGCGCATTATGGCTGAGCTTCTGGGCGATATCAAAGTCTTCTTCGTAGCGATTGTAATGATCAACAGCTGCCCCGGAGATGTAGTTCATCGGGTCTGTCGCGGCATCTTTGACTCGGTACCAGTGCACCGAAGGCGTATCAAAAGCCTTTATCGAACCCCGCGCCAGCTCGGCCGCGTGCTCCTTCTCCCAGTCTGCCCAATCGTTGTTTTGATTGCCTTCGACCTGGTGCGCACTCGTCGCCGCACCCCATAGGAAGTCGCGCGGGAACTTCAATAATGGTTGACGAGATTTTTGTGACATAATCATTATTATAAGCTATTTATTTACAGAAAAACTGGCTTCTGCAACATAGTCCTTATGCTATACTTGATGAAGTTATGAACATTGCCCAAGTCAAGGCCTACCAAGTTCTCGACTCAAGGGGGGAGCCGACAATCCGTGTCCGTATGGATTCCGATACCGGAAATCATGCCCGTTTTGACGCACCCAGCGGCAAGTCTGTCTCCACGCAGGAGGCCAAAGAACGACGTGACAATGAGGCCGCTTGGTTTGCCGGCAAAGGTGTTACGGGCAACGTCGATATCATCGAGAAAATTATCGCACCGAAGTTTATTGGTTACCCACTCGGTCACCAAGCTGACTTCGACGCTCTGATTACCGCCCTCGATGGCACTGATGACAAGTCGAACCTTGGCACCAATACACTAACGGCGATGAGTGGGGCCTATTTTCTGCTCTCCTGCTACGAGCAGGGCAAAGAAGTCTGGCAAGCAGTAGCTGATACCCTCGGCACCACACCAGCCGCTCCTCGACTGTATGCCAACCTCGTCGGTGGCGGTGCCCACGCACCCGGGCTCGACATTCAAGAATTCATGATAGTGCCCAAGACGACCCAGCCGAGTGACGCTATCAATCTCATCTACTCAGTCCACAAGACGCTGCGGTCGATCTTCTCTAGCTTGTATGGCCCCTCAACGCGTTTGACCTCCGACGAAGGCGCTATGGTAGCGCTGGGAGCTACGCCGGAAGTGGTGCTCGAAGCCTTTCAGCAGCTAGCCGGCACCAATGGTAGCATGTATGACATTGCACTAGACTGCGCCGCCAATCACTTTTACGCCAATAATACCTACACCATTAGCAACCAAGCCCTGTCGACTCAACAACTGGCTGAAGTCTATCAGCAGTGGGACAAGAAATTCCCTATGCTCTCGATCGAAGATCCGTTTAGCGAGACCGACCTCGAGGGACTGCGACTACTAGCCGCCCAGCCCGGTCGCAAAATGATGTTGGTCGGTGATGATACAACAGCCACGAATGCCGCCCGGATCGAAGAGCTGGCCGCCCAACACCTCATCAACGCCGTCATCATTAAGCCAAACCAAGTCGGCACCATTACTGACATGTTTACCGCCATCACCACGTCACTCAAATCAGGTCTGAAGCTGATCATGTCGCACCGAGCCGGCGAGACGAATGATACCATTCTGGCTGACATTGCTTATGGCATCGGTGCTTTTGGCCTCAAGCTCGGCGCACCAGTCCGTGGTGAGCGCGTCGCAAAATATAATCGTCTCTTCGAACTCGAAAAAGACCTCGGCTTGAAGTCAGCTCCGGTGATTGTAGCCGCCGCTAAGCCAGCTATGGCGCCTGTAACCCAGACCCAGCAGCCAATGCCGACTGGCATGAACCAAAAACAAGGACCACAGCAAGCCCCAGGACCGATCCACCTTGACCCCGTCCCTGGACCACTTAGTGGGCTCATTCCGACGCCTGCACCGGCCAGCCAATCAGCCCCAGCCGCCTTCCCATTACCCGCCACCGACTTGCATGTCCCTCCCGGCGGCATAGCTGATGAGGCTGCTCGTGCCTTGCACCGCTACGAACCAGCCTCTGGTGGCATAGCTGCAGCTGTCACGGCCGACACTATGGGGCAACCCATGCACAGTCCCCACGCAACCGCTATCAGCCCAGCCAACAGTATGATCTCGAAACCAACCTTCGCTATCCCCCAGTCCCACACCGCCGCGGCCGTGACGCCAGCCGGCCCAGTCCAAGCGCCTGACTTTCCTTACTAAGAATCGCCCACCATCTATGAGCTGCCTTAAGTCAGCAGCTATCGTATATGATATGCGTATTTCCGAATTTAGCTGAGTGCGCTAATTGCCGGCAGGTGCTTGCCCGCTAAGAGTTCGAGGGCGGCTCCCCCACCAGTCGAGATGAAGCCAAATTTGTCATGCCAGCCTGAGCTGTCGACGAATCCTGCTGTGTCACCGCCGCCGATGACCGTTAGCGCCTTGGAGTGCATCATGGTTTGGGCTAGTGCCTGGCTAGCAGCCCGAAACTCTGGTAGCTCAGTATAGCCGAGGGTGCCATTCCAGAAAATAGTGGCTGCGCCGTGCAGAGCCTCATTGGTCAAAGTACTGGTGGCTGGTCCGTGGTCGAGGGCCATATCGTGCGACTCAAGCTGCCCGACGGTGACGATTCGGGTCTTGACGTCAGCTTCGGGCTTATCTGCTACGACGAGGTCGACTGGCAAAATTACCTCGACGCCATGCTGTTTGGCACTTTTCAGTATTGATAGGGCTTCCTTGAAAGCTTTTTTCTCCTGCTTGCTGGCCCCCATTTCGTGACCTTGGGCAGCTAGAAACGTATTAGCCATGGCACCACCGATGATAATGGTATCGGCTTTTTTGAGTAAATTTTGCATGAAGGCTATCTTGTCACTAATCTTGGCGCCACCAATGACGGCCACAAATGGTCGCTTCGGGGCGCGCAAGAGGCCGGTCAGCGTATCGACTTCGGCTTGCAGAAGCAGACCGGCCGCCGACGGTAGTAGCTTGGGAATGCCAACGACGGAAGCGTGAGCACGGTGGGCAACGGCGAAGGCATCATCGACATAGACGTCGGCTAGACTCGCCAACTGAGCGGCGAAGTCGGGGTCATTGGCTTCTTCTTCAGCATGAAATCTGAGATTTTCGAGCAGTGCGACTTGGCCTGGAACGAGCGACTCGATACGAGCTTGTACCTTCGGGCCAATGCAATCATGGACAAAGATGACTTCTTTATTGAGGAGCTTTGACAAGAGTATTGCCACCGGCTCAAGTGAGTATTTTTCGACCGCCTGGCCATCTGGTCGACCGAGGTGACTCGCCAGAATGACTGTGGCGCCTTCCTTCAGTAAGTACTGAATTGTTGGCATGGCGGCCTCGACCCGCAAGGCATCAGTCACCTTGCCGTCGTGTAATGGTACATTGAAGTCTACCCGACAAAAAACGCGCTTCCCTTTTACGGCTAAATCTGCGAGGCGTTTGAGTGTCATGTGGGCTTCCTTTGCTTATTGAATGATCAATTTGATTGCTGATTTGGGATCGAGTAGTACTGTAGTGTCGAACGCCCAAGGTTTGAATAGGTGAACATTGCGGCGACGAGCAAGGCGAAAATGGCGATGGCAATCCGATATTTTTTTGATGAAGATTTTGTCAAATATCGAATAAAGTTGATAACAACAGCCAAGACGAAGTAAACAACGAAGAAGACAAGCAAAAATATTTGGAAATCAACCATGCTCATATAGTCAGTCTACCGATAGCGAGCTTGAGGAGCAAGCCAGTCATGCTTAAAATATATGCTTCGCGAGACAGACTAGCTACTTTTATACCATCCACATCAGGATGATATCTCAGCCAGTTTTTTCTTGATCAGCTCGAGCACACCGCGGGGTGTCTGATCGGCCTTGATCAGATAGTCTCCACCCAACGCTTTTGCGGCCTCGATATCATTAGGATTATTTGAGTTGGTCAGGAAGACTATCGAGGTCTTCGAGAAATCGTAGCCCGATGCCTTGAGCTCCTTGACGGCTTCGATGCCAGTCATCTCGGGCATATTGATGTCGATCAGGGCGAGTTTCGGATGATATTGATTGAGTAGCTTGATCGCGTCCTTGCCCGTCCCACCCATCGCGATGTGATAGCCGGCTTTTGAGAGCTTGACTTCGTACATGCGTGAGATGAAAGGATCGTCCTCGACGACGATTACGTCAGGGTGTATGGCTGCGTTGGCAGGTGTTTCGCTCATGCTTATCAGTATACTCTCAACTGGAGGTATAGCCTACGCGTGTACCTTCCGCTTGGCGACAGCTTCCTCGACAGGCGAGGCTTTTTTGGAGTCAGCAAGCCCCTCACCGGCTGGCTTGAGCGGGAGCTTGAAGCCAAACGTCGAGCCCTTGCCCTCCACACTCTCGAAGATGATCTCGCCACCCTGATCATGGACGACCTTACCGACTAGAAAGAGGCCGAGACCGGTACCATCGGGGCGAGCATTTTGAGCATTCGGCGCCCGGTAGAATTTCTTAAACAGCTTGTTCTGCTGATCACGCGGCACGCCGATACCATTGTCAACGACCCGAAATATGACATGCTTCTCGTCATTCTCGAGATAGACTTGGACTTGTCCCCCGTCGGGATTAGGCGACGAGTAATAGACGGCATTGTCCATCAGGTTCATCAGACACTGGCGAGTCTTGCCTTCGTCAATCATGATATTTGGAACTGGCTGCTTGGGCGCGTGGTAGCTCATCTTGACCCGTTTTGTGCCGGCCGTCGTTTCGAGTAGTGAGAGCTCCTCGGGCAAGACTTTATTGAGGTCGACCTCGGCCCGCTCGATCCTAAATTTGCCCGACTGAATCCGCGAGACATTCAGTAGATCATCGACCAAACGCGTCATCCGGGTGGCGGCGTCGAAGGATTGCTTAAGGGTGTCTTTTTGCTCCCCCGATATCTTGCCGAAGTCGCCATCCATGACCATGGAGGTGTAGCCCCGCACAGCCGTGAGAGGCGTGCGCAGCTGGTGAGAAGCCATCGAGATGAATTCGTCCTTGGCCTTGTCCAGCGCCTTAAGCTCGTGATTGGCGTGCGTCAGATCAGCTGTGGCTTGCTTGATCTTCTCGCGCAGGGTTTCGTTGAATCGCTGAATCTCAGTGTAGGAGCGGGCGTTTTGAATCGCCACAGCCAGCTCGTTTGAGATGATGCGCAAGGTCTGGATGTCTTGGGTGCTGTAGATGTCACCGCTGCGCTTGTCGCCAAGCAGGAGGTAGCCGACGAAAGCCTCACGGGTCTTCAATGTTAGGGCCGCCCGAATGTGGTGTCGTTCGAGCATCTCCCGCTCGTCACTGACGGCCAGCTCGTCGGCAATCAATATAGGCAGCCGGATCGTCGATAGATCATCGAGATGGTAGGCCTGGTGGAGCTTGCTGCTGTGGGTCTGATAATAGATAGAGGTTTTTGGCTTGTGGTGGTGAGCGGACTCAGGGGCTGGCTTGGCCTCGAGCTCATCCTCGGTCAATTCACCGAGCACAACGATATTCGCATCAGTGATCCGCATCTGATCCTCCAGTATGTGGATAACTTGCTTGGATAGCTGATCGAGCCGGATCTCGGAGGCCAGCACACGGCCAACACTGGAGATGAGGAGCTGCGGATCGTATCGGTCGCGGTAGAAGACTCGGTCGGTGATTTTCTCGAAGAAACGACGGATCGTGGGGAAAGTGAACGCGAGGATGACGGCGAGGATGATGTTGAAGATTTGCTGGGAGCGCTCGGTGGTAAGGACATTACTGAAGATTACTCCTTGAGCCAGACCGAAGGTCAGGAAGGCATAAAGGGAGGCAAAAACTGCGATGGAAAATACATAGGCAAGAGAACGTGCAACGACTGCACGTATATCAAACAATCTATGTCTAATAACAGCAAAGCCAGTAAACCCAACAATAAATAGTACTGAAACAATTCCCAGCGCCACTCCTAGCTGCTGGGGCAACCCAAACTGAAGTAATACAAAGTTACTCAGGACGTTGACAGATAATGTGGTGGCAATCCCAAAGTACACATATCTAATTTGTACTCGTGCACGTGGAGTCTTGTTTGTTTTTTTATAAAAGGCCAAGTACAAAGTATAAGCAAAAATACTTAGCGAGTAGGCAAGAAAAACTAAGTAAGTGATCCCGTATTGTGCCTCCGCCCCCCATGGTCGTTCCGTAACTGAAACGACAGTAGTGTTTAAGAATGCAACAGGGATGAGTACCATCAGAATTACAATGCAAGTGACCCATAGTCGTTTATTAAACTTTTCATTCTCCACAAGTGCATCAATTAAAAAGACGAATGCGACACCTATAATTAACGATACGCAAATAGTTGCTCTAATAAAGAACAGTGCAACACTATTACTAACTGAAGTATCTGCCACAAATTGCGTAAAAAGCCATGCCAAAATACTAACCGTCAATAATAAAAAGGTTCTGTTGGTTAGTCTTTTCCTATTGTTGAGGAATACAATAAGCCCCAGTAAAAAAGAAAGTATAATTGTAGGGATGTAATATATAAGCTGTAGCTTGATCATACTACCAGCATAATACAGAAAAGGTTTCTGTAGTAAAAACGGATGCAAGGAATATTCCTTACATCCGTTTGATTGTAGCTAGCTAATTAGGCCGAGGAACTGCCATGAGCTCATCCGGCACTCCCGAAGTGAACCAGTTAAAACTTTCGGGATCTGCTGCTGCTAGCTTTGTCTCGACTTCGTCAAAGACGTGAATGTATGGAGCACACTCCCATCCTTTGAACCCAATCTCTCCAATCTGACGGCAAGCAAAGTGTGCCTCTTCGTTCAGATACTTCACATTTGCAGGCTCGGTGATGACAGCTAGGGCCTTCAAGCCACGGATTCGAGCATCTGTGTATGCTTCTCGAATCAGCATGAGACCAACCATTTGGTGGCGATAATCCTGTACAACTGCTTGCGTGGCCAACTCTGCAAAAGTTTCTCCCATTGACTGCCATTCCGCAATATCCCAAACCTGGCAATCAGCTAGAACAGGAGGAAGTAGAGGTGCCTGCGATACAACTCGCAAAGCACCTACGCAAATTTTTCCTTCAAAAGCGCCGAATACACGACTCTGGGAGTCGTAGCGTCGGTAGTCATATGGATACCCCTCTTCGAGGAATACCTGCTGTTCGATTGCAAGCGCACTTACCCGCTCGTTTCCGACAGCTAGACAAACTTTAATGTCACTCATTTTTTCCTGCTTTCATAGTTGGAATAGCAATTTTTCTGCTCAAAATTCTGTACAATTCGAGTTAATTTCTGCTTTAGTGGCTCAACTTTTCTGCCCAGATTATTGAGTAACCCTCGGCCAAGCTTATATCTGAAAATGATTGACATAACTGCCATAAATAACAGACTAGTAATGATTAGCCATAGCGGAAAGTTACGACCAAACAAGAGAATGTATAGGTATGGTAAGAAAGTAACTAGTCTGTTATACAACAGAGCACGCTTGAACTTTCTCTCGCTACCTAAGCTGTGGGCTTTTACGAGCAAATACCAAGATAACCATACCTGCGGCCATGAAACAAGATATAGGGTTACAAAAATCAACGGATTGACACGATAGTAATGAGCTAAATCAATGAGGCTCTGCCAAATGGAGCGGATCATTTTGTCTCCAGTCATAGTAGGTACTATTTCGAACATATAAATTATAGCATATTTATCATATGATTGCAACATTCCTTGCTTTATAACGCTGTTTCAGGTACAAATGACTTATGCTATTTAAGAATCCTTTACGTGTCGTGAAAGACACTGGCGTCTCCAAAGACCTGGAGACGTTTCAAACTAGACACAAATTAGGCTTCACTGGACGTAAGACCTGGATCAAATCGAAGGCCATATATGATGGGGCGACACTCAAAATAGCGGGGCACCCTGTGATGGAAGACTGGGAGGGTGATTACATGCACATGCTAGCCCACATTGCGACATCCAAGAAGGGCAAGGTACTTGAAGTGGGATACGGAATGGGCATATCGGCAAAATTCATCCAGCACTACAAACTGGACTCACATTACATAATCGAATGTCACCCAGATGTTGCAAAAAAATTCATTGAAGATTTTCGGGATAAGATAGCATCCAATAAAATCCATATGCTTACAGGATTCTGGGAGGATATAACTCCACTTCTAGCAGGCAATACTTTTGATGGCATACTATTTGATACATATCCTCTAAAGGAGGAGGAAATTCATGCCAATCACTTTTGGTTTTTTAAGGAAGCTTACCGACTACTCAAAAGTGGTGGCGTTCTCACTTACTATTCGGATGAGGAAACAAACTTTTCCGAGAAGCATTTGGCTAAACTACATGAGGCTGGATTTACGAATATAGACTTCAAGTTATGCAATGTAGTTCCTCCAGATGATTGTGAGTATTGGCAAGCCAATACCATCTTGGCTCCAGTAGTAACAAAATAGGCTAGTCTTCGATATATATCTTTGGTTGACTAAAGCCATTGAAACTATTGGCTAAGCTCACCGAATAAGCTCCTATATCACGCAGTAGCAGTCTATCACCAACCTGTATATCATCAGGCAATAATATGTCTTCTGTAAGTGTATCAATGCTGTCGCATGTTGGTCCACCGATAATGTAGTGTATTTTTTTAGTACTATCCGAATCCATCGATTCGATGCTATATCGTACACTTCCCTGAAAATCCATTGCCTCAAAAGCTGCATTATACGTACCTGCATCTAGGTATAGCCAATTCATCCCACGTCGAGTAGTCCTACCTATTACTCGCGCGACAAGATCTGCTGACGGCGCCACAATGAAACGGCCAGGCTCAGCATAAACAGTTCTACCTATAAAAAGAGCCTTATGCGATAAGATCACTTCAGCTATCTGATCTAGTGACGGTGCTTTCATATTTTTATAACTAATGGGAAAGCCTCCTCCTATATTTACTACTCTAACTGATATATTTTGCATCTGAAGTCGCTCTTGTACCTTCTCTATCTTTCTTAAGGCGTATTCCCACGTTTTTAATTTTAGAGACTGAGAACCGACGTGGAATGATAGTCCTATAAAGTTCAAGCTAAGTTCATTGGCTCGCTTTGCTAGCACCAATGCCTTAGAATCCTCGGCACCAAATTTGTCTTTCAATGAAAAGACACTCCCCCGCTCATACACGCGCAAACGCAAGATAACATCACTATTTGGCGCATATTCAGCAAGCTTATCTAGCTCCTCCAAGCAATCATAGCTATAAGCCTTAACACCCTTCTTATATGCAAAAGCGATCTCTTCTGGTGATTTAATCGGATTACTATAAATAATCTTTTGAACAGGCACGTCTTGTCTTAATAACTGCTGCAGTTCCGATTTAGAAGCAATTTCAAACCCACAGCCAACACCATTCAGAGTATCAACCACTAAGGGCAGAGGATTGCTCTTCAATGCGTACTTCACTTCAATAAATGGAAATGCTTTCTTAAAAGCTTGATATTGTCCAATAATTTTATTTGGTGAATATATATAGTAAGGTGTTTTTATAGTGTTTGCCATAGCTTTATTGTAACCGATTATTGGACCCTACATTAATCAATGAAGGAATTATTTAGAGTCGGTTGCCTAGTCTATATGCTTCATCATATATAACATCACTGATCCAGCTAGTGTGAACTCGGCTCGATTAGTTCGTATATAGCTTTTCGGGCAAGTGTGTGTAGGCGTGCATCTGAATTCTCACTAAAATGAGTGGCGTTACGTGCTTAAATATTCATCAAAATGCTAAAACGATTTTCTGGACTCATAAGCTCTTTAGCAAATTTAACTGTAGACTTGAAGTCTAGGCTATTCAGTAGCTCGAGCTCGGTCATAAGATTTGCATCTAGCCCCAGCCCAGCCAGGCTTCTTGTCTGGGCCAACTTACTACTGTTCATCTCAAATCTCATGATCGACAAACGCATTTGTAAATCATACATAGGTATAGGACATTTACAGGAATAAAAAGCAAGCAAATCATGAATCAGTGTTAAGAATTTACAGTTTATTGAGAATAAGAAAGGCCAGTTTTGAGTCTTGGCCAGGACTTAATGAACATGCTTTTCGCTTAGCCTACGGACCAAGGCTTGAACCATGCCCCATTTAGCTTCACGATAATAATCCGGACCAAGAGGCACTTCAAGTTCTGATACATAGTCAAAAGCTTTTGCGAAGACTGGGTCTCGTTTGATCCCATCGTACCAATCATGAAAGTAGTCTGAGCCAATTACTCGTACCATGTCATACGCGACCCGGGAATCTTCCTCGGTGGTCGCTAAATCATCCAGGCACTTACGCCAAAACTCAGCGACATCGGCCAGATTCTTTAGTGAATGAATATCCATATGAGCTCCTAGGATTAGGCCAGTTTTCCATCATAGCCTAGGATGTTTGACTCACAAGGAGCCAGTTGTGTCGTGGATCACGTCGCCGGTGTCAGTAATGACAACGTGGTCATGACTGCCCGAGCTACTGCTGTGATCGATAAACAGAAACTCGGTAGTCGCCTGATCATTGCGATCGCTTGACTCGCCAGCCCTGACTTGGACTTCGTTGTTACCGTCATGACTTTGCGTAAACCATCCCATAGCATTCCCCTTTCTACTCTGCCATTTCAGGACCTTGGCGGGGACTGGGAAATCAGGATTCTTTCTCAAGGGTTACTAGCAGCCTAGCTAGCTCGACTCCAGAAATAAATAAAGGTACTTTCCTGATATGCAAGTTATAGCACTTAAGCGGAGATATAGCAAACTGCTGATGAATCTTACAGCATGATCGAGCGGCAATAAGCCAGTCTGTGCGATGGTGGTTGCGGTGTATAAGTCTGAGGGGTGGGAGTAGCTAAAAATCTAGCGCTGCAGTAATTCTGTCGAATAGGAATTAGTTAGCTTTTCTGCAGCTGAGTGCGCCGCGCTATGATTAGAGTATCCATCTAGAAAAGTAGTATATAGTGGCAATGCATCTAAGGTTATACTACTTGTCCTATTTTAGGCTATGCGACAGCATTTTGGTTATCAACTTTTCGCGTGTACAGATATTGGGTATCTCCAAAAAAGTCGTAAAAAGGAAACCTTTCTGACAATACTGCATCAACACCCATTCCTGTTAGTTGGGGCCCAAAATTAGAACCACTTTCCATATAGAGAACTATCTTAGTCCCATGCATGTTTGCGAGATTGATGATCTCATCTGCCGAATGAGATACAAATAACATTCCTGTAGCAAGAATATAATCAGCCCAAGCAATTACTTCTTCCAAATCGTAATTACGAGCATCCATGACTTCTGAACCCATTAGCATCAATCCAATCTTTTGAGGCTCTAAATCTAGTGTTAGATACTGACAACTGGTTCTCATTGCCTCTTCAATTATCTCGGTAGCCACTCCAAATATCACTAGCTTTGCCCCATGAGGAATATCGGTGAACAGCAACCTGGCTCTTTGTGTGGCCTTCTGTCTTAAATCCCCTTTAAAAACATTGGCAACAGCGAATTTGTCAGCATTGATCTGGCAATATAGCCCATCGACCAGCGCAACACGCAAGTATTGCGGAATACTATCCTCCAACAATTCATAAATTGAACAATTAACATATTTCGATAAACTATAGTCTATTTCTTCCTGAAAATAGGAAAAGCCATATGCGTTCTCAAGCAGTATTAAGCAGAAGTTCATGTCTGTAAAAACAGTATTTGACTCCTTCATCGTATACATAGTTTTTCCTAAAAGTACATTGTCTAGCCTGGGGTATATATCTTTACCTTGTAAATCTATGACCGCTGCATCGCTCAGGCGCTGCAGGATTTGACGAGACACATTTGATAAAGCATTCATTTCACGACCTAGTCTATATAAGATTATCTTCAGGCACAGATTATCAGAAAATTTGGTTGTTTGTTATTATAGCATCACGCGAGTTTAGGAGACTATGGGCAAAATTTCTAATCAAGACGAGCTCAATGAGTTATTGGGGAGCGATCGATTACCAGCATTTTGCTGGTATGGTCCGAGGTACTCCGATATTGCAGTACATGAATCTAGTTTTACTATAAGTGGCGCCGTAGTATGCTACGCGCCTACTAACATGGGCAGCACCATACCTGTATTGTCTCAAAATAAAGCAGGTCAACGGCGCAACTTAAGCGTAGATAACTTCATCTTAGACATAATACCCAATGGTAGCCTAAAGGAGTTTATTAAAACGAATATGATCAAGGCAATACTACCATATGACTCATATGTTGAGCTCGAAGCATTCTGTCAAGAAAATGGGGTTACTTATCTATCCTCAACCGAGTCAGTAAAAGAGAGCTTACGTGACAAAACCAATATTGACACTATAAGTCGCGCTATTAATCTTGACCCGATTAGTGGAGTTACCGGCACGGTAGATGACTTTGACTTTGAAACGCTAGCCGAACAACTTAATCTGCCTCTATTTATGCATTTTGCAGAGGGTGCAGGAGGTAGCGGCAATTATATCGTAAATAACAAAGATGAATTTATGGCAGTAAAGCAGAAACAGCGTGGTAAGAGATTAAATGTAAAAAAATTTATAACTGGGCGCTCATCATCGATTGATATTTGTGTGATGAGAACCAGTATAGCCTGTGGACATCTTGAAGAAATGGTTATTGGGTCTGCCCCATTAGCTGATAACCCAACCCAATACGTTGCAAGCTCTTGGTTTGAGAATGGATATGGCCTAAATATCCGCAAACGCATAATGGAGATATGTGTTCGACTCGGTGAACACTTGCGCAACCAAGGTTTCCTTGGGATATTTCACCCTGATTTTCTTATTACAGGTGATAAAATTTACTTAACTGAACTGAACATGAGATTCGGTGGCTCATGCGGTATCTACCAGATGGTTCAGAATATTGCTGGGCAGATACCTCTCCTGACCATGCAGGCTTTAACCTTCACGAAGCCCGATATTGTTATTGATACTGAGAAGATTAACCTCAGTAATCTGCAGCCACAGAGTTACGCGATGATGGTGATAAAAAATAACAAGAAAGAACAAGTAAGAATTAATCCGTATTTCTTGCAAGGATGCTACTCTTTCACAAATGGAGTACTCAGTTACAAACACAAGAAAACCCTAAAAGACCTCAACCAAGATGACGAATTACTCATATATGATCTACCAGATAATGGGTCTGAAACACTCGTTGATCCGGGATCATACATTTGCACCATAGTTACTCGATTCCCTATCTCAGATGGATATAGTAACTTAAATGAGGTAGGGCGATCATTGGGTGAACTTGTATTCGATACAATGACCAGCTAATATCACGTCACTAATACATCAGACTCTATTCTATCAACAATGATTTTAGGCACGTCAATCCCTAGTACCTCCATTGGCTCTCTGATCGCTGGTACAGCATTAACCTCCAGGAGAAAATATTTATCATCATGTAGGATGTAGTCTATCCCATTTAGATATAACCCTGACCGTACAGAGACTTCTCTCGCAAAGCTTTCTAACTGATTGTTTACATGGTCTGGGAGACATTCATAGTCGCCCGTAAGATCCGTTTTCCATCCTATCGGCCTACGTGTATATGCGCCCACGAGCGAAAAGTGCTGTTTGTAATTTATAGTCAATAACCTACCGATGCCGTTTGTAATAGGTATATACTTTTGTATGATCTTACCGAGTAGATCTGAATTATTCTCACATATATCAGCATAGGTATAGCGATCTACACCTTCCCCGCCCCAACCAATAATTGGCTTTATTACAACATATTCGTCACCCCTAAATCGTTCAAGTATGGCATCAAATGTATCGGCCTCGAGTAGATAGCTCTCTGGCACAAACTCTGTAAACTGTAAGTGGGTGAGATGCTTATCCATTGACTGCTTGATAGCCTCTGGCGGGTCGATCAGCAGCGGTACTGATCGACCTGCCAGCTTGGCTTCGTGGATCAGCTGTACAATTGCATTATAATACTGAACACTCGTTATTGTACTCATATCAATCAAAACATCGCATTCCAATAATTGATGTAGCGGGGGGGGGGAGCTATGCTTAAACGCATGGACAGAGTGGCCTCTACTCATCACTTCCTCAATCAAAAGTGGCGCTCCAACTCCGAATCTTTTTGAGGTAACGAAGTTAAATGCAAGGCTCTGCATACTGCTCAGCCCTATGTCCACCACTGTGTTCGGTAGCGCACTAGCATTGAGGTCCCGTGATGAGCTCTCTCACTGTGCGAATGATAAATTTGGTATTCTGATTGAGCTTATACTCACCCTCAATCAAGGTACTTTTCTTGAGTATTACCCTAGCTAGAGCTTCACCTGGATAGAGTTTTGCCCCCTCGTGTGCCGATGAAGTGACTAGAATATCGTCTTGTGACATATCTTCTACAAAAACGGAGGATTTGACCATATTAAGCACGTTATTTTGAATCTTGTATATACTAGGTGGGATACGATTTTTAACTAGTGCCTGAGCGGAAAGATTCCGAATTATAAATTGCGAATAATCATGCGGGAGCGCTGTAGGCCAAAAATCATCATAGTCCAGTGCTTTTTTAGTGAGCTGAATATCAGTAAATTCTTGTATATGCTGTATCAGATCGGGCTTGAGCCCCAAGTCCTTCTGTATGCCGGTCAATAGTCGTGTAAGACCAACGAGCCTAGAGTTTATCTCCTGCGGATACACTATGTCTTGGTCTAGATCCCATAAATAATCTATTCCCAATATACCTTTATAGCCTTTTTTTTGTACATACTTAGATATCGATTCAGTCTGCTGAAGAACCCGTTCCTGTAAGCTTGCTGTCAGTAAGGATTGATTTGTATCGTTCCCCGAGAATTGGAAAGGATTCATGGCAAGGTCCTTAAAGCCTAGCAGTTGTAGGTAAGGGCCTCGCACTCTTATCTCGTCACCAATACATACATGTACAGATATTGGCAAATTATTCGTTAGCCACTTTGAGGTTTTTATACCACCACTAATAGATTGCGTCTGAGTCTTAAAAGTAGCCTGATCGGCTACTAATGTAGTATCTCCGCCCGAGGCCCCAAATGCTCCTTGTACGATAAATGGTAATCCAAGTTTCGCCGAGCATATATTAAAGCTGGACTGAATCTTATTTCTTGTTAAACTGGCCAACACTATGCTGGGATTGGAAGCAATACCTAACTCGTCACATATTTTAGATAGTAATAACTTACTACCGATATTTTCTTGAAGATCATATTCAGGTAAGAGCATTTTTATACTCTTTTGTTTTAGTATGCGAGCCATAATTGGATTCATATAAAAGAACAATGCACGAAATAAAGGATCACTAGCCTTGATCACATTCATAAATTTAACATCACACAGCACGAGTTCCATTGCTTCATCACTTTCCATCTCTTCCAGAAAGGATTTATTACCGTAAGTGATAATATTTCCATACCTAGATAAAAGCTGCGAGAGATCGTCATCATTAAAACAGGCTATCTGGTAGTTCTCTAATAGCTCAATTAATTCGGCAGACATGTATGGGTTGTATTCAAAGAATATTACTCTAGTCGACATATGCAACGGAAGGAGGTTTACCACTTCTATCCTCTCAATAGCTATAATCTTAGATCTGGATAAATACTCCGAGTAACATCACTGACTTCTGGACGATTATGTGGAAAGATTACGCCTTCTCGAGCAGAAACCCCTTCGAGTGTCCAGAAAAGACGCTCGGAATACCCAAACCCACAAGCTGGAGGCATGCCATACTCAAGGGCTTCTACAAAATCTATATCAAGCATCATCGCTTCCACATCGCCAGATTCTCGCATTGCCTGTTGTTCTTTAAATCGGTCTAGTTGGTCTATAGGATCATTGAGCTCTGAATACGCCTTACAAAGCTCCGTACCGCCCAGTAAAAGATTGAATTGTTCAGTCAATTGAGGCTTCGCCCCCTGAGTCTTAGCTAGCGGCTGCAAAAATTTCGGGATATCTATAAGGAACACGGGGCCATCGATCTCTGTCCGAATGTGTTTCCACAGTTTATCGATACCCCGCGATCTATTTTCTTTTTTTTCAACTTCCAAGTTATTTTTAGCTAGCAGTGTCTTCACTTCCTCAAGACTGCATTCCAGAATATCAAGCTGATAATGCTCTTTAAATAACTCCACCATACTAATGCGTGGCCACGGCCTAGAAGGATCACCAATATCAATCTCGAAACCATCTTTTAAAAGAAAATTTCGCTTACCCCACGTCTTATCGACGACGTGAGTTACAAGCTTCTGAGTTAGGCCCATTCCATCTTGCCAATCGGCGAATGCCCAATACCACTCCATAGCCATGTGTTCTGGAAGATGCTCATCCGAATAATTTTCATTCCGAAATCTTGGGCCTATATCAAATACTTTTTCATAACCACCAACCAGCAATCTCTTCAATGGTAACTCATGACTGATTCGCAGGTAAAAGTCCTGATCTAGCGCGTCCATGTGTGTTACGAATGGGTTAGCATCGGCACCACCTGTTGTCAATTCAAGGACGGGAATATTGATCTCTGTGAAACTCTCTGCCAGCAAAAAATCTCGTGTTGCCTGCCAGAAAGTACTACGGCGTAAAAATCGTTCATAGACGTTGCGATTCGCGAAAAGATCAATGTATCGTCTGCGTAGTCTCTCTTCCTTATTAGTAAAGCCATTGGCAGTATTGGGCATAGGTCGTAATGCCTTAGTGAGTAGCCGCAGCTTGCGTACATTTATTGATACCTCACCGGTCTTTGTCTTTATCACCTCTCCATATGCTTCTAGAAAATCGCCGGTGTCTAGTAAGGGCAATAGCTCAATGCCTAAAATTCCTGAGTCACTAGAAGTTTCGGCCATTTCACCTTCGCGCAGAAATAGCTGTAATTGGCCGCTGCTATCCTGAAGAACAATAAAGGCAAGTTTACCAAATTTACGAATATTAACAACTCGTCCGACAACTGAAACATCATGGCCTTCAAGACTCACAAAGTCATCAGAAATCTTGCTTAGCTGATGCGTCCTTTTGGCTTGCGCAGGATATGGATTAATACCAAGGCGCTTAAGCTCGTCCAGCTTACGAACTCTCTCAGATCGATATTCATTCAGGGATGGCATAATGTATCTATTTTACAACACTTTTCTCCTGTTGACGATTGTCCGATACATAGCCATAGAAAGTGCCTCATCACTACATAAAGCTATCTCTTGTACTGTAATATATAGCCTAATCATGAAATATCTTTATGGCTGCTGCGACCTCAGGATAGTCAAACAAAATACCAGAGCCACATTTGTTTGCCATATCCGTAACATAGGGATGGTCTTGAGACTGAAGCAAACTTATCCACTTGCCTAGCCCAAAAAAAACGCCTTTACCTTGACCCCATATATCATGAATTGTGAGTAAAAAATACGTGATATGCGACAAGCTATGTAATAAAACATCGTCTTCTCTATTCTGATCAATCAGCTCATTCAGAACAGCTGCGATCTAGCGAGGTCTTTATCCATTTTTGACATGGAGTTTATCCTGCTAGATCTTTACAATACTATAGCTTTAAATCCCGCACTTCGGGATAATCATCTAGTAAATCTTTGCCGTAATCGATAGCCATTTTCTGCGCACCTTCATCATCGTAGTCAGTTAATAGGCTCAGCCACTCATCTGATGCGAAAAAGGCACCCTCTAGCTGTAGTCAAATGTAAAGCCCCGACGCGTACGTCGGGGCTGGATCAGCTCATTATCCGGAATATTTGCCACGTTCAGTACTACCACCCTTGCCATCGTAATGGTCGTGCTGCTTGTCATGCTTTGGACCATAAAATTCACTCTTTTGGCTCGCATGCCCATCGGCAATCATAGACTGGCCAGCTTGCTTTGAATCTTCTCGTCCAAAAGAGATTGTCACCGGGACACCACGGCTATCTGTGCCATGGCTAGGTCCAGTCCAACTTCGAGCGCCGCCCCAGCCGGTATTTCCGTCACTGTGCTGTGGTCGAGTCTGTCCCGAAGTAGTATGCAAGACCAACACCGTCCACTCATGAAAGGTACAATGCCGTTATTTAATCGGAAAGATATAGATGGTAAAGCATGTAGAACTATAAACGAGCCTTTATAAAACCCTCACGAGTATGATCGACACTCATGGCCGAACGGATTGTCAGTGTGCGTGACACTGGATAGCTCGAGAAACCTGCGGCGTAGGCGACGGCATCTTGGATCTTGGCCGGTCGCATCTCTACGATCAAACCGTCTCGCGTGGGAACACGCATTGGAAACCCTTGCATAGTTGCTCTTTTCTATAAGGTACATTTGGTCCAATTTGGACCCGAGGGACTCCGAGGGTGACTTTCTTTGATTGTTACGAAAAAGGCCTCCATCTCGGAGGCCTTCGGCTAAAAACAGGAAATGTTTTTTAGGTCAGAGCCTCCATTGTGTATACGGCAAAGCCGGCGATTTGCTGCGGGAGCAGATCGTAGCGTTTTGCGGTGGACATTGAAAGCTGTGTATTCATAATGTGTCTATATTACTACTTTTCTGACTTTTGTCAAATTAACTTTTCTTGAGGCCAAGCTGCTTGAGTGCCCCAGCGCTGAGCTCAGATGGTGATCCCATCAAGAGATCTTTGCCTTCGCCAGTCTTCGGGAAGGCCATGACCTCACGAATACTTGGCTCATTGGCGATAACCGCCACTAGTCGATCGAAGCCCAGTGCAAAACCGCCGTGGGGTGGTGGTGAATACGTTAGTGCCTCGAGCAGATGACCAAATCGGTCTTCGATATCAGCGTCGTCGACTCCTAAAACTTGCAAGATTTTGCGCTGCAGATCAACGTCAGATATTCTGATGCTCCCACCTGCGATCTCGTAGCCATTAAGCACTAGATCATAGGCTCGTGTCTTCAGGCTGAGGAGTTCAGACTCGGGCTTTTCTAGGTCAGAAATCGAATCAATGTCAGGCATGGTGAAAGGATGATGCATGGCGTTGAGCTTGCCGGTCTGCTCATCCTTCTCAAACATTGGGAAGTCTATCACCCAAGTGAAAGCCAGCTCGTCAGGATCTTCAGGGTTTTTTCGCAGGTCTGGCTTGTCCGACTGATGCTTGCTCATCGCCTCATCGTAAGTCATAACCGGGAAGTTTCCAGCCGGGAGCTTCTTCTCAGGAGCTACTTTTTCGATCACCTGTCGAACCGATGACTCTAGGGTCTGCATGATCTCTGCTTGGCTCATAAATGATACTTCTACATCGAGCTGAGTAAATTCTGGCTGGCGGTCCTTGCGACTATCTTCGTCACGGAAACAACGGGCGAACTGATAATACTTTTCGATTCCGGAGATCATTAGCAATTGCTTAAATTGCTGCGGTGACTGAGGTAATACATAGCCCGCTCCTTCGCTCAGACGCGATGGCACGATAAACTCGCGGGCGCCTTCGGGCGTCCCCTTCGTCAGGATTGGCGTCTCAACTTCGATAAACCCAGACTCGTTGTAGTAAGCCCGAAACGCTTGCATGAGATCATGGCGTAATCTAAGATTGTTGCGCATACGATCAGTCCGCAGATCAAGGTAACGGTATTTGAGCCGCAATGACTCGTCGATGTCTTGTGTCGACTGATTGAGTATAAAAGGCGCCGTTGGACCACCGGAAACAAGCTTGCATCCAGTCAGCTGGATCTCGACTTTGCCAAGTGGCTGGTCAGTATTTACAAATCTCTCACCCCGCTCGACGACATTTCCAGTCACCTCAACCAGATCTTCGGTTGATAGATCGTCCGGCAGATCGGTTGGTCTGGCGGCAACTTGAATCACGCCAGAGCTATCGCGAATGTCCATGAAGACAACATTCGGATGCGAGCGCATGCGGTGAATCCAGCCGGTGATTACGACTGACTCACCAACTTTATCTTTGAGGGTATTGATTGATAGTTTCATAGTGTGTTTGATGGCGCCTTAAAGCCTGATGATACCAAGGATTCCTTGATCTGTACAGGTTAGAGAGTGAGCTACCTGGCCGTTTCCTCGTCCCGCAGCAAGCCATGCGCACGCGCGTACGCCAGCGAATCCTTCTCGCCCAAGACCTTGCCACTCTCGACAACCACAAAGCGCTTGATGCCGATCTCACTCAAAAATTCGCGATCATGGCTGACCACTACCAGCGTGCCCGGATAGGTCGATAGTGCCTTACCGAGCGCTTCACTGGCGGCTACATCCAGGTGATTAGTTGGCTCATCAAGTATTAGTAAATTCGTCGCGCGCAGGGCATGGACGGCCAGAAACGCCTTACCGCGCTGACCTGGGCTGACCTGTTTAGCTGGCACGAGCTGACCCTCGCGGGCGATGCCGAAGCGCGCCAGCTCAGTGGCCGCCTTCGTCTCATCGACTCCCGCCATCCGTGAGACATTATCGACCAATGATTCATCCGGCTGGTCAAATTCTGGCTGTTGCGCGATGTAGCCGATGGTCGTCGCTTCGGCCACGGTCCGACTTCCCTGCGCTGGCTCGATCAGCCCGGCTAGCACTTTCACCAGCGTCGACTTACCCTCTCCATTTGGTCCCACGATTGCGATCCGATCAGCCCCATGTATTGCCAGATCATACGGACCGAGCTGGCGAGTGCCATAATCAACCGTCGCACCGCTCAGACTAGCCATGTCACCACCCGGCTTACTCTGCGTCGTCGGGAAGAGTACCGTCAGATCGATTTCCTCATCCGGACGCTCAGTTTCTTCCAGCCTATCCAGTCGGGTTTCGAGAGCCTGGGCAGCACGAGCCAAAGTCTTGCCAGCATTCTGACTCTTCCTATCGGTCGCCATTTTGTCATTATCACGCTTGCCAGCATCATTCCTATCGCTGGTGAGGCTAGCCGCGGCTCGACGATCGAGAGCCGACTCCAGCCGCTCACGCTCCAGCTCAGCAACGCGGTGAATCCGAGCCTGGGCGTCCCTTTCGCGATCGCGCTGCAGACGCCAATCGGAGAAACCACCACCGAAATATTCCATGCCTTCGGCGTTGTCTTTGAGCACGACAATCTTGTTCATAATGTCTTTGAGGAAACGTCGATCATGCGAGATTATCAAAAATCCAGCCTTCGACTGACCGATAAATTTCTCCAGCTGCTCAATGCCAGCGATATCGAGATTATTGGTTGGTTCATCGAGTAAGAAGACATCGTATTGGGCGACAATGATAGCCGCCAGAGCCAACTTCGTCTGTTGACCGCCTGAGAGCTCACTGACGAGCTTGCTGACGATCTGCGGGTCAAGCCCGACTTCCTTAAGCGCCTTCGGGAGTCGCTCATCCAGCGTGTAGGCGCCAAGTGTCTCGAGTTTCTCGAGTGCCACGGTATACGCATCCTCATCATCCGCCATATTCTGGCTGGCCTTGTCAAACGCGCGATATGCCGCCGCCACACCAGTCAGCTCCTCGACACACTGCTGGGCGGTCAAGTTATGCCACTGCAGTAGCTCTTGGGGCATGAAGCCGACGATGTCGCGCGTCAGATCGATGCTGCCATTGATGGGCTGTAGCTCACCAGAGACAAGCTTGAGCAGAGTCGACTTGCCGGCGCCATTGGGACCGATCAAACCAATCCGATCGCCCGGCCCGATCGTGAAGGTTATACGATTGAGAATAGGCGTGTGGTCATATTCGAAGTGAAGTCGGTCGATTTTAATCATGACTTCTTATTCTAACAGATTAGGAGTCGGGTTATAAGGGTCTGCTCTATCGTACCAACTTTAGTTAGTCAAACCGATCTTTCGGCCGCGCTCAAGATGACAGCCCAAGTTTCCTATACCCAAACGGTGATGAGGCCGATACCCCTACCGAATCCGAAAGTCTGCCACCATTCGCTCGATCTCTGGATCTAACTTGGAATGGCTCGAGATCGACAAATATCGATGATTTGCCTTTGACGAAAAGACGTAGTCGGCGGCGGCCATGATCTGCTCACGTGTCACGGCCTTGAGCTCAGTCACGAATTCGTCCGGTGTTCTGAGCGGCATATCATCGGTGTAAACAGATTCGTACCAACCGGTATAATCAAGCGCCGTTTGGAAACGCGTCGCCTGCTGCCCGACCAGATATCCGATTGCCCGCTCCAGCTCCTCATCGCTAAATTCGCCTCGTGCAACGGTCTGGACTTCGCCTAATATGAGGTCGATCAGTGGCTTGATGTGTTGCGGCTGCGTCTTGTCCCAATACTCAGCTCCAGTCGATTCTTTTTGCGACCACGCCCCCGAGCTAACCGTATAGCTGAGCCCACGCTCGCGAGATTTCGTGAATATTCTCGAGTACAAACCGCCGTTTAGGATGGTATCAAAGACGCGCAGCGGGATGATATGTTTTGGCGAGAAGCCGGCGTGAGAGAAACTCATGATAAATCGAACTGCATCCTCGTACGGATAGGGGGTGTGGAAGAGCAGTTGTTTCGGCTGTTCGGGTAGCACAACCGGGTTCGGTTGCGTAGTGCCTGACTTGAGCGCCGCCAGCTTCGTCTCGATCTGCTCGGTAATGGCCTCAACTCGCTTCAGCGGCAGATCGCCAGTAATGATATGGATAAGATTCTCAGGCTGATAATAAGCCTCGTGGTAGTCCCGAATGTCCACCTGAGAGATGTTGGCCAGCGAGCCTATTCGCTGATCATACTCCGGCACCTGGCCATTTTTCATCGAATGATAGATTTGTAGTCCAGCCCAACTCTCAGCGTTTGATTTGTGCCGTATCAGCTCGTTCTCGACGACTTGTTTTTGCTCATCAATCGCTATCTGCGTGAAGCTTGGCTCGAGCAACCATTCAAAGCCGAGATCAGTGATGTAGCGCCAATATTCACTCGCCCCATACAGCACGTAGCCATTCATGTAGAAGCTGGTGAAGGCATTGCTGAAGATACCAAATTTCTCGAGCTGGTAGCGCAAGATTTGCGGGTCTGGAAAGCGAGCTGAACCTTCAAAGGCCAGGTGCTCAAGCAAATGCGGAAGTTCGTATTGAGATTTTTTGGCAAACCGATGACCACTATTGACGAAAGTCTCAAGCTGGAATATCGGCGAGCCCGGCACGTGGATGACGGCTAGTCGCCCACCGACTTTGAGTGGCTTTTCGTAGGTTTGGTGTTTCAGAATAATTCCCCTTATTTAACTCACGATTGACGTATTGCTGACGAGCCCCTTGACCTCATCCCAAGCCACCGTCGTCTGTTCCCCGCTCGTCATATTCTTCAAGGCGACAGTCTTAGCAGCCAGCTCTTGCTCACCAATAACCGCCACAAATGGCACCTTCAGCTTATCGGCGCGGCTGAAGACCGTGCCCAGCTTCGTCTCGCTCAGGACCAGCTCACAGCTGATTCCCTCGGCCCGCAAACCACTCGCCAGCTGACCAGCTGGACCCCAAGCTTCCTCTATCATAGCGACGATAATGACCCGGCTCGGACTGACTTGACTCAAGTCGACTTTATTTACTGAGAGCAAACCATCGAAAAGTCGTGTCAAACCAATTGAGATACCCACGCCGGGAAGAGACCGATCAGTGTAATACTGCGCCAGGTCATCGAAACGACCGCCCGAGCAGACGCTACCGAGCTCAGGCATGTCGGTCATAACGGTCTCAAAAACGGTTGAAGTGTAGTAGTCCAAGCCACGTGCAATCGAGCAATCAACCTCGAGCTCAGAGGGCTTAACGCCCGCGGCATAAGCCGCCACCGCCGTGCGCTCGAGCTCCTCGAGGCCGGTTACGAAGGTGGTGTTCATCTTCTCGAGCTTGCGTAACTGATTAATCACCACCTCGACGCTACCGTGCAAACTGACCGTGGCGAGGAGTCGGTCGGCATCAGCGGCCGACAAGCCTTGCGCTGCCAAAAGCTCTCGAACTTCAGCCTCACCGATCTTTTCGAGCTTGTCGATGATACGGAGGAGGTCGATCGCCTTGTCGGCAATTCCGAGCGATTCGTAGAGTCCGGTCAATATCTTGCGATTGTTTAGGCGCACCGTAAACTCGCCAACATTGAGCGCTCGCACCGTGCTGGCGGCCAAAGCGATCAGCTCACCGTCGACAGCCACATCGGCTTCTCCTACAATGTCGGCGTCACACTGGTAGAATTCGCGCGCCCGACCCTTCTGAGCCCGCTCGGCTCGCCAGACTTTTTGCAGCTGTGAGCGGCGGAATGGAAATACCAGCTCGTTTTGGTGCTCGGTCACATAGCGAGCCAGCGGAACCGTCAGGTCGTAGTGCATGACGTAGTCTTTGCTACCTTTGCCGAAGCGAAAGACTTCCTGCTCCGTCTCGCCGCCACCTTTGGCAAGTAGGACTTCAGCTAGCTCAAGAGCCGGTGTCTCGATTGGCCCGAAGCCAGCCAACTCGTAGCTTTGACGAATACTAGCGAGGAATTTATTGAAAGCCAACTGCTGGGCTGGCGTGTATTCGGGGAAGCCGCTCGGTCGGCGGGGAGTGACGCGGGAATGTTTCATACTCTCATTATGCTGGCTTTTGCTCAATCTGGCAAAGCAAAAAGCCGACAAGGGTTTGACAATGGTGTATAATAATTGTCAGCAGCACCACAAAAATCGAAACTTTTCAGTATTCGTTCGAAAAATATAGCTCAAAATGGCTCAAAACCAAGTCTGTGTCAGCAGCACACTTGGTTTTTTGTTTGCTAGATCCGAACGACTGCCTCAGAATAGATATTTGTACGCGCCCGTAGCTCAGCTGGATAGAGCGTCTGACTTCGGATCAGAAGGCCGGGGGTTCGAATCCCTCCGGGCGCACCATTGATTCATGCTCTCTTTATAGGTATAATATTCCGGTTTCGGATTCATTCTTGAGGTAGTAGATAAAAGTGGGTTGTCGCACTTCAGTGCGCTCAGAAGCTGCCATGGCAGCCGCCAACCTTAAGCCGGAATATGTACCTCTATAAACAACGCCTGATACACGGGCCAGTAGCTAAAGTGGGTTGTCGCACTTCAGTGCGCTCAGAAGCTGCCATGGCAGCCGCCATCCTTAAGCCGGAATATGTACCTCTATAAACAACGCCCGATATACGGGCCAG
>Ga0105047_10003821_pt1 | contig 26428 bp, 19 predicted proteins | sample MAT04_FD_78384 | JGI IMG/M metagenome (GOLD analysis project Ga0105047, IMG submission 78384) | Freshwater microbial communities from Lake Fryxell liftoff mats and glacier meltwater in Antarctica - MAT-04 (megahit assembly) | ecosystem: Environmental > Aquatic > Freshwater > Ice > Liftoff... | reverse complement strand
GCGGTGCCTTTTCCGACCTTCCTTTTATGGATGTCTCCTGCAGTGGCCCCGGAATCCATAGGCACAAGACTCAGTCCGTCGTTGCCAAGCACCAGTTTGTGCACATCGCTTGAATGGCCCATGCCGCGCGACTTGACAATGTAGAGGCCGCGGATGCGACGTTTCCCCTCGTTTTCCTCCAATTCCCGGACGACGATCCAAGTGTCGATCAGGGACGAAACGCCGATTTCACCGCTCGTGTCATTTAGCGCGGTCGAAGATACCAGGCTGGTAAAGAACCCAGTAATGCCCTTGGATTTGAGGGCATCGATCATGCGGGTGAGCATGGACTGAACTTCCAGTGGGTTCCCTTGCCCCAACAGACTCGTCAGCGGATCGATGACCACGGCTCGTGGCTGGAATTCGGCCAGGAGCTTGTACAAGTCAAGCAAGTGCATCTCCAGACCAAAGAACGAGGGCCGGGTGGACACCATCTTCAGCAGCCCTTTCTTGACCAGCGGCCCGAGATCGAGTCCGATGGAGCTCATGTTCTGGACAAGTTGCCCGGCCGATTCTTCATACGACAAGAACAGGCATTTCTCCCCGCGCCTGCACGTTTCCACGGCGAAAGCCGCTGCGAGACTGGTCTTGCCAGTGCCTGCGGTGCCGGAAACGAGAACCGTGCTGCCTCTGGTGTATCCGCCACCCTGGAACAATTTGTTCAGTGATGCGACGCCTGTAGCCACCCGTGCCGCCGTGCCCGGTTGGTCCATGCCTGCAGAAGTGATGGGGATGACCGAAAGCCCACCATCGTCGATGACGAACGGATACTCATTGACTCCGTGCTTGGATCCGCGATATTTGATGACACGAATTCGCCGTGTCGCAATCTGTTCCCGCACCCGGTTGTCGACAAGGATGATGCAGTCGGAAATGTATTCTTCCAAACCGTGGCGAGTGAACGAGCCTTGTTGCACTTCGCCGGTGTCTTGCTGCACTTCGCCGGTGATCAGTGCGGTGACTTTCTTGTCTTTGAGCCACCGAAAGAGTCTCTTGATTTCGAGGCGCAGGATGCCGTCGTCGTGGATGCCGGCGAACAATGATTCGATGGAATCCAGCACGACGCGCTTTGCCTTGATGGAATCGATGGCCTGCTCAAGTCGGACAAATATACCTTCGAGGTTGAATTCCCCTTCTTCCTGAATGTCCCTTCGTTCGAGCAGAACGAAGTCGAAAACAATCTTCTTCTCAGCGACGAGCGCCTGCAGGTTGAAATTCAGCGAAGCCACGTCCTTGTACAACTCTTCTTCATTCTCTTCAAACGACATGAAGACGCCGGGTTCTTCGTATTTCTGCGCGCCGCTGATCAAAAAATCTACGCCAAGCAACGTTTTCCCGGTGCCGGTGCTCCCACACAACAACGTGATTCTGTTTCTTGGAAGTCCGCCTTCCGTGATTTCGTCAAACCCCTTGATGCCCGTCATGCACTTTGGCAGCCCACCCCCGGGCGCGGATCCCTTCTTGCGGGACTTGCTGCTAGCTTGAAGTTTGGGGTCGGTTGAAGCCACAGTCCACCTCCATTCAATTGCGTCAAAGAATGTGTCGTCAGCAAACAGCGAATGACGCCTTCACGATTGGCCGAACAAGAGAAGTGCATCTTGTTGAAGAAAAATGCGCCACTTCATCCGGTTTCGTTGTCATGCTGAACCAGAATGGATGCGCAATCTGTACGGCAGCGAACAAAGTCGAATGCGCAGAACGTACCGAGGAGAGCGGCGTGCTCGTGTACGCAAACCCAACACGCGCAGCACCTCTGTCATTCGCTGCGGCACACGCTTTTGCGACGTCCCTGTGAGCGGCGCGGTGCCATCAGGTCAATCTTTGCGCAACGCAGGCAAAAACCGGGCTTCCTATGGGATGGCCGCGTACTCGCGAATAGCCGAGTCGCACATGTGCGCCCTGCACATTGGGAGTCCAGCAGACCATCGCAACGTCAGAGCGCGAGTTGGTGACGGAGGTTTGCGTCTGTCTGATCGAGGCGAGGCGCGGTCGATGCCGATCGCCCCTGCCGCTTGCTCGAGTGTTGCGTTGTCGACATTTGACGCACGGCCCGCCGGCGGCGCCACTGGGGCGAGGGCGTTTTGCGGCGCCACGACTTCCGTTGGTCGGTTTGTCGCCGGTGACCGCCAGGGGGCAATGTCATCCGCAACGGCGGCTTTGTGGCGACGAAGTCTTGGTTAGCTTCGACTGCAGTGGGTCGCAGACAAGACGTCCATGCCCCTTCGTGCTGACGCGGCAGGAACCGCGCCGCCGCGGATCGGAAAGCTCAGTCGCGCCGGCCGTCGGCGTGCAGCGAGAGGATGTCGACCACGGCGCGGTTGCAGGGCGTGGGCACGCCCAGACGGCGGCCACGTGCGACAACGTCGCCACTCAGCCACGGCAGCTCGAGTCGGTTGCCGCGTTCCAGGTCGTGGTGCATCGACGAGGTCATGGTCTCGGGCAGCGTGTCGGCGAAGGCCAGGCGGTTCTCGGCGTATTCGGGCGGCAGCGGCACGCCCTCGGCGCGCGCCACCTTCACCACCTCGTCCATCACGTCGTGCAGGAAAGCGTGGGCGCGGGGGTGGCTGCGGATGCGGCCGATGGGCAGGCGCGCCAGCGTGGTCGTGGCCGACAGGCCGACGAGGAAGACGAACTTCTCCCATTGCGCCTGGCGGATGCGGGGGCTGAGCTCGTGGTCGATGCCGGCCTCGGCACAGGCCGCGGCGAAGGCCTGCAGGCGCGGGCTCGTGCTGCCGTCGAACTCGCCGAAGACCAGGCGTTGCATGGTGCCGTTGTGGCGGATGACACCCGGCTCGGCGATGCTGGCCGCGATGTAGCCCACGCCGCCGGCGACATGGCGCGCGCCCAGGGCCTCGCGCAGCAGGTCGTCCTTCACGACGCCGTTCTGGAACGAGACGACCACGGTGTCCTCGCCCAGCAGCGGCCACAACGATTGCGCGGCGTCCACCGTGTCCCAGAGCTTGACTCCGAAGAGCACGAAGTCGGCCCCCGTGATCTCGGCCGGACTCTCGAAGGCGCGCACCTGCTTCAGCTGCAGATCGCCCAGCGGGCTGATCACGCGCAGCCCGTGCTTGCGCAGCGCCTGCAGGTGTGCGCCGCGTGCGACAAAACTGACCTCGTGCCCGGCCTGCGCCAGCCGGCCACCGAAATAGCCGCCTACCCCGCCGCTGCCCATGATGGTGATGCGCATCGCTGTTCCCTGCTCCGGCCCCCACGGGCCCGCTTCAAGCCGGCAAGTCTAGGCGCCGCAGCAACGCATGCAGACCAGCCGACCAAGGCCTTGCGCGGAACCGGCTCCGCCGGGCCGCTGCATGAGCCCCCCCGGGGGGTGGCGAACGCAGTGAGCCTGGGGGCCTCACTTTCTGCCGAAGGCCGGGTCGATGCGCAACAGTGCCGCCGCCGCAAACGACGGCAGCGTGGCGACGCAGGCCCAGACGAAGAAGTTCAGGTAACCCAGCTGACTCTGCAGCCAGCCTGCCCCCATGCCCGGCAGCATCATGCCCAGCGCCATGAAGCCCGTGCACAGCGCGTAGTGCGCGGTCTTGTGCGGGTTCGGGCCGCCGGCACCGTCGGTGCCCGGTGCGCCGTCGTGGCCGCCGGCCACCATCAGCATGTAGACCATGTAGGCGGTGAAGCCGAAGCCGTAGCCGAACTGTTCCAGCGCCACCGCCGCGCTCACCAGCCACAGGCTCGAAGGCTGGGCCCAGGCCAGCGCCACGAACACGGTGTTGGGCAGGTGCATGCAGACCATCAGCGGCCACAGCAGCTTCTTCAGCCCGCCGCGGCTGATAACCCAACCGCCCAGCAGCCCGCCCAGCGTCAGCGCCGAGATGCCCACCGTGCCGTAGGCGATGCCCACTTCCTGCGTCGTCAGGCCCAGCCCACCGGCGCTTTTCGGGTCGAGCAGGAAGGGTGTCACCAGCTTGAGCAGCTGCGCCTCGGCGAAGCGATACAGCAGCAGGAAAGCCAGCAGGCGCAGGATCTCCTTCTTGCGGAAGAAGGCGGCGAAGACGGTGCCGAAGTCGGCCCAGAAGGTTGCGCTGCGGGGCGCCGGGCGGTCGGCCACGGGCCGCGGCAGCGCCCACTGGTGGTACGCGGCGGCCCACACGAACAGCAGCGCCAGCAGCCCGAACACCCACGCCCAGGCCTGTGCCACCTGCCCCGTGCGCTGCGCCAGATGCCCGGCCAGGTAGACCAGCCCGCCCTGGCCGCCGATCATCGCCAGCCGGTAGAAGGTGCTGCGCACACCGACGAAGGCGGCCTGTGCAGCCGGCGGCTGGGCCAGCATGTAGAAACCGTCGGCCGCGATGTCGTGCGTGGCCGACGCAAACGCCATCAGCCAGAAGACCACCAGCGTGGCCTGCAGGAAGGCCGGCGCCGGCACCGCCAGCGCCACGCCCGCCAGGGCGGCGCCGACGACGAACTGCAGCGCCACGATCCAGCGCCGCTTGGTGCCCAGCAGGTCGACCAGCGGCCCCCACAACGGCTTGATGACCCAGGGCAGGTAGAGCCAGCTCGTGAGCAGCGCGATGTCGGTGTTGCTGACGCCCAGGTTCTTGTACATGACGACGGCCAGCGTCATCACCACCACGTAGGGCAGGCCCTGGGCGAAGTAGAGGGTGGGGATCCAGCGCCAGGGGTGGGCGGCGGTGAGCGACGAGGGAGCCAAGGGCGGGTGCGAGGGTTGGGATCGGTGGCGGGGTGCAGGCGCAATGTTCACACGACGGCGGCGCGGCGCAGACCGGCCCGAGCGGCAGCGGGCAGGCCGCGCCATTTGCATGAAAGCGACAGCCTCTTCACATCCTTGGTTATCCCGGATGGGCCGTCTTATGCTGCGCGGCAACACTGCGACAGTGTGCATCGCGCTCCGGCGAGCCGGCTCGAAGACCGGCCGTCACCACAACCCCCCGAGGAACCCTGATGAAACTGAAGACCGTCGTTGGCAGCCTGGCGCTGCTGGGTTTGGCTACGCATGTGCTGGCGCAGACACCGGCACCCAGCCAGCGCATCACGATCACCGGTTCCAGCATCAAGCGCATCGCCGCCGAAGGCGCGTTGCCGGTGCAGGTGATCTCGCGCGACGAGATCGACCGCTCGGGCATCGTCAGCGCCGAGCAACTGGTGGCGCGCATCAGCGCCAACGGCAGCGGCGCCGACAACCTGTCATCGAACGTCGGTATCCAGCTCGGCACGACAGACCGCAACAACAACGGCAACAGCAGCGCCAACCTGCGCGGTCTGGGCGCCAACAGCACGCTGGTGCTGCTGAACGGGCGCCGCGTATCCACGCACGGCGCCAAGGGCAACGCGGTCGACCTGAACTCGATTCCCTTGGGTGCGGTCGAGCGCGTGGAAGTGTTGACCGACGGCGCCTCGGCCATCTACGGCACCGACGCCATCGGCGGTGTCATCAACTTCATCCTGCGTCGCGACTACACCGGCCTGGAAGCCACGGGTTTCGTCGACATCACCGAAGCCGGCGGCGGAAACATCTACCGCGGCCAGTTGCTGGGCGGATGGGGCGACCTGACCAGCGACGGCTACAACGTCATGGCCGCGCTGACGGTCGACACGCAGAAGATCCTGGGTGGCAGAGAACGCGCCTTCTCCAACGGCTTCCAACCCGAGCGCGGCCTGTCGCCCGATACGTCCGGCACACCCTTCGCCACCCAGACGGGGTCGGCCGGCACGGCCATCGGCAGCAGCTTCACCGTGCCTGGCGCGACACGTACGTTCAACCGCGCCAATTTGCTGAGTTTCCAAGGCAAGTGCGACACCCTTCCCGGCATGTCGCAGTACCAGGCCGCCCTCTGGTCCAGCCCGGGCGCCACCTACGCCTGCGCCTTCGACTACGGCGGCTCGGCAGTCCTGATCCAGCCGGTGGACCGCGTCAACCTGGTGGCACGCGGCAGCTACGCGCTGAACAGCGCACACACCCTGTTTGCCGAGTTCGTGGGTTCGCAGACCAAGGCCACCAAGCAGTTCGAGCCCTACCAGATCACTACCACCGGCAGCATCGCCGGTGCCCAATACCCGGTGGGTGGCCCCTACTACCAGAACCTGTCGGCCTACATCCCGGCTTTCGACGCCACGAAGAAGATCGCCTTCCGCTACCGCTGCGTCATCTGCGGCGGGCGCACGATCGAGACCACGACCGACGCCTACCGGCTGCTGTTGGGTGCAGAGGGCGTGGTGCTGGGCAAGTGGGATTACAAGCTCGGTCTTTCGACGGCCCAGAGCAAGGCCGAATCCAAGCTCGGCCCTGGCTACCTGTTCACCGATTCGATGGTCTCGGCTTTCGGCAGCGGTCTCATCAACCCCTGGCTGCTGCCGGGCCAGAACCAGACCCAGGCTGCACTGGACCTCATCCGAGGCGCCAGCGCAGAGGGCACGCGCCTGTTCGGCGGCAAGTCGACGCTGGTGCAGGTCGACGGCACGTTGTCGGGTGAACTGATGCAGCTGCCGACGGGCCCGCTGTCGGCCGCCATCGGTTTCGACGTGCGCCAGGAAAGCTACCAGTTCAGCGACGGCTCGGTGACGACGCGCCCGGTCTACCAGGCCCCCTTCGATGCCGAGTTCCCCAAGGTCAAGCGCGACATCACCGCCGTGTTCGCCGAATTGGCAGTGCCGATCGTCAAGAACCTGGAAGCCACGCTGGCCGTTCGCAACGATCATTACAGCGATTTCGGCAGCACCACCAACCCCAAGGTGGCGCTGAAGTGGACCCCGATGGAACAGCTGCTGCTGCGCGGCTCGTACAACACCGGCTTTCGCGCGCCGAGCTTCTTCCAGCTCTATGGCGCCGAGGGCGATTCGCCGGTTCCCGGCAACATCGCCGACCCCGTGCTGTGCCCGAACGGCCCGACAGCGCCGGGCGCTGACCTGTCCGTGTGCGCCATCCGTCCGAACGCCCGCCAAGGGGGCAACAAGACCCTGCAGCCCGAGACGTCCAAGCAGTGGACCGTGGGCTTCGTCGCTTCGCCGGCGGCCTGGCTCAGCTTCGGCGCCGACCTGTGGGAGATCAAGCGCAACGACCTGATCTATGAGCTGACGCCGCAGCAGGTGATCGCCAACTACACCACGTTCCCGGGCAACCTGGTGCGCGGCACGGATGGCCGCCTCGACGGCCCCGGCGGCTTCATCCGCGCCGGCTTCGTCAACGCCGACGGCGACATCACCCGCGGTGTCGACGTGAACATGCTGCTCAACGGCATGCTGGCCGGCGCGAAGTGGAATGCCGGCATCAACGGCACCTACATCGACAGCCACCGTTCACGCGTCTTCTCCACCGAGCCGTATCTCGAAACTGCCGGCCAGTGGGACTCGCGCGACCTGTTCGTCCGCTGGAAGCACGAGGCCCGCTTCACCTACATCCGTGGCCCCTGGGCGGCCACGCTGTCGCAGAGCTACGTCAGCGGCTACAAGGACGAAGTGCCGGTGGGTGTCGTGCCGCCGGGCTTCAACCCCGATGTCGACAGCTACACGACCTACGGCGTCTCGGCCACCTACACCGGCATCAAGAACCTGAGCATCACCGGCGGCATCAAGAACCTGTTGGACAAGGACCCGCCCTTCACCGCGCACAACCTGGACTTCGCTGCCGGCGCAGGGTGGGACCCGCGCGTGGCCGACCCGCGCGGTCGTGCATTCACGCTGCGCGTGAACTACAAGTTCTTCTGACGGCTGCCCAGCAGCACCGGGGGCCTCGCACGAGGCCCCTTTTTCGTTGAAGCCCCGCCGCCCATGTTCACCCTGCTGCTCAAGAAGCTCGCCGCACTCATCCCCACGCTGCTGGGCGTGACGCTGGTGGCCTTCGCGCTGATACGGCTCATTCCCGGCGACCCGATCGAGATCATGGTCGGCGAGCGCCGGCTCGACGAAGCCGCGCGCACGGCGCTGATGGCGCAGCTGGGCCTGGACCAGCCGCTGCACGTGCAGTACGGGCGTTATGTGCTGCAGCTGCTGCAGGGCGACCTGGGCAAGAGCCTGGTCACGCGCGAGCCGGTGTCGGCCGAGTTCGCGGTGCTCTTCCCGGCCACGGTGGAACTGGCGCTGGCCGCGCTGGTGCTGGCGCTGGTGCTCGGCCTGCCGCTGGGCATCGCCGCGGCGCTGAAACGCGGCTCGTGGTTCGACCAGCTCGTGATGGCATTGGCCACCGTGGGCAACAGCATGCCGGTGTTCTGGTGGGGGTTGATCCTCATCATGTTCTTCAGCGTCGGGCTGGAATGGACGCCTGTCAGCGGCCGCATCGGCATCGAATACGACGTCGACACCGTCAGCGGCTTCATGCTGGTCGACAGCGCGCTGGCCGACCTGCGCGGCCAGGAAAGCGGCGCCTTCGCCAGCGCCGTGCTGCACCTGCTGCTGCCGGCCACCGTGCTGGGCACGATACCGATGGCGGTGGTGGCGCGCATGACACGCAGCGCCATGCTGGACGTGCTGCGCGAGGACTACATGCGCACCGCGCGCGCCAAGGGCCTGAGCCCGGCGCGTGTCATCGTGCACCACGGGCTGCGCAATGCGCTGATCCCGGTCGTCACCGTGCTCGGGCTGCAGGTCGGCAGCCTGCTCGGCGGCGCGGTGCTGACGGAGACCATCTTCTCGTGGCCGGGCATCGGCAAGTGGCTCATCGACGCCATCGCGCGGCGCGACTACCCGGTGGTGCAGGCCGGCATCCTGATCTCCGCGCTGGTCTTCATCGGCGTCAACCTGTGCGTCGACCTGCTCTACGGCGTGGTCAACCCGCGGCTGCGTGGGGGTGGACATTGAGCACGCTGACTCCCCTGGCCGAGCGCCTGCCGGCCGATACAGCACCACCGTCGCCCTGGCGCGAGTTCGTCGCCGCGTTTGCTGCCAACCGCGGCGCGACGATCGCCTTTTTCGTTTTTGTCGCCGTCGTGCTGGGTGCACTCTTCGCGCCCTGGCTGGCCCCGCATGACCCGCTGCAGCAGTTCCGCGACCACATGCTGACGCCGCCGCTATGGCAGGCCGGCGGGCTGGCGCAGTTCCCGCTGGGCACCGACGAGCTCGGCCGCTGCCTGCTCAGCCGGCTGCTGCACGGCGCGCGTGTCTCGCTGCTGATCGGCTTCAGCGCCGTGACGCTGGCGCTGCTGCCTGGCGTCGTGCTGGGTCTCGTGGCCGCCTTCGGCAAGGGCTGGCTGTCGGCAGCGATCATGCGGCTGATGGACGTGCTGCTGGCGCTGCCGGGGCTGCTGCTGGCCATCGGCGTCATCAGCATCCTGGGGCCGGGGCTCGTGAACACCGTGATCGCCATCGCCGTGGGTGCGCTGCCCGGCTACGTGCGGCTGACACGCGGTGCGGCGCTCGCCGAACTGGCCAAGGACTACGTCACCGCCAGCCGCGTGGCCGGTGCCGGCCGGCTGCGGCTGATGTTCGACACCGTGCTGCCGAACTGCCTGGGGCCGCTGATCATCAATGCCACGCTGGGTTTCAGCTCGGCCATCCTCGAGACGGCGGCACTCGGTTTCCTGGGCCTGGGCGTGCAGCCGCCGCTGCCCGAGTGGGGCAGCATGCTGAGCGCGGCGCGTGACTACATCGAGCGTGCGCCGTGGGTGGTGACGATGCCCGGGCTGAGCATCCTGGGCACCGTGCTGGCCATCAACCTGATGGGCGACGGGCTGCGTGATGCGCTCGACCCCAAGCTGCGGCAAGCCTCATGACGGCGCTGCTGGAAGTACGCAATCTCCGCGTCGACTTCGGCGGCTTCACGGCCGTCGACGGTGTCGACTTCGACGTCGCCGAAGGTGAACTGCTGGGCATCGTCGGTGAGTCGGGCAGCGGCAAGAGCGTTTCGATGCTGGCGGTGATGGGGCTGATCGACGCACCCGGTGTCGTCACCGCCGACGCGGTGCGCTTCGCCGGCCACGACCTGCTGGCGATGAGCCCGGCGCAGCGCCGCCGCCACATCGGCAAGGACATCGCGATGGTGTTCCAGGACGCGCTGAACAGCCTGAACCCCAGCCACACCGTCGGCGACCAGGTGCGCGAGGTGCTGCGGGTGCACCTGGGGCTGCGCGGCGCGGCGCTGGAAACGCGGGTGCTCGAACTCTTCGAGCTGGTCGAGATTCCGGCCGCGCGGCAGCGCCTGCGGAGCTTTCCGCACCAGATGAGTGGCGGCATGAACCAGCGCGTGATGATCGCCATGGCCATCGCCTGCCAGCCGCGCCTGCTGATCGCCGACGAGCCGACCACCGCGCTGGACGTCACCATCCAGGCCCAGGTGATGGACCTGCTCTCGCGCCTGCAGCGTGAGCAGGGCTTGAGCCTGGTGCTGATCACGCACGACCTGGCGGTGGTGGCCGAGATGGCCTCGATCGTCAGGCACAGCGTGGCGGTGATGTACGCCGGCCAGGTGGTCGAGACGGGGTCCGTCGACAGCCTCTTCGACAGCCCGCGCCACCCCTACACCGCCGCGCTGCTCGACGCGCTGCCCGAACACAACCGCGGCGCGCGCCGGCTCGCCGCGTTGCCCGGCATCGTGCCCGGCCGCCACGACCGGCCGCGCGGCTGCCTGCTGGCGCCACGCTGCCCGCGCGTGCAGGTGCGTTGCGTCGGCGAACGCCCGGCGCTGCTCGACGGTGTGCGCTGCTTCTTCCCGGTGACGCATGGATAAGCCGCCCGCGCTGCGCGCCGAGGGCCTGGCGCGGCACTATGAAGTCAGCCGCGGCTTCCTGCGCGGCCACGCCTCCGTGAAGGCGCTGAACGGCGTGAGCTTTGAACTTGCTGCCGGCCGCACGCTGGCGGTGGTGGGCGAATCGGGCTGCGGCAAGAGCACGCTGGCGCGCCAGCTGACGCTGATCGAGCCGCCGACGGCCGGCGCGCTTTTCCTCGACGGCGCCGACGCCGCCCGCGCCGATGCAGCCACGCTGAAACGCCTGCGCCAGCGCGTGCAGATGGTGTTCCAGAACCCCTATGCCTCGCTGAACCCGCGCAAGACCATTGCCGCGGCGCTGGCCGAACCGCTGGTCATCAACACGGCGCTGGCGAAGGCCGAACGCGGCGCGCGCGTGGCGCAGATGCTGCAGCGCGTGGGCCTGCGCCCCGAACACGCGGCGCGCTATCCGCACATGTTCAGCGGCGGCCAGCGCCAGCGTGTGGCGGTGGCACGCGCCATGATGCTGCAGCCTGCGGTCGTCGTCGCCGACGAGCCCACCTCGGCGCTGGACGTCTCGATCCAGGCCCAGATCCTCAACCTCTTCATGGACCTGCAGGAGGCCACCGGCACCGCCTATGTCTTTATCAGCCACAACCTGGCGGTCGTCGAGCACGTGGCGCACGACGTGATGGTGATGTACTTCGGCAGCGCCGTGGAGCAGGGCCCCAAGGCCCGGGTGCTGGGCGCGCCGCTGCACCCCTACACGCGCGCGCTGTTGTCGGCGGTGCCGGCACTGCGTGCCCCCGACCGGCGCACCCACGTGCCGCTGCAGGGCGAGATGCCCAGCCCGCTGGCGCCGCCCGGCGGCTGTGCCTTCCACACACGCTGTCCGCTGGTGCAGGCGCGCTGCCGCGAGCAGGCGCCGGCGCTGCGCGAGCTGGACGGCCGGCGCGTGGCTTGCCACGTGGTGGCCGGCTGAGGCCGTTCCTGCCGCCCCGAAAGGCAGCGCCCCGCCCCTAAACTCGAAGCCGCGCCACCGCCCCGGGGCGCGCCCACTGCCCAGACGTGCACGCCATGCAAGACCCCGACCTCGCCCAGGCCCTGCGCGCCGCCGTGCTGGCGCAGGATTTCGGGTCGACGCCCGACTCGTGGCAACGTGACGCCCCGCTGGGCCTGCACCCCAGCATCGACCTGGCGCTGGCCGTCTTCCCGCCCGCAGGCGCGCCGCGCTGGGCCAACGTGCTGTTCTCGCGCGAATACCCGCGGGGGCTCGTGGCCGACATCGGTGCCGACGCCGGTGCCGTGCGCAACCTGCGGTTCGTGACCGACCTGCAGGACCAGCGCGGCGACTCCATGGCCTGGTTGCCGGGCGCCGATTGGTCGCAGCTCGCCTTCGCGCCGCTGGCCGGCAGCGGCGCGCAGCGCTTCGTCGCGCCCTACCCGGCTTCGCTGCTCAAGCTGATGGTGGCCTTCGGCGTCGCGCTGGCTGTCGACCGCGGCCTGTGCGACTGGCCCGCCGCGCTGGAACCGATGATCGTCATCAGCGACAACCGCTCGACCAACGAATGCGTCGCGCTGATGCACCGCTGCGCTGTCGTCGATCTGCTCAACCAGTCCTTTGCCGAACGCGGCCTGGCCACGCTGCAGCTCAACGACACCACACCGGCCGGCGGCTGGCGCAACGCCGACGGTGCCGGCGTCGGCCACATCCACATGACGGCCTGGGACAGCGTGCGCCTGCTGTGGTTGATCGACGCCGCGGCGCCACCGGCGCCCTGGCTGCCGCCGGGTCTGCCGCCGCTGCTGCAGTCGGCCAGTGCCGCGCACCTGCACGACGTGCTGCGCCGGCAGCAGATCGAGGAGACGCTGTCCTCGGGCACGCTGAAGCGCCTGCCCGGCTGGGTGCCCGGCCTGCCCGACGCGCCCGACTTCGCGCACAAGACCGGCAACACCGACAACTACGCGTCGGACGCCGGCATCGTGCAGCGCGGCGAGCTGCACTACATCGTCGCCGTGCTCACCAGCCTGGGCCGCCGTTACGCGACGGTGGCCGCCGCTTCCACCACCTGGCGGCTGCCGGCACTGGGGGCGGCGGTGCACCGCATCGTCGAAGGCTTGGTCTGAGCGCGCCGGGCGCGGCCGGCACTTTTGACGGCTACCCGGCGCTGCCGCCGGGCAGCCTGATCGGCATCATTGCGCCTGCAGGCCCGGTGGCGGCCGAGCGCCTGGCCGCCGTGCCGGCGCTGTACGAAGCTTTCGGCTACCGCTGCCGCATCTACCCGGGCTGCAGCCAGCGCGACGGCTACCTCGCGGGGCCCGACACACAACGCCTGGCCGACCTGCACGCCGCGCTGGCCGACCCCGAGGTGGCGGCGCTGCACGCCATCCGCGGCGGCTACGGCTGCATGCGCATCCTGGACGGCATCGACACCGCGCTGCTGCGTGCGCGGCCGAAACTGCTCATCGGCTACAGCGACCTCACCGCGCTGCAGGCGCGCTGGGCCCACGAGGGCCTGCCGACGCTGCACGCGCCGATGGCCGCTTCCGACATGCTGCTGCCCGGCCGGCCGCCCTCGAACGACAGCGACCGCGACGCGCTGTTCACGCTGCTGCAAGGCGGCCTGCGCGCCGGCGAGGTGCTGGCACCCGAGCTCGCGCCCTCGCCGCTGCACGTGGGCGGCCGCGCGGCAGGGCGGCTGGTCGGCGGCAACCTCAGTCTGGTGGCGGCGCTGCTGGGCACACCCTGGGCCTGGGACGCACGCGGCGCACTGCTCTTTCTGGAAGACGTCAGCGAAGACCTCTACCGCGTCGACCGCCTGCTGACGCAACTGCGCCTGGCCGGCGTGCTGGACGCTGCAGCGGGCATCGTGCTGGGCAGCTTCACCGAGGCCGAATCGCCCGCCGCGCTGCTGCAGTCGCTGCTGCAGCCCTTGTGCGAAGGCCAGGGCAAGCCGCTGCTGGCCGGCTGGCCCGCCGGCCACGGCACGCCCAACCGACCGCTGCCGCTGGGCCTGCACGCCGTGCTCGACGCCGACGCCGGCACGCTGACGCTGACCCAAACCCTGCTGCACGGCCCCGCCCTGTCAGCCGCGCTGCCGGTGCAAGCCGCAAAATAGCGCGATCACTTTCGCGGCGCCGTGCCGCCCCCGCCATGACCCTGCCCACCCTGGCCACCGCCCTCCAAGCCCTGGGCCCTGCCGTGCAGACCACGCGCCTGCATTCCCTGCCCCTCATCGCGCGCGGCAAGGTGCGCGACCTCTACGCCGTCGGCACAGACCGCATGCTGATGGTGGCCAGCGACCGCCTCAGCGCCTTCGACGTGGTGATGAAGGCGCCGGTGCCCGGCAAGGGCCGGCTGCTGACCGAGATGGCGCTGTTCTGGTTCGAGCTGCTGAAGCCCACCGTGCCCAACCACCTCAGCGGGCAGGCGCCCGAGAGCGTGGTCGCGCCCGACGAGGTGGCGCAGGTGCAGGGCCGCAGCATGCTCGTCAAGCGCCTGACGCCGCTGCCCTGCGAGGCGGTGGTGCGCGGCTACATCGTCGGCTCGGGCTGGAAGGAGTACACGAAGAGCGGCACCGTCTGTGGCATTGCCATGCCCGCCGGGCTGCTGATGACGACACCGTTGGCCGCGCCCATCTTCACGCCGGCGACGAAGGCTGCCGTCGGCGACCACGACGAGAACATCTCGTTTGCGCAGCTCGAAGCCCTGCTCGGCGCCGCACGCGCGGCCGAGGTGCGCGACACCGCGATCCGCATCTACACCGTGGCGCGCGACTACGCCGCCACGCGCGGCATCGTCATCGCCGACACCAAGTTCGAGTTCGGCCTCGATGAAAACGGCACGCTGACGCTGATGGACGAGGTGCTGACGCCCGATTCGTCGCGCTTCTGGCTCGCCGACGAACTGGCGCAGGGCCGCATCGTCGCGCTGGACAAGCAGCCGCTGCGCGACTGGCTGGCCGGCACCGGCGTCACCGGCGGCGCCGAACAGGCCGCGCTGGACCTGCCTGACGAGGTGATCCTCGGCGTGCACGAACGCTACGCACGCGCGCACCGGCTGCTGTGCGGGAAGTCATGAGGCCCCCAGGCTGGCGTGCGCTCGCGGTCCGGCGGAGGTCGACATGATCAGCAACCGCAACCTGCGCGCCCACCGCATCGCCGGGCTGGAAGGTGGCAGCGCCGGCCCCAGGCTCATCGTCACCGGCGCCGTGCATGGCAACGAGGTGGCAGGCACCAAGGGCATACGGCGCGTGCTGCACGAGATCGACGGCGGCGACATCGAGATCGTGCGCGGCAGCGTCACTTTCGTGCCGGTGAGCAACCCGCTGGCCTACAACCAGATGCAGCGCATGGGCGAGCGCAACCTCAACCGCCGCCTGCAGCCCACCGCCACGCCGCAGGACAACGAAGACCGCATCGCCGGCGTGCTGTGCGCGTGGCTGGCCGAGCACGACGTGCTGCTCGACCTGCACAGCTTCCGCGGCCCCGGCGAGCCCTTCGTGATGCGCGGCCCGGCCGACAACCGCGGCGCGCTCGAGCCCTTCGCGCATGCCGCAGCCGAAGCGCAGTTGGCCGCCCACGTCGGCGTGCGGCGGGTCGTCGAGGGCTGGATGCCGGCCTATGCCGAAGGCGTGGCACGCCGCCGCGCACGCGGCCAGACACCGGGCGCCGTGCACGAAGACCCGAGCTACGGCGTCGGCACCACCGAGTACATGCGCAGCCGGGGCGGCTGGGGCGTGACGCTGGAGTGCGGTCAACATGACGACGCGGCTGGGCCGGACGTGGCCTATTTCGCCATCCGCCAGACGCTGGCGCTGCTGGGCCTGGTCGACATCCCGCTGGTGCCGCCGACGCGGCCCTTCGAATGCCTGGAGCTGGCCGAGGTGGTGGACCGTCACGCCGAGGGCGACCGTTTTGTCAAGCCCTGGACCAGCTTCGACCCGCTGGCCGAAGGTGAGCTCATCGCGGTGCGTGCCGACGGCAGCGAACAGCGTGCGCCGTGCGCCGGCTACATCGTGTTCCCCGATGTCAGCGCATTGCCGGGGCACGAGTGGTTCTACCTCGCGCAGGCCAGCACGCGGCCGCTGTAGAGGCCGACTCCCCCGGAAGGCGGGTCTCCCCCCCGCGAGGGATGCCGGGCGCAGCTGGCGCGGACGATCATCAGCCGCCTCTCTTCCCGCTGCCGCCAGGAGCCCCCATGCGATTCAACGAAGCCCATGAAGGCGACTACCGCATCTACGTCGGTGCCGTCGAATCGACGCGCGGCGACGGCTACATTGCCGCCGTCGTCGTCAAGCGCACGAAGGGCGGCTCGGTCGACGCCGGCGTGGCCTTCCGCGACGACAGCCTGGCCTGCGGCTACCGCTGGCCCTCGGCCGACGAGGCCCTGCACTACGCGATGAACCGTGCCCGCGAACTCATCCGCAGCCGCTCTCCCGTACTGGCCTGCTGAGCGCAGCAGCCCTGCGCGCGCCGCGACCAAGGCCTGACGCAGATCCGGCTCCGCCGGTCTGCCGGCAGAGCCCCCTTGGGGGGTGGCGCTGGCGCGTCAGCGCCAAGCCTGGGGGCCCAAATCAATCCGGTTTGATGCCCGCGCGCGCGACGATGTCCTTCCAGTTCTTCTGCTGCGCCGCGATGTAGGCCGCGAACTCTTCCGGCGGCCCGCCGCCGCCCGAGGCGCCGTCGGCCGTGAAGCGCTCGGTGACCGAGTTGCTCTTCAACGCCTTCAGGCTCTCTTCCTGCAGCCGTTTGACGACTTCGCGCGGCGTGCCGGCGGGCGCCAGGATGCCGTACCACTGCGAGGTCTCGAAGTCCTTGTAGCCCATTTCGGCCACGGTAGGCACGTCGGGCAGCGCAGCCAGCCTCCTGGGCGTGCCCACGGCGATGGCGCGCAGCTTGCCGCTCTTGATGTGCGGCAGCAGCGCAGGCAGACCGGCGCTGCTGGCCTGCGTGCGCCCGGCCAGCAGGTCGGTGAGCTGCGGGCCGGTGCCGCGGTAGGGGATGTGCACCATGAACATGCCCGTCACCAGCTTCAGGTACTCCATCGCCAGGTGGCCGGCGCTGGCATTGCCGGCGCTGCCGTAGTTCAGCTGGCCCGGGTTCTTCTTCACGTAGGCGACGAACTCCTTGAAGTCCTTGGCCGGCACGTCGGGGTGGACGACAAACAGGTTGGGCACCTTGGCCAGCAGCGTGACAGGGATGAAATCCTTGTTCACGTCGTAGGGCTGGTTCGGGAAGATGTAGGGGTTCACCGCCAGCGAGCCGACGTGGCCCAGGATGATGGTGTGGCCATCGGGCTTGGACTTGGCCACGTCCTGCATCGCCGGCAGGCCGGCGCCGCCGCCCTTGTTGTCGACGAACACCGTCTGGCCGAGCTGCTTGCTCAGTTCGTTGGCTACCGTGCGCGCCACGATCTCGCTCGTGCCGCCGGGGGCGAAGGGGACCACAAAGCGGATGCTCTGGCTGGGCCAGCCGGCCTGGGCGCGGCCCAGCGAGGGCAGGGCCAGCGCCGAGGCGGCCAGCATGGTGCGGCGTTGAATGCTCATGGGTCTTGTCTCCTTGTTGATCTTCGAACGCCGGCCGTTCGCGGACTGCACCACGATGGCCCGCGGGCTTGCCCATTGTCGCGCGACGGGATAATCGCCCGATGCCGAGAAAACGCGTGGTGGTGGGGCTGAGCGGCGGGGTGGACTCCGCAGTTACCGCGTACCTGCTGAAGGCGCAAGGCTATGAGGTGGTCGGCATCTTCATGAAGAACTGGGAAGGCGACGACGACGACGCCTACTGTTCGAGCAACGTCGACTTCGTCGACGCCGCCGCGGTGGCCGACGTGCTGGGCATCGAGCTCGAGCATGTCAACTTCGCCGCCGAGTACAAGGACCGCGTGTTCGCCGAATTCCTGCGCGAGTACGCCGCCGGCCGCACGCCCAACCCCGACGTGCTGTGCAACGCCGAGATCAAGTTCAAGGCCTTCCTCGAACACGCGATGCGGCTCGGCGCCGAGAAGATCGCTACCGGCCACTACGCACGCGTGCGCGAACGGCGCGCCGCGGCCACCGCCCGGCCGCCCGGGGGGCAGGAGCGCAGCGACGTGGGGGCTGACAGATTCGAATTGCTCAAGGGCCTGGACCCGGCCAAGGACCAGAGCTACTTTCTGCACCGCCTGAACCAGGCCCAGCTCGCCCGGACGCTGTTCCCGGTGGGCGAACTGCACAAGACCGAGGTGCGGCGCATCGCCGCCGAGATCGGTCTGCCGAACGCGAAGAAGAAAGACAGCACCGGCATCTGCTTCATCGGCGAGCGGCCCTTCCGCGACTTCCTCAACCGCTACCTGCGCCAGGAACCCGGCCCCATGCTCGATGAACACGGGCGCGAGGTCGGCCGCCATGTCGGCCTGAGCTTCTACACGCTGGGCCAGCGCCAGGGGCTCGGCATCGGCGGCGTGGCCACGAGCGCCGGCCCCGATGGCCTGCACGCGCCCTGGTACGTCGCGCACAAGGACCTCGCCCACAACACCCTGCACGTGGTGCAGGGCCATGCGCATCCGTGGCTGCAGTCGTCGTGGCTCGAAGCCGAGGACTGCAGCTGGGTCGCCGGCTCGGCGCCGGCGCCGGGCGCACTGGCCGCCAAGACGCGTTACCGCCAGGCCGACGCGCCATGCACGCTGTCCGACATGCCCGGCGGCTTCCGGCTCGATTTCGACAGCGCGCAATGGGCCGTGACACCCGGCCAGAGCGCCGTGCTCTACGACGGCGAGGTCTGCCTGGGCGGCGGCGTGATCGCACGCGCCGCCACGCCCGCGGTGGCGGCGGCGCTGCCCCCGGCACCACGCCGGCGTGTGTTCCGTCCGCGCCGGTCTTCCGGCGGCGGCTGAAACCCCGCCCCCGAGCTCAACCCCGGGCCGGCGCGGCCGATAGCCTCGCATGCCCTCTCCCGACGTCCTCCTGCGGCCGCTGCAACTGGCCGGTCTGGTCCTGCTCCTGGCCCTCGAGCCGGCCACGGCCGCCAGCGTGGAGGTGCTGGCGCTGGGCAGCGACGGCCAGCCCCTGCCCGAGACCGTGGTCTTCCTCGAGTCGCCCGGGGTCAAGGCCGCGGCCAAGCCGCTGCAGGGCGTGGAGATCGTGCAGGTCGAACGCCGCTTCGTGCCCCGGGTGACGGTGGTCACGGCAGGCACCGCGGTGACCTTCCCGAACCGCGACACGGTGCGCCACCACGTCTATTCCTTCTCGCCGATCAAGCCCTTCGACCTCAAGCTCTACGCCGGCACGCCGGCCAACCCGGTGGCCTTCGACAGACCCGGCATCGCGGTGCTGGGCTGCAACATCCACGACCACATGATCGCCTGGGTGGTGGTGGTGGACACGCCGCACTTCGCCATCGCCGGCGCCAGCGGTGCGCTGCGCCTGGACAACGTGCCGCCCGGCAGCTACCGGCTGCGCAGCTGGCACGCCGGCCTGCCGCCGGGCACACCCGCCGCCGACACGGCGCTGGTGGTGCCGGCCGCCGGCGTCCGTGCGCAGGTGAAGCTGGCGCTGACGGCGGCGGCGCTGTGACGTCGCTGCGGCACTGGTGGTCGCGGCGGCTGTCGTCGCGCATCTTCGCGCTCTTCTTCGGCCTGCTGCTGACCGTGCAGCTGGCGGTGCTGGCGGTGGTGGACAGCAGCGTCGGCCAGAACGCGCGCAAGCTGCTCGCGGCCGAACTGATCACCGGCCAGAGCGTCTGGGAAGAGCTGCTGAAGCAGCGCGCCGGCACGCTGACGCTGGCGGCTTCGGTGCTGGCGCAGGACTTCGGCTTCCGCGAGGCCGTCAACTCGAACGACACCAACACGCTGCGCTCGGCGCTGGCCAACCACGGCGACCGCGTCAAGGCCACCGTCACCGCGATGCTGGGGCCCAACCTGTCGCTGCTGGCGGTGGCCGAGGGCCAGGACGAAGGTGCCGCGCGCGCGCTGCAGCCGCTGATCCCCGGCCTGGCACAGAGCGGCAACGCGCTGGCCGTGGTCGGCGGCCTGCCCTACCAGCTGGTGATGGTGCCGGTGCGTTCACCGCTGCTGACGGGTTATGTCGTGATGGGCTTCGCCTTCGACCGCGCGCTGCTGCAGGACATGAAACGTGTCTCCAGCCTCGACGTGGCGCTGCTGGTGCGCCCGCTGGCGGGCGCCGAGCAGGCACCGCTGTCGACACTGGCCGCGGCCGACACCACGGCCCTGCGGGCCTTGCCGGACGGCAGCGCAGAGATCACGCTGGCCAACGGCCCGCACCTGATGCGCCACGTGACGCTGGCCGACGGCAGCAGCGGCCGGCTGCAGGTGGTGCTGCTGCGCGCCGTGGCCGACGCCGTGGCGGCCTACCGCCCGCTGCAGACCACGCTGGCCGCGCTGACGCTGGCGGCGCTGGCGCTGGCCTTCTTCGTCAGCCTGGTCACCGCGCGCCGCGTCACGACGCCGCTGCGCTCGCTGGTGCGGGCCAGCGAACGCCTGGGCCGCGGCGACTACAGCCAGGCGCTGGACCACACCCAGCGCGAGGACGAGATCGGCGAACTCGCACGCTCTTTCGACCGCATGCGGCTGAACATCGCCAGCAACGAAGACGCGATCCGCCGGCTGGCCTACTGGGACCCGCTCACCGGCCTGCCCAACCGCGCGCAGTTCCGCGACCGTGTGCAGGCCGCGCTGGCCGCTGCCGCGACGCAGGGCACGCCGGTGGCGGTGGTCATGCTCGACCTCGACCGCTTCAAGCATGTCAACGACGTGCTCGGTTATGCCTTCGGCGACCGCCTGCTCAAGGGCGTGGCCGGGCGGCTGGCCGTGCACGATCTGGGCGAGGGTGCCGTCGTGGCCCGCCTGTCGGGCGACGAGTTTGCGCTGCTGCTGCCAGGCAGCGACGCCGTGCAGGCCATGGTGGTGGCCGAAGGTGTGGCCGAGGTCTTCCACCTGCCGCTGAAGCTGGACGACCACACGGTGGACGTCGCGGCCGGCTTCGGCGTGGCCTGTTTCCCCGAACACGCCGGCGACGTCGACACGCTGATCAACCACGCCGAGGTGGCGATGTACGCGGCCAAGCGCAAGACACGCATGGCCATGGTCTACGACCCGGCCACCGACGCCGCCAGCGCGTTGACGCTGTCGCTGCTGACCGAGCTGCGCCACGCGCTCGAGCACAACGAGCTGCGCCTCTTCCTGCAGCCCAAGATCGCGCTCAACGGCCCGCGCGCCGGCGCGTTGGTCGGTGCCGAGGCGCTGGTGCGCTGGCAGCACCCGCAGCGCGGCATGGTGCCGCCGATGGAGTTCATCCCCTTTGCCGAGCAGACGGGCTTCGTGCGCCGGCTGACGCTGTGGATGCTGGAGGCGACGGCGCGCGAGTGGCCCAAGCTGCGCGCGCTGGGGCTGGAGCGGGTGTCGGTGAACCTGAGCACACGCGACCTGCTCGACCAGGAACTGCCGGCCAAGCTGCAGGCCCTGCTGCAGCGCCATCCGATGCCGCCGCAGGCGCTGTGCCTGGAGATCACCGAAAGCGCCATCATGGACGAGCCGCAGCGCGCCGAGGCGACGCTGAACACGCTCAGCGCCGCCGGCTTCAAGCTCAGCATCGACGACTTCGGCACCGGTTATTCGAGCCTGGCCTACCTGAAGCGCCTGCCGGTGGACGAGCTGAAGATCGACAAGAGCTTCGTGATGGCGATGGAGAAGGACGAGGACGACGCCAAGATCGTGCGCAGCACCATCGACCTGGCGCACAACCTGGGCCTGACGGTGGTGGCCGAAGGCGTGGAAAACGCCGCCGTCATGGCGCGCCTGGTCGCGCTGGACTGCGACGAGGGCCAGGGCTACCACATGAGCCGGCCGCTGCCGGCCAGCGAGATGGGCGCCTTCGCGGCCAGGTGGGCGCGGCGCACGCAGGCCGAGGCCGTCGCGGCCTGAGCCGCGAAGCCGGGCCCGCCGTCTACAGACGAATCACCGGCGGCGCCGGCACCAGCGGCACCGAGAAAGCCGCAATCTGCGCCCGCGCGGCATCGCGCTGCGCGGGGCCCAGGAAAGAATGGCGCGCCGCCTCGGTGGCCATGGCCAGCAGGTCGACTTCGTTCAGGTCGGTGTGCAGCAGCAGCGCCGCGGCTTCCTCGCTCTGGTTGATGCAGCTCATCAACCGGTTGTCGGTGTGGTAGCTCAGGCTCACGCCGGCATGCCACAGCTCGCTGATGGGGTGCGTCTCCAGCGACCTCGCCGCCCCCGTGTGCACGTTGCTGGTGGGACAGACCTCGAGGTGCAGGCCACGCGCGCGCACGGCGTCGACCATCCAGCGCCGCGCCGGGTCGCGCAGCGCATCGACGAGGTGCACACCGTGGCCGATGCGCGTGGCGCCCTGGTCGGCGGCCTCGAGCACACGCTCGGCGCCGTCGGCCTCGGCGGCGTGCAGTGTGATGGCCAGGCCGGCGTCGCGCACCAGGCGCAGGGCCCTTTCGTGTTGCGACGGCGGATGGCCGAATTCGGCGCCCGCGAGGTCGAAGCCGACCACGCCGCGGCCCTGGTACTTGATCGCCAGGCGTGCAGCGCGTTCGGTCTCCTCGGGCGGCAGGTGGCGCATCGCGCAGACGATGAGGCCGCTCTTTTCGCCCAGTGGCAGCGGGCTCCTGGCCAGGCCGGCCAGCAGCGCTTCGACCGCGGCCTCGCCCGCCACGCCGTGGCTTTCAAAGAGCAGCGGCGCGATGCGGAACTCGGCCAGCACCGCGCCATCGGCCATAGCGTCCTGCGCCGCCTCGAAGGCCACGCGCTCCATCGCGGCCGGGCTGGACATGGCCTCGACCGTGAGCGCAAAACCTTCCAGGTACTTCAGCAGACTGCCGGCGTGCGCGTTGGCGTCGAACCAGGCGGCCAGGCCGACCACGGTGTCGGCCGCCGGGTGCATGCCGCGCTGGTGCAGCAGTTCCAGCAGCGTGGCCACGCGCAGGCCACCGTCCAGGTGTTCGTGCAGCAGCACCTTGGGCAGCTGCCGGGCACGGGCCAGCGGGTCGGCGAGGGATGTCGTCATGGCCCGATGCTAACCAGGGACGTGCCGGTGCCCGGCGCTGTCAACCCCGCTGAAGCAGCGCGCCTGCAGCAGCACCTGCGCGCACGCCGCGGCGGCCGGGCGGCGCGAGTCTTGCTATCCTGCCCCACCTCGAACGGAGACCACCCGCCCATGTTCCGCCTGCCCCGCACGTCTGTCGCAACATCTGCCGCGCTGCTCTCCGCGCTCGCCGCGGCCGCCCTGCTGGCCACCGCCGGCAGCGCGCAGGCCGAACCTGCCGTCATCTACGACATGGGCGGCAAATTCGACAAGAGCTTCAACCAGGCCGGCTACGAAGGCGCCGAGCGCTGGAAGAAAGAGACCGGCAAGCCCTACATCGAGTTCGAGATCAGCAACCCGGCGCAGCGTGAACAGGCGCAGCGCCGCATGGCGCAGCGTGGTGCCGACCCCATCGTGGGCATCGGTTTCAGCCAGGGCAGCAGCATGGAGAAGGTGGCCAAGGAATTCCCGAAGCTGAAGTTCGCCGTCATCGACGCCGTGGTCAAGCTGCCCAACGTGCAGAGCATCCTGTTCAAGGAACAGGAGGGCAGCTTCCTCGCCGGCATGATGGCCGCGATGGCCAGCAAGACCGGCAAGGTGGGCTTCGTCGGTGGCATGGACATCCCGCTCATCCGCCGCTTCCAGTGCGGCTTTGAGCAGGGCGCGAAGTACGTCAACCCCAGGGTCCAAACGCTGGCCAACATGACCGGCACCACGCCCACGGCCTGGAACGACCCGGCACGCGGCGCCGAACTCGCCAAGGCGCAGTTCGCAGCCGGCGTCGACGTCGTCTTCGCCGCCGCCGGCGGCACCGGCATTGGCGTGTACCAGGCGGCCAAGGACGCCGGCAAGCTGGCCATCGGCGTCGACAGCAACCAGAACCACGTGCAGCCGGGCACCATGCTCACGAGCATGGTCAAGCGTGTGGACGTGGCCGTCTACACCGCCTTCAAGAGCGTGACGCCGGGCGTCACCAATCTGGGGCTGAAGGAAGGTGGCGTCGACGTCGCGCTGGACGAGCACAACGCCCGGCTGGTGACGGCCGAGATGAAGAAGAAGGTAGACGCCGCACGTGCCGACATCATTGCCGGCAAGATCCAGGTCATCGACTACATGGCCAACAACGCCTGCAGATGACAGCCCCAAGGCCGACGGGTACGTCGACCGCCCCCCGAGGGGAGCCGGTCCGGCTTGGGGCGGCCCGGCGCTCGGACCGGTGATGGCGCCGCCCCCAGCCGTTTTGATGCAGGGCATCGACAAGCGCTTCGGCGCGGTGCGCGCCAACCACGACGTGCACCTGCGCGTGGCCGCCGGCACCGTGCACGGCATCGTCGGCGAGAACGGCGCCGGCAAGAGCACGCTGATGTCCGTCCTCTACGGCTTCTACGAGGCCGACGCGGGCGAGATCACGATCGAAGGTGTGCCGGCGAAGATCAAGGGCTCGCGTGAAGCAATCGCGCTGGGCATCGGCATGGTGCACCAGCACTTCATGCTGGTCGACACGCTGAGCGCACTCGACAACGTGATGCTCGGCGCCGAGCCCTCGTGGCGCCTGAACGTGGCACGCGCCGAGGTGCGCGCCAAGCTCGACGCGCTGATGCACGACACCGGCATGGCGGTGGACCTGGACAAGCAGGTCGGTGACCTTCCCGTGGGTGAACGCCAGCGGCTCGAGATCCTGAAGGCGCTGTTCCGCGGCGCGCGCATCCTCATCCTCGACGAGCCCACCGCGGTGCTGACGCCGCAGGAAACCGAGGCGCTCTTCGACACGCTGCGCGGCCTGCGCGCGCGCGGCACCACCATCCTGCTCATCACGCACAAGCTGAAAGAGATCATGGCGCTGTGCGACGCCGTGACCGTGATGCGCGGCGGCCAGGTGGTGCTGGACGCGAAAATCGCCGACACCAGCATCGACGGCCTCGCCGAAGCCAAGGTCGGCCGGCGCGTGAACCTGGGTCGCGATGGCGCCGCAGCAAAACCCGGCGTGGTACTGCTGAGCGCACGCGGCCTGGGCGTCACCGACGCGCTCGGCGTGGCGCGGCTGGCCGATGTGTCGCTGCAGCTGCGCGCCGGCGAGATCGTCGGCATCGCCGGGGTCTCGGGCAACGGCCAGAGCGAACTGCTCGACGTGCTGTCGGGCCTGATGGCGCCGACGCAGGGCGAGATGACACTCGGCGGCCAGCCCTTCACCGCCGCGCACTGGATCAGCACCCGCCAGGCGCGCGCGCTGCGCCTGGCCCACGTGCCCGAAGACCGCCACCGCCGCGGCATGGTGCTGCCCTTCGCGGCCTGGGAATCCGCCGTACTGGGTTACCAAGGCAAGCGCCGCTACAGCGGCGGCTGGTTCGGCTGGATGCGCCAACGCGCGATGCGCGACGACACCGCCTTGATGATGGACCGCTACGACGTGCGGCCGCGCAACCCGGCGCTGCGCAGCAGCAAGTTCAGCGGCGGCAACCAGCAGAAGCTGGTGCTGGCGCGCGAAGCCCAGTTCTTCGACCACGGGCCGCAGGTGCTGCTGGTGGGCCAGCCCACACGCGGCGTCGACATCGGCGCCATCGAGTTCATCCACGGCCGCCTGCGCGCGATGCGCGACGCCGGCGGCGCCGTGCTGGTGGTGTCGTCCGAACTCGACGAGATCCTGGCGCTGAGCGACCGCGTGATCGTGATGAACGCGGGGCGCATCGCGGGGGAACTGCCGATCGAGCAATGCTCGGAAGCAGCCCTCGGGCGGCTGATGGGCGGGGCGGGCCATTGAGATGACGCGGACTTCGGATTTCGGCCCGTCGCCAACGTCCGCAACGGGCCGAAAGCAGTAGCGGCATGAGCCAACCCGTCGAACTGCCGCGCTGGATGGACGTGGCGCTGCTGCCCGCCGTCAACCTGAGCATCGCGCTGCTCGTCGCCGGCATCGTCGTCACTCTCGTCGGCTTCGAGCCGGCGCAGGTGCTCACGCTGCTGGTCAAGGGCGCCTTCGGCTCGCAGGCCGGCATCAGCTACACGCTGTACTACGCGACGACCTTCGTTTTCACGGGGCTGGCCGTGGCCGTGGCTTTCCATGGGGGCCTGTTCAACATCGGCGGCGAGGGCCAGGCCATCATGGGCGGGCTGGGCGCCGGGCTGATGGCGCTGGGCTTCAGCGACAGTTTGCCCGCCGCCTTGATGCTGCCGCTGATGGTGCTGGGTGCTGCGCTCTTCGGCCTGGTCTGGGCGGCCATCCCCGGTGCGCTGCAGGCCTGGCGCGGCAGCCACACCGTCATCACGACCATCATGTTCAACTTCATCGCCTCGGCGCTGCTGGGCTACCTGCTGGTGAACCAGCTCAAGGAGCCCGGCAACATGACGCCCGAGAGCCGTGCCTTCGGCGAATCGGCGCACCTGCCCGGCGTGCACGAGGCACTGGCCTGGCTGGGCATCGAATGGCCGCGCACGCCGCTGAACCTGACGGTGCTGCTGGCCATCGCCTCGGCCGTGCTGGTGTGGCTGGCGCTGTGGAAAACACGTGGCGGCTACGCGCTTCGCGCCGTGGGTTTTGCGCCCGACGCCGCGGTGTACGGTGGCATTCGGCCCAAGGGACTGATCGTGATGTCGATGGCCGCTTCCGGCGCCTTTGCCGGGCTGGTGGGCGTCAACGAAATCGCGGGCGTGCACGGCCGCCTGCTGCCCGACTTCGTCGCCGGCGCGGGCTTCGCGGGCATTGCCGTCAGCCTGATCGGGCGCAACCACCCGCTGG
>Ga0105047_10003820_pt1 | contig 26430 bp, 31 predicted proteins | sample MAT04_FD_78384 | JGI IMG/M metagenome (GOLD analysis project Ga0105047, IMG submission 78384) | Freshwater microbial communities from Lake Fryxell liftoff mats and glacier meltwater in Antarctica - MAT-04 (megahit assembly) | ecosystem: Environmental > Aquatic > Freshwater > Ice > Liftoff... | reverse complement strand
AATCGCGCAGGCGTACGGGGGATTCGACCCCTTTGAGCGCGTGGTCGATTTTCTAACACGCTGATATACCTCGGCGCTCACCAAAACTTGACCACTTGTGCTCCGATAGAGTTGCCCACCCCCTGCACCACGCCTTGGCCCGTAAGCCGCGGATGGGCAAGGCATTATCATCCCCGGCCCCGTTGGGCCGGTGGGTCACTCTCCGTGAGCATACCCGGGTAATTTCTCGCGAGTGCCGAAGCTGATATATGAAACCGGCCGCATTGCAAATGCTGGATTTCTTCCTCGAACGGTGGCGCGGAGGCGTTCCCGAAGGCTACATCGCGCAAAAGAAACTCGAGCGCCTTATCGCCTTCCGCATGATCGTTGGGAATTCCCCGGCGATCGATCCAGACGCGCCCGATTTCCACGTTTCGATGAACTTCACTAATCGGGAATTGGACTATCCAACGACGGATGCTGCCCGCTGGCTGCCGGTGTTGGACCGGCCGGTCGAATCGACTATGAGTGGACCGTACTCTTAACTGCCCAATAAGCGTTTCGTGAACTCGCTCTGCCCGTGCACGTCTGTCAACCGCTGCTCCCGGCTCAAATAGAAGTAGGAGAGTTTTGTATGATCCACTCCGAGCATTCGCAGGATCGTCGCGTTTACGTCGTGGGCGTCCACCGGGTTCAGGACGGGCCGCATGCCGAATTCATCAGTCGCCCCGATTACCTGCCCGCCTTTAATGCCACCGCCGGCCATCCACATCGAGAAAGCGTAAGGATGATGGTCGCGCCCATTCTTCGATTCAGCCAGCGGCGTTCGGCCAAACTCAGTTCCCCAAATGACCAGGGTGTCCTCTAGCAACCCGCGCGCTTTCAAATCCGTCAACAATCCAGCTACGGGCTTATCGGTTTTCGCGGCCATTCGCTGGTGCGACCCGGATAAATCAAAGTGCCCGTCCCAGTCATCGGCCAAATGTGTTCCGGCGTAAAGTTGGACAAAACGAACGCCACGTTCCACCAGTCGCCGCGCCAACAGGCATTTCCGCCCGAAGTCGTCCGTCGGTGTCTCGCCTACTCCGTAGAGCTTCTTCGTCTCATCGGTTTCGTTGCTGATATCCACTGCGTCCGGGGCCGTCGATTGCATCCGGTAGGCCAACTCGTATGACGCGATCCGGGCCTCCAGCTCCGTGTCGCCCGGCCTTACGGCCGCATGTCCACGGTCCATCGCTTCGATGAAATCCAGCGTTCCCCGCTGCGCCTTTTCATTCAATCCTTTGGGCGTTTCCAGATCCAGAATTGGATACTGTCCCGCGCGGAATACGGTCCCCTGATAAACTGCCGGCAGATATCCGGACGAATATCCCTGCGGACCCGATTTCAGCGCCCCTTCCGACATCACGACGTACGCCGGTAGATTCTGATTCTCCGATCCCAGTCCGTACACCACCCACGACCCCAGGCTCGCCCGGCCCGGAAACTGAAACCCGGTGTTGCTGAGATAGAGAGCCGGTGCGTGGTCAAACGCGTCGCCATGCAGCGAGCGGATCACCGCGAGGTCGTCGATGTGTTTCATCGTCTCCGGGAAAAGAGTGGAGGCTTCGATCCCGCTTTGACCCCAGCGTTTGAATTCGAATGGGCTGGGATGGATGATTGCTTTGCGGAAGTCAATGCGGCTTGTCTTCAGGCCCTCGGCGAAGGATCCGGGCAACGTCTGGCCAGCCCGTTTTTTCAGTTCAGGCTTGGGGTCGAGCGTGTCCACGTGACTCACGCCGCCGTGCATGTAGAGATAGATGACTCGTTTTACTCGCGGCGCCTCGTGCGGCGATTTGGGAGCGAGTGGGTTCGTTGCCGCCGCCTGCAAAAGACTCTGTAGGGCGACTGCGCCGAAGCCGTTGCCGGCGCGCGAAAGGATTTCACGACGTGATAGTTTCATGGCTTTTCACTTCTTAGTCGACGTACAGAAATTCGTTCAGGTTCATCAGTCCGCGGCATAATTCCGCGGCCGCGGCCGGCCGATTCCCCAGGTTGGCCTGCTGTTTCCTGAGCAAATCGAGCGACGGCGCCAGTTCCTCCGTGCGCGGAACGCGGCCCAGCACGCTTAGAAATGCCTCGCGCGCCAAGTCTTCGTCGCGCTGATGAGCTGACGCCAATTGTGTGCCCAACCGTCGCGCCTGCGCCATGGTGAAGTCGGAGTTCAGCAGCGTCAACGACTGCGGCGCCGTCGTGGAAGCCTCGCGGCGTGAGCAACTCAGCATCGGTTCGGGCGAATCGAACGCGTCCATCAGCGGTAGCCGGAAGGTTCTCCGCTGGAACATGTAGATGCTGCGTCGGAGATGCTCCTCGGCATTGGCGTTTACGATCCAGAGTTCGTCGGAGTTTTTCGTGAAGTTGTACATCTCCGCTTTGTTCAGCGGCGGAATTATCGGCCGGCCGCCGGTCTTCAAGTTCAATGCGCCGGTCGCCGCAAGGACCGAATCGCGAATTTCCTCCGCCGTCAATCGCCGCCGAGAAAAATGCGAATACCATGTGTTCTGGGGGTCCTGGCGCTGCGCTTCCGCGGAGGGTTGCGTCGTCCGCCGATATGTATCGGAGTTCATCATCAGCCGGTGGATTGACTTAACCGACCAATTGCCGGACATGAACTCGGTGGCCAGATAATCCAGCAATTCCGGGTGTGACGCGGACTGGCCGCGTGCGCCGAAATCGCTGGCCAACTGGGCTAACCCGCGGCCGAAGTGCTGCTGCCAAATCCGGTTGACCATTACCCGTGCCGTCAGCGGATGGTCTTTGCTTCCGATCCACTCCGCCAGCGCCTTTCGCCGCTGGCTCGACGTCGCGTCAATCGGCGGCTCTGGAATCTGTCCGCCGCCGAGGGCCGTTAACAACCCCGCTTCCACGCGCTTCCCGGGCTTAACGCCGTGCTCCGGCATATAGGTATGAGGCGCTTCCCGGCCCGTGTCGCCGATTCCGCATGCGTACGGCTTCGGTTTGTAGTTCGCAAACAACCGGATGAATTCTTTTTCCACCGACACCAATCGCGACGTTTCGTCGTCATTCATGCACGCTCGGATTTCGTCCTGAGAGACGCCGATGCGCCGGCGATTGGCTTCGAAAAGCTGCTGCTGCGCGGCCGTGCGTTGGGCTTCCGGAGTGTTGATTGCCGCGCTTACCTCCGGAGGCAGCGCAGCCAACTTCAGTTTGTTGAGCGCTGTCCGGCAGCGGCTTTGGGACGACTCAATCTGGTCGCCCAACTCCTGAAACTTGATTTCCCGCTGGTTCTCCGCAAAGTCGAATCCCAGCGCGGGCAGAAAGCCCAGCGGGACTCTCGTCTTTATTGCCGGTGCGAACAACGCGCGCATGGCGTAGTAGTCCTTTTGCGGAATTGGATCGTATTTGTGGTCGTGGCAGCGCGCACACCCCACGGCAAGACCCATGAACACCGCCCCGGTTGTGTCCGTAAAATCCGTGAGAACTTCCTCTTTATTGATCTCCGCCTGCTCCGGATTCATGTCCCGGTTCGGTCCGACGCAATAGTAGCCGGTGCCGATTTTCGCGTCTACTTCCTCCGGATAAATTTCGTCCCCGGCCAACTGCTCCTTCACAAAGCGGTCGTACGGCTTGTCGTCATTGAAACTCTTGATTACGTAGTCGCGGTAGCGCCACGCGTCGGCGACATAGGGGTCCGCTTCGAAACCGGCGGTGTCCGAATACCGCACCAGATCCAGCCAGAATCGTCCCCACTTTTCCCCATAGCGCGGCGAGGCCAGCAACTGATCGACAAGCCGAGGCCAGGCAGGCGACGACTTATCATTCACGAACGAGGCGATCTGCGCCGCCGTCGCGGGCAGGCCGTGAAGGTCGTAATAGGCGCGCCGGACCAGCGTCTCGCGCGCCGCCGCGCCATTCGGAGTTAGGCGGTTCTTCGCCAGCGCCGTCAGGACAAATGCATCAATCGGATTCCTCGCCTGGGCATGTGAAGGTATCGCCGGCATCACCGGTTTCTTGAAAGACCACCACTTTGTCCCCTCCGCTTTCGTTGCCTCTCCCGGCCACTCCGCGCCGGCGTCCACCCAGTCGAGTAAAGTTGAAATATCCGCCTCGTCGAGCTTCTGCCCCGGAGGCATCTTGATTTTCCCGGTGTGCGTCACGGCTTGGGACAGCCTCGTCCCCAAAGCGTTCGAAGCCACCGCCGCGGCTCGTGACGAAAGATTTACCTTGCCCATCGCGGCCGCGCCGTGGCACTGCACGCAATTCCGGTTGAGAATTTCCACCGCCCGCACTCGCAGCTCCTGGGAAGACGCGGGCAACAGAACAAACAGCAACAGGGCGTGTAAGCGCATACGGGCAATTCTACAGAGACTTTAGGTACTCCACCAGCGCCCAGCGCTCCCCGACGCTCAACTGCGATCCGATCACGCCGTTCCCTTTCGGTTTGTTTGCAAATTCGTGTCCGCGGTTGCTGTTTCCAACTCCCCCGGTATCGTATTCAAATGCTCCGGGCGCTTCGTCTGTGTCAAACCCAACCCCTACCGGATTGAAGCGTTTGCTGCCTGTCCAAAATTTCTTCGGGCGCTCCTCATACGGAGACAAGAGCAAATAGAGACTCGGCACCGAGCCATTGTGTAGATACGGAGCCACTGCCCAAATCCCGTTTAAGGGTCGGGCTTTATAGACGAGCAGATCCCGCACCGCTTCCGCCCCGGGCTTCCGGTAGCCCGCCCATGCCAACCGCGTCTCCTCGGGTACTTTGTACTCCTCGAAATACCGCTTCGCAATCGCTTGGGTCACATAGTCCAGCCCCTTGGCCGCAGTCAGCCGTCCCTGCTTCAGCGGGCCGCTATCCGCCGTCCGGTTACGGAAGTCCATCGCCGCTCGCGGATCCGTTCCAATGTGTTGAATATTGATGTTGGTAACTTTTAGGAAAGCTACCCCTGCCGACGACTTTTCCCAATACCGGGGTTCATTCGTATCCCGGTCAACCGCCAATTCTTCGACCGGCGGCAAATGGCATCCCTGGCACCGTTGGCGGTACAAAGCCTCCCCTTGCTTCACCTTCTCCGGATCCAACGCCTTAAAAACAGACGGCCACTTCGGCGAGTTCAGCCCTTTGTAGGGTCCCGTTCCGGCAATTAGCGTTTCCATCTGGTTCAACGCCGGCAAATCCACCGAATTATCCAAGTCCCCCGGCGCAAGCATGGCGCGAACGCCAAGAGCCTCGCCAATATTGCGGACCAACGGGTCGGCGATCGACGAGTTGTATTGCACCCAGTCCAACCACGGCGCATCCCAAATCTGCGGAAAGCGCACCGACGCGTTTGACACCTGGAAGTTCTCAAACTGCCCCAAATCCACCGCAAATACCTGATTCCCAATTCGCGTCAGCGCGTCCGTTCGGCCGAAGCCCGACAGGTTGTCGTAAATCTTGTGTTCCGACGCGTAGTCCTTTTCTCTAATAGCAACAGCCAGAAACGCGTCGACGTTTTTCTTCAGTTCCGCCTTTTGGCCGTCGCTCGCACCCTCCCCCAACACATTCTTCTCAAACCTTGCGTAGCGCCACGGGAGTTTTGCCGTCAGTCCCAGCGACAACGCTACGGCCTTCTGGAAAGAACCCAGGTCGATCATCGCCGGCCCGCCCTCAATCCGAATCGCCGTGTCTTCAAAGAAAAGCTCACCCGTGTGGCATGCCGCGCAAGTGAAGCCGACCACCGGGTACGACGTTTTCAAAATGGGATCGTGAAAATTGTCGTGACGCGCGAATCCGATTGGCAACTTATCCGGGTTCTCGCCGTCCGGGATGAAGCCAAAGCGAGTCAGATAGGCCGGATCCGCCAGTTTGCCGCATTCCGAAATGAAGCACGGCTGTTCCAGTGCCTTAAACCACGCGAAAGGCACCAGTCGGGTCCCTTGCGCCATGTGGTGGAATGCCGCCCTCTGCGCCGGGGTCCAGTTCTGCTCCAGAAAAACCGTTTTGGACGGTCGTGGAAAATCCGGAAGGGTCACCCGGTACTGGCCCAGGCGCGGGTAGACCGCCAGCCCCAGGACCGTTACAACTGCCGCGATCACTACCAGATTTTTCACCATGTGCGATCATTCTAGCGGTTTTCGTCCCTGGAACTTCTCACTCCGTCCCGCCTTTTCTTTACTCGTTCGATTCCATCCCGCAAACTACCCTCATGCGATTGCTTCTGCTCACGCTCCTACCCACGGTTCTCGCGCAGGATCAAACCGGCTCGAAGTACTTTCCCTTCAAACAGATCAATGCCGGGAACGTGCAACAGCTCACCCAGGCATGGATCTATCACACCGCCGAGAGTTTGAAACCGGCCGCTAAAGGTGGACGGCGCCCCGCCCTGGAAGTGACACCGTCGTTTTTACAAGACACTCTCTACATCTCGACGCCGACGGGACGGGTGATCGCTTTGGACCCCGAGACGGCGAAAGAGAAGTGGGTTTACGACTCCAAGATAAATCTCAACGCCTCCTACGGCGATTTCGCCAACCGCGGCCTCGCGCACGCGAATGGACGGATCTATCTCGCCACCATTGACGCCCGTTTGATCTGTCTGGAGGCGAAAACCGGCCAGCCTTGTGCCGCATTCAAAACCGTCGATCTAACCAAAGGACTTCGCATCACTCCCAAGGAAGCCGGCGAGTACGAACAGACCTCGCCGCCGGTTGTCGTTCGGGGAGTTATCGTCGTCGGTTCAGCCATCGCCGACAATGGGCGTGTCGACATGCCCAGCGGCGAAGTCCGCGGCTTCGACGCTACCACGGGAGAACTTCGCTGGACCTGGCATCCGATGGAGAGGAAGGGCGTTGGCGGCGCAAATGCCTGGTCGCTAATCTCTGCCGACGAGGCGGCCGGAGTCGTCTTCGTCCCCACTGGCAGCGCCAGTCCCGACTACTATGGCGGCAATCGGCCAGGCGACAACCTGTATGCCAACTCAGTCATCGCGCTGGACGCCCTCACCGGACAACGACGCTGGCACTTCCAGACTGTCCATCATGATCTCTGGGATTATGACGTCGCCAGCCAGCCCGCGCTTTTCACGCAGCGAGGAACCAAAGCCATTGCTGTCGGCTCCAAGACGGGTCACCTATTCCTCTTGAATCGTGAGACTGGAAAGCCGCTGTTCCCGGTGGAAGAGCGTCCCGTTCCTGCCAGCGATGCACCCGGCGAACAAGCCGCTCCCACCCAGCCTTTTCCCACGCGTCCGGCTGCGTTGAGCCCTCAAAGACTTGAGGCCGTTGAAGCCTGGGGGCCGACGGAAGCCGATCGCGCAGCTTGCGAATCCTTGATCAAAGGGCTCCGCAACGAAGGAATCTTTACGCCGCCTTCCGAGAAGGGAACGCTCGTCTACCCGGGCAACGTTGGCGGGCTTGCCTGGGGCGGTATGGCCTGGGACCCGGAGAACAACCTGATTATCGCCCCGGCCAATCGCCTCGCCGCCGCGGTTCGTTTAGTGAAGCAGGAAGACTTTCAGAGAGTGCGGGCCAATTCGCCCGGCTGGGAGACCGCCCGACAGGCCGGCGCACGCTTCGCCATGTCCCGCACTATTTTGCTCTCTCCCTCGGGCCTTCCCTGCACCCCGCCGCCGTGGGCCACTCTATCCGCTATCGATACGAATACCGGTCATCTCCGCTGGCAGGTTCCGTTGGGTTCGTTGAATGGCGACGCACGCCTCGGTGCGCCCCATCTGGGCGGCCCTATCGTCACCGGTGGGGGACTGGTCTTCATTGGGGCGACGATGGATTCCTATATACGGGCCTTTAGCGTCTATAGCGGGGCCGAGCTTTGGCGCGCGAAACTTCCAACCGGGGCGCGCGCCACGCCGATGACCTTTCAAACCGCGCAGGGAAAGCAGTATGTAGTTGTCGCCGCCGGCGGTCACGATAATCCCTTCTCGCCCGTTGGCGACAGCATCGTTGCCTTCCGGCTGCCATGAAATATCTGTACTTCACTGCGTTCGGACTCTTTCTATTTGCCTACCGGCATTTGGATCACATTACCCGTCGGGAGCCTATCCTCTGGTACATCCCGTTTATTGAGGAGATGTCATCGGCGTACGTCATCGGCTTCACCGTTCCCTGGATCATGGCGATGGCGCGCCGTGGTTCATCGTATGTTGAACATTTCGGGGCGGCAATCGGAATCGGCGCCGTTTAAACCACCGGATTCTACATCGTCCGGTTGGCTGTCTTTGGCCTCCTTGGGCTTGGCATCTATGACTACGGCATCCTGTGGATACGCTATTTCATGGAACTGCCGATGCAGCTCATCATCTACGGCGTCATCGCCGGCGGTACCATCTCCTGGGATGATCGTCGGCGCGCCGCGCAATTGGAACTCGAAAATCTGCGGTTGCAACTCCAGCCGCACTTCTTATTCAATACGCTAAATATGATCAGTTCCGTGGTCTATGAGAGTCCGGCGAAAGCGGATGAAATGTTGTGCCGGTTGAGCGAATATCTGCGGGACGCCTTGGCCCAGCATCCAACGCAGGAAGTGCCGCTCAATGATGAGATTTCCGTTGCCAAGGCGTACCTCGCCATCATGGAAGCGCGCTTCGAAAATGGTCTGCAAATCGACTGGCAGGTCGACGAAGGGATCGGCAATGCAGTCGTTCCGTACTTCCTTCTCCAGCCGCTGGCCGAAAATTCTCTGCGACACGGATTGTCTGCGATTCGCGCGTTCCGCGAAGGTGATTCCTTGATCATCGCCCTCGACGATATCGGCATACAGACGGGAGACGGGGCCGGTATGGGCATCGGTCTCGGCAACACCCGCAAACGGCTGGCGCGGCTTTACGGCTCCCGCGGCACGATTGACTTGGCGCCGCACTCCGGCACGGGAACTACGGTAAAAGTAAAGCTGCCCTACAAGGCCGCGGTATGAAGAGGGTCGTGGTTGTCGATGACGAACCGCCCGCGCGGCGAAAACTCGCTCGCCTCCTCGAACCTCACGGCACTTTCCGCATCGTTGGCGAAGCGGGAGCCGGCCGGGCCGCCGTTGCGGTAATTGAAGAATTTCGGCCGGACCTGGTTTTCCTTGATGTTCAACTTCCCGATATCTCCGGGTTTGAAGTCCTGGACCAACTGCCGGAAACCAATCGCCCGCTAATCATCTTCGTCACCGCCTACAATCACTACGCCGTCGAGGCCTTCAACGTTCGTGCCCTTGACTATCTGCTGAAGCCCGTTAGCCAGACCCGCTTCAATTCCGCTCTCGAACGGGCACGACATCACCTGGAAACACGAACCAGTTACCTCCAGCGATTTCTGGTCAAAGATGACCGGATCACCTACTTCGTCGAGGCCCAGCAAGTCATTTGGCTCGAATCCGCTCGAAACTACGTTGTCCTCCACTCGAACGGTGAAACTCACATCGTCCGTGCCACGCTGGAAGGACTGCTCGAGCGACTCGATCCCGCTCAATTTACCCGCATTTCGCGGTTCGCCGCCGTCAATCTAGCAAAGGTCGAGGCGATCACCGCTGCCACGGTTTTGCTCTCAAACGGAGAGGAGATAAGGGCGTCTCCCCGTCACATTTCTGGACTCAAGTCCGCACATCGGGTATAGTCCAGAGAGCTTTCAATTTTAGGAGAAATGACGACCATGGCAGACACACCTGTGACCGGCGCGGAGTTCAAGCAGCAGTTGCGCGAGGGCAAGCCCAAATTCGGATTGTTCATCAATTCCCACAGCCCGACCGTCGTTGAGCAACTGGCCCACACCGGCTACGACTGGATGCTTGTCGATACCCAGCACGGACCGATGAACAATGAAAAATTGTTGGCCATGCTTTGCGGTGTCTCGAATGGCGGCGCCAATTCGCTCGTTCGCGTCGGCGGTTATGACGATCGCATCGGCATTCAGCAATCCCTCGATCTGGGCGCCGACGGCATCCTGGTCCCTTACATCAACACCGCCGAAGAGGCCCGCGCCGCCGTCAGTTGCGCGCTCTATCCCACGGTCGGCACGCGCTCGGTGTACTTCCCGCAGCGCAGCATGAACAAGGCCGGACTTCTCGGATACGCCGGCAACTGGAACAAAAACGCCATCGTTGCGCTGCAAGTGGAAACCGCAAGCTGTATCGAAAACATTGAGGAAATCGCCGCCGTTCCTGGCGTCGATATGCTATTCCTCGGCCAGAACGACCTTTGCATGTCGATGGGTCTTTACGAGAAATACGAGTTCCCGCACATGTACACGTCGCCCGAACTCGGCGCGGCTACCGACAAACTCGCCGCCGCTGCCCGGAAGAACAATGTCACACTTGGCGTTTTCCTCTTCGGTACCTCCCGTGTTCAGGAATTCCTGGACAAGGGATTCCCCTTCATCAGTGTCGGCAACGATTTGCACCACATCCTGACCCAAGCCGGCGCGCACATCACTGCGCTGGAAGCGATGGGCTGGAAACGCCGCCCCACCGCGCTGCTCTAACCCTTATTTGCCAAGTGGAGTGCGACGATCCCGAAGGTCAATAACTCGTACTCCACTTTGGCGAATCCAGCGTCACGAAACTCCTGCGCCAAGACGCCGGCCTCCGGGAATTTTTTTACACTCTCCGGCAGGTAGGTATACGCCTCTTTCGATCCGCTGATCATCGCCCCTACTCGCGGCAACACTTTGTTCGAATAGAACTGATACGCGCCTCGAAAGGCTGCGTTTGGCGGTGTCGAAAATTCCAGGATTGCGGCCGTCCCGCCCGGTTTCAAAACCCGCAGTATCTCCACCATCCCGCGCCGGTAGTTCACAAAATTCCGAAACCCGAACGCGCACGTCACCAAATCAACTGACGCGCTGGCAACGGGCAGAGTTAATGCATCCGCCTCAAACAACAGACGCGCGTTCTTAGCCGCCGCTCCGGTCAGCATTGGATGGCAAAAGTCGCTCCCAATCACCCTGGCCTTCGCCGCGCGTGTCATCGCCAAAGTCAGGTCACCGGTTCCACACGCCAAGTCGAGAACGCGCGCTTCCGGCCGATCCAAGATGGACTGCACCCGCGACACCGTTCGATGCCGCCAGTACTTGTCGATTTGAAAGCTCAGTACGTGGTTCAACAGGTCATAGCGGGGCGCAACCTGATCAAACATGCCACGCACATAACGCGCCGCTTCCTCTTCTGTCGCCGCGCCGGGGGGCGTCGTCCCTTTACCCGCGTGCAAGGTCATAAACTACAGTGCCGCCGCGGCCGCGGCCACCACATCGGATGCCGCGATACCACTTACCACACGCACCGTCCCCACACCCTCGGCCAACACAAAATGCGTCGTTCCCTGGATCGTTTTCTTGTCTTTCAACGTGTGTGCGGCCAAGGCCTCCGGACTCAAGTCGCCTACCGCCGGCCAGGGCCCGTAGAGCGCCGTTACCCGCCGCATCTCCGCTGCGTCCGGCGCCGCCAACAATCCCAACCGCTCCGCCAAATACGCCGCCGCATTCATTCCATAAGCCACCGCCTCGCCGTGCAATACACGCGAATAGGCGGTTTCGGCTTCCAAGGCGTGCCCCAGCGTATGCCCGTAATTCAGAATCCGTCGCAGACCGCCCTCTTTCTCATCCGCCGACACGACCTCGGCCTTGATGCGAACCGAATCGCTGACGATGAAATCCACCGCTTCCGGTTCCAGCGCCAACACCGCTTCGGACCGCTCAGCCAGCAATTTGAACAGGGCCGGGCTGCTGATAATCCCGTATTTCACCACTTCAAAAAGCCCTGATCGGTATTCGCGCTCCGGTAGCGTGGCCAAAACCGACGGGTCGATCAACACCGCCAGGGGCTGATGGAACGCGCCAATCAAATTCTTTCCGCCCACCAGATTCACGCCTGTTTTCCCACCGATCGAAGCGTCGACTTGCGCCAGTAACGTCGTCGGCACTTGAATAACGGGGATACCGCGCATAAAAATTGCAGCGAGAAACCCTCCGACATCTCCAACGATTCCGCCGCCGAATGCGACGATCACCGACGAACGGTCAGCGCCCTTCGAAAGCAGTACCCCGGCCATCGCCTCTAAAACAGACAACCGTTTATTAGGCTCGCCACCAGGGAAAAATACTGCTTCATGCGGGAATGTCATCGCTGAACCGTGCAGCTTCCACACGTCCCGCGTGGTGATAACAAAGACCTTTCCGGCCTTAGGCGGCAGGTATTCAGCGACGCGCGAGAGGATCCCGCGTTCGATGTGGCACTCGTAACGCTGAGTGCCAGTGGTGACTACGTGTGAGGGCATGTCCTTTTTCGTTTGTACCATGGGGGTATGCGTGCTACGTCGGACAGCATTGTTTGTGACTACCTCGTGATCGGGGCCGGCGTGGCCGGGCTCCGCGCCGCGATCTCGCTTGCCGCCTCCGGGAAGGTCCTGGTTCTGGCCAAGGATACCCTCCATGAATCGGCTTCTGAATATGCCCAGGGCGGCATTGCCGCGGCCCTGTCCGATGACGACGAAGTCACCCTTCATGAACAGGACACCCTGCTCGCTGGGGACGGCCTTTGCGATACGGCCGCCGTCCATACCCTTGTCGCCGAAGGCCCCCATGTCATTGAGGAGCTGCTGGAATGGGGCGCCGAGTTCGACCGAGAGGGCGGGGAACTCGTCTTCGGCCGTGAAGGAGCCCACTCCCGCAACCGCATCCTCCACGCTCACGGTGACTCAACCGGCCGCGAAATCTCCCGTGCTCTCTATCGCAAAGCGGCGTCGCTCGCCAACGTGCGCTTTCTTAGTTTCGCCGCCGTTACCGATCTGCTGATGGCCGACGGCGAAGTCCGCGGCGCCGTCGCCTATGACGCGCGCTACAAGAAGCGCCACCCGATCTTTGCGCGCGCCACGCTGCTTGCCACCGGCGGTCTGGGCCGCGTGTTCAAAGAAACCACGAACCCCGATGTCGCCACCGGCGATGGCGTCGCGATGTCCTGGCGCGCCGGGGCGGTGATCCGCGATATTGAGTTCGTCCAGTTCCACCCTACCGCGCTTCATCTGGACAAGGCCCCGCGCTTTCTCCTGTCCGAAGCCCTTCGCGGCGACGGCGCGTTCCTTCGTAACGCTGCAGGCGAGCGGTTCACCGACGAACTCGCCAGTCGTGATGTTGTCAGCCGAGCCATCGTTCGGGAAATCGCCAGGACCGGTTCGCCGCATATGTTCCTCGACATGACACACTTCGGTCCCGGCGTGATGGAACACCATTTCCCGCGCATTTATCAAACGTGCCTTCGTTATGGCCTTGATCTGACCAAAGCCCCCGCCCCCGTCCATCCTGCCGCCCATTACGCCATGGGCGGCGTCCATACGGATCTCAACGGTCTCACCACGGTGTCTCGACTATTCGCTGCCGGAGAGGTTGCCTGCACCGGTGTTCACGGCGCCAACCGCTTGGCTAGCAACTCGCTTCTCGAAGGCGTAGTCTTCGGAGCCCGCGCCGCAATCGCCATGGCGTCGCAGACTTCGTGCGCGGCCGAAGGTGAGATTCCTCAAGCCGAAGTATTTCCGGCAATGACGGAATCGCATCTGCGCTCGATTACGTGGGAACACTGCGGCATCACCAGGAACGAAGAGGGATTACAGAAAGCGGAGAGCATCTTACGCAGCGTTCCTATGGAGCATCGCGCGGAAGCTACGCGGCTGGACTACGAACTCCGCAGCATGCGCCGAGTCGGCCTGCTGATCGCGCAAGCAGCGCTGGAGCGACGCGAGAGCCGCGGGGGGCATTATCGGTCGGACTATCCGGAGAAGGCCGCCGAAGCTGTTCATTCGCGTCTGGTGCGGTCGGCGTAAGCGACCGCGGCCGGATCCATCCACAAAACTTCCCAGTGGTGACCGTCCAGGTCGTAGAAACTCCGCTGATACATAAACCCATGATCCTGCGCATCCATCGCATGCGTCCCGCCCGCTGCGATCTCTTTTGTAGCCAACTCGTAAACATCCGCCCGGCTGTCGCACGATAACGCGATCAGGCACTCCGTCTGCAATCGGAGGGCTGAGATTTCCCGATTCGAAAACCGTTTGGAAGTCGCTTCGGTATTAAAACGCAGAATTCTCGAAACGTTTATCCTCTGCCCTTAAACCGCTCTATATCCCGGCGGTCCCGCTTCGACGGCCGGCCCTCGGTCCACCCGTCCGTTTGTGCCATCGCTTTCCGCTCCGCCGCTGCTTTCAACCGCGCCTCCCGGCTCGCCTCCGTCTCGAGAAATAGCTCCTGCGCTACCGCCATCGGGCCGCGCATTTCGGTCAGCCCCAAAACTTCGACGACGAATATCCCGGTGTCGTTTTTGATCTGTAGGACGTCCCCCACTCGCACTTCCCGCGCCGCTTTCGCAGTGTGCCCGTTCGACTCGATCCGATTCAGATCGCAAGCCTTCGACGCCAGCGCCCGCGTTTTGAAGAATCGGGCCGCCCACAGCCACTTGTCAACCCGGATTCGCGCCGCGCTATTCAATTCGAATCCCTAATAACAGCGCGAATATCATCGCCTGCGCCGGGTCGGCCACCGCTCCTCGAAGGCCCTCCGGAGCAATGTGCAATCCTTCAACCATTGAGCCCCGCAAATCCGCGTCGAACAGATTCGCCTTCCCCATTTCTACGTTTCGCAGGTTGCATCGGCGAAATATCGAACCCGAAAAATCGGTTCCTTGAAAATCCGCTTCCTCGAAGTTGCATCCGTCGAACTCTGCTCCTTTAAACCGAGACGCGCGGATTTGGCAGTATCGCTGATCGCCCTCGCGAATCAACACATTCAGGCCCTCCACATCTCCACCGCTCAGCCCCGTCATCCGGCAATCGATAAATTCTACCCGCGTCAACGACATCCCGTGCGCACTCAGGTTCGACAGTTCGCACCCCACTAGTCGCACGTCTTTCATCGTTATCGATCCGAACTTGCAATCGGCGAGGCAAACCCGCTCCAGGACGGAGCCTTCCACCCGAAGTTCCGCTGCTTTCCGTCCCCGCCAATCCGCGCCGGTCACATGCTGCTCCACCAGATACTCGACCAAATCGCCGCAGGCCGGCAGATCGTCTGAGATCTCCGGCCCTTGGCGGCTAAACACAAATTTCTTTGGTTGCTTCAAACGGGGGACCTGCAATCATCATCCCCCAAATTGGATCAATGCTATTTCACCGGCTGCCAATTGCTGAGTTCCGGACGGTAACGGTACAGGTTTACCTCGCTATAATTCATCACCGCGTCCCGCTTCGCCATCCACGCCTTGAACTTCGCTTCCCCCATCGCCTTCCGCGGAGCGCTCTCATCAAGTTCCGTCAGCGCCTGAACTCCGGTTCCCGATAGAAACTCCGTGGTTGCCCCGCCCATCCGCGTCTGCGAGATGATGTAGGTCTTCACACCTCCCGGCTTCAAACCCGCGTTCACCCATTCCTTCACCAACGCTCGAAACTCGTCCACATGTCCCGGCTTGACCACTGTCCGGATCGTTCGGATATAGGGCTGGATTTCCGTCGGACGCGGCAGGCTCAACTCCCCGTCGCGCTCACTCACTCGTGTTTCCCTGTCATCCACATACGCTCCCAGGCGCATGTTCAACGTCATGTACTCGGCTTCGTGGTTGTTCTTGAACGCCGCCGCACGATTGCTCACGGCCTGCGATACCTTTTCGTAGTAACGAACGACCAGGAATCGATCCGGGCCCGTCAGCGACTGAAACACCAACGTTGGCGCGTCAACATTCGCCTTCTTATAGACCGCGTTCAGTTCCTTGATCGTGGACTCCCAATCCGCGATGCGGTCCCGCTTCACCGCATAGGTTCTCCGGTGCTGAATATTCCGGTCCTGCGCCCCGGCATTTCCAACCAAAGTCGCCGCTACAAAAGCACAAACAATCATTCTCTTCATTTCCCTCTCCTATTACCGAAATGTGTTCGGTCCGCCTCTTAGCGCAAACGGAATCGCGATGGGGCCATGGACTCGAAACCAGCCAGAGTGTACTCTATTGTCAGTGATGACTCGACGAACCTGTTTCGCTCTCGCCGCCGCTGCACCGCTGCTGGTGGCCCAAGCCGAAGACGCCGCTCGCAAAGCCGCCGAGAAGTGGCTTGCCTTCATCGACCAGGCCAAGTACAAGGACGCTTACAAGCAGTCCAGCCAGCACGGTCGCGCTCAGGCCACCGTCGAAGAGTGGGAGCCGCAGATTCGTGCGATGCGCGAGGCTGCGGGCGATATGCAGCAGCGCAATTTCACCTCTGCCAAGGCCACGAAGTCCATGGCCGGCGCTCCCGATGGCGATTACATGGTTCTTGAATACTCCACGGCCTTCGCCAAAAAAGCGAAGGCCGTGGAGACTCTTATGCTGAGCCGCGAAGGCGGCAACTGGAAAGCCGCCGGGTACTTCATCCGCTAGCTCATATAGGCGCCGGCTATATAACTCTGTAGATGGTCAATCGTGCTCTCCTGCTCGGCGATCACCTGCTTTACCAGGTCGCCGATCGACAGCACGCCTACCACCATTCCATCTGCCACGACTGGCAGATGCCGTACACGATGCTCGGTCATCACTCGCAAGCAGTGTCCAACAGTATCCGTCGGCCCTACCGTCACCAAATCGGTTGACATGATCTCACCCGCCAGTGTCTCCCGCGAGGACCGGCCGGCCAGAATTACCTTTCGTGTATAGTCGCGCTCCGAGAGGATTCCGGCCAATCGGCCGTCATCGAGAACGACGAGAGCGCCGATCCCTTTCTCCGCCATCTCTTCAATTGCTGAATAGACAGACTCGTCCGGAGCGATAGAAAAGACCCGGCGGCCTTTTCTGTCAAGCAACGTTCCAACGGATACCGACGAACCTTTCATCGTGAATCCTCCTTGGTGCGCCCAAATATACACCAACCGCGCGCCAAACAACACCGTGTCGAGTGATAAACTTTTCTCCCATGAGATACCTGTTGTTGCTTCTGGCACTTGACTGGGCGTTGAACGCCCAAAGTTGGACCAAGCTCTTCGATGGCAAGTCGCTCGATGGCTGGGAAGCCCGAGCCACATTTGCCCCGCCCGGCACCGGCGATTGGAAAGTCGAGAATGGCGCGATTCTCTGTGGCGGCGCCACTCCCGGTTGGCTTGCGACGAAGGCCGCCTTTAAAGATTTCCAACTCCAGTTGGAGTTCCGCGGCCCCGCCACCGTTAACAGTGGCGTATTTCTTCGCTCCCAGAAGGCGGGCGAGCCCCATGTTACCGGCTACGAACTCCAAATCTGGGACATGCAACCAGCCGGTTATCTCACTGGAAGCCTTGTCGGTTCTGTCAAAGCCCAGCCGGCCAAAATCAAAGCCGATCAGTGGAACAGCTTCGATATCACGGCCAAAGGCGACCACTTCCTGGTTAAGCTCAACGGACAAACCATTCTTGACGCCAAGGATCCCAAACACGCTGAGGGCGTCATCGGCTTCCAGTGCCAAGCCAAACAGCATATTGAATTCCGGAACATCCGCATCAAGGCGAAGAAGTAAATGACTCGCCGCTCGGCACTGTTCCTGTCGCTCGCCGCGACCGCCCAGCCGAAGCAAATCACCGCCAGCGAAATCATCGAGAGAATCAAGAAGGGAGTTGCGGTTCCGTGGCGTGCCGAAACCGTTGACACCCTGAAAACCGGCACACCGGAAACGCCGATTACGGGTATTGCGACTACGTTCATGTCGACCCTTGATGTTCTGCAGCGCGCTGTCGCCCAGGGCAAAAACATGATCATCACGCACGAGCCGACCTTTTACACCCACGACGACAACACCAAAGATACGGCATCCGACCCTACCGTGATTGCGAAGAAACTCTTCATTGAAAAGAACAATATCGCTGTCTTCCGGTTTCACGATCACTGGCACATGCGCCGGCCAGATGGGATTCGCGTCGGAATGTTGAACGAACTCGGCTGGCAAAATGGCGAACCCAAGAATGTCTCCCTCAAACAACTCGCCGGCGACATCAAGGCAAAACTTAACATCCGCGCCATCCGCGTGATCGGTGACCCGAATCAGATCATTAACAAAATCTCTCTGAACCCTGGCTACGCCAGCCTTCCGGGTTCCATCCGAGCGCTCAACAATGCCGACGTGCTGATCATCGGCGAAGCCCGCGAATGGGAAGTCTACGAATTCGTTCAGGATCAAATCGCTGCCGGCAGCAAGAAATCGCTGATCGTTCTCGGGCACTCCGTCAGCGAGGAAGGCGGCATGAAGGAGTGCGCCGCTTGGCTTAAGACTTTAATCTCCGAAGTCCCAATCGCCCACATTCCCGCAGGCGAACCCTTCTGGACGCTTTGACGTCGGAATCGACGCCAACATCCCACCGTTCCCGGAAGAAATAAGATGAGGTTATGAGGACGGCGCGATATGTTCACTGGCAGGACGGTGAAATGTGGCTCGGTTACGTTGAGGCGTATCCCGACTACTGGACGCAGGGAGGCTCAGTAGCGGAACTTGAAGAGAATCTTCGCGAACTGTTCCTGGACATCACGAGGGGCGAGGTTTCCGGGATTCGAAGGGTCGCAACGCTGTCCGTCCAATGAAGCGGGTCGACCAGATCCCCTCGCTCGAAGAGGAGGGATGCGTCCTCATTCGGAACGGCGGAAAGCATGATCGGTGCAGGAATCCCCAAACCGGAGTATCGCAGCCGCTACCTCGACATCGAGAAATCAGGGAGTTCCTGGCAGGGCATATCCTCAAAAAACTCAAGACCTGACCACTATGCCAACCGTCCAAACCGCCTTTCGTTGTTTCACGATAGAATGGTAGTTTGAGCAGAAATTCCCCACGCATCCGTTCCACCACGGTGCTTGCCGTCCGCCGCAACGGCAAAGTAGTAATGGCAGCAGACGGCCAAGTCACTCTCGGCAGCGAAGTTTTGAAAGCCTCAGCCAAGAAACTCCGCCGTCTTTATAACGGCAAAATCCTCTCCGGTTTCGCGGGTTCCACTGCCGACGCCTTCGCCCTTTTCGCCCGCTTCGAGACAAAGCTCGAACAGCACAACGGCAAGCTGGATCGAGCCGTCGTTGAACTCGCCAAAGACTGGCGGACGGACCGCGTCCTCCGTCATCTCGAGGCTCTCCTTCTCGTCGCCGATCCCGAAAAGACGTACATACTTTCTGGAAACGGCGACGTCATCGAACCCGACGAGGCGCTCGCCTCGATTGGCTCTGGAGGGCCTTTCGCCAAAGCCGCCGCCCTTGCCCTCTACGAAAACACCGAGCTTTCCGCTCGCGAAATAGCCGAGAAAGCCATGAACATCGCCGGCAGTATTTGCATCTACACCAACCTCAGCATCATCTACGAGGAACTCGGCTAAATGGTTATTTACCTGCCCTCCCAGCACGGCTCTGGCGCCGATGAATCACCCCTGCTCGACGAACTCACCCCTCGCGAAATCGTTGTCGAACTCGACAAATACGTCATAGGCCAGGCCGACGCCAAGAAAGCCGTCGCCGTCGCGCTTCGCAACCGCATGCGTCGCCAACGCCTCGATCCCGACATGGCCGAAGACGTCATGCCGAAAAATATTCTGATGATCGGCTCCACCGGCGTTGGCAAAACTGAAATCGCCCGCCGCTTGGCTAAACTGGCCAACTCTCCGTTCCTCAAAGTCGAAGCCAGCAAATTCACCGAGGTCGGCTATGTCGGCCGCGACGTGGAATCCATGATTCGCGATCTCGTCGACATCGCCATCGACATGATTCGCGACGAAAAGCTCGAAGAAGTCGAAGAGCGCGCCGAACGCAATGCCGAAGAGCGCCTCATCGACCTTCTTCAACCTGCTGACGCCGCCGAGCGCGAAATCCTTCGCGACAAACTTCTCGCCGGCAAACTCGACGAGCAAAGCGTCGAAATCGACGTCAAAGACCGCATGCCGGCCTTTGAATTTGTCTCCAATCCCGGCCCCGGCCCGGGTTCCGGTCCCGACGATATGGACATGTCCAACTTCAAGGACATCCTTCCGGCTCTCTTCGGCGCCCGCACCCGCAAACGCAAACTGCCCATCCCGGAAGCTTTGGACTACCTGATTCAGGAAGAAGAGCAAAAGCTCGTCGACATGGATCAAGTCACACGAACCGCCATTGATCGCGTCGAAAAGAGCGGCATCATTTTCCTCGACGAAATCGACAAGATAGCCGGTCGTGAGGGTGGCCAGGGTCCCGACGTCAGCCGCGAAGGGGTCCAGCGCGACATTCTTCCCATCGTTGAAGGCACGACAGTCAATACACGGCACGGCTTCGTTCGCACGGACCACATTCTCTTCATCGCCGCCGGCGCCTTCCACGTTTCGAAACCGGCCGATCTCATTCCCGAACTTCAGGGTCGCTTCCCGATTCGCGTTGAACTCAAATCGCTCACGCAAGACGACTTTATTCGCATCCTTCGCGAGCCCAAAAACGCCCTGATCAAACAGCACCAGGCACTCCTCGAAACCGAAGGCATCAAGCTCACATTCACTGAGGATGCCATTCGTGAAATCGCTCGTTTCGCGGCCCAGGTCAACGAACTGATGGAGAACATCGGTGCCCGGCGACTCCATACCATCCTTGAAAAAGTACTCGAGGAAATCAGCTTCGAAGGCCCCGACCTGAAGAAAAAGACCGTAAAGATTGACGCGAAATACGTTCAGCAGCAACTGAATGACATAGTCAAGGATCAGGATCTGAGTAAGTATATTTTGTGATGCGAGCCGATCTGGTTGCGGGCGTGGCGCTATTCGCCGTATCGTGCGGTTACGTGGGAGATCCCCTTCCGCCCGCACTCAACATCCCCCAGCCTGTTCAGGATCTTCGTGCGCAACAAGTCGAATCCAGTATCGAAGCTTCGTTTACCATCCCCCTCAAGACCACTGAAAACCTGACGATCACCGATATCGCCGCTGTCGAAATTCGTGTTGGCCGCATGCCCGAGGCCGGTTGGAACCAGGATGCCTGGGCGGCCGCCGCTAAAGCCATTGCGGTAGATGCTAACAAGCCCGGTCCCGCCGAAACGTCTTTCGACGTTCGCGAATTCGCCGGCCAGGAAGTGGTCCTCGCGGTTCGTATGGCCAACAGAAAGGGCCGCTCCTCTGCCTGGTCGAACCTTGTCACCCTTCGCGTCGAAACGCCCGTTATCACGCCCGCCGATTTTGTCGCGGACTCAGCCCCCGATGGCGCTATCCTGTCCTGGAAAGGCTACGACGGACCGGTGATCGTCTACCGGGATGGCGCCGTTGTCGGTGAAGGTTTCGGCGGCAAATTCGCCGATCCTCGCGCACTCCTCGGCAAAACTTACAATTACGAAATTCAGGCCCGCGGCGACAAAGCGCAGGGCCGTAAGACCGGACCAAAGGCTCTTGCCGTCGAGGACCGTTTCCCCCCGGCCGCCCCTACCGGTCTTAACGTCGTCGCCGGGGCCGGTTCGCTGGAATTATCGTGGAATCCCAACCCCGAAGCCGACATTCTCGGCTACACCGTCCTTCGCGCGCTCGCTGATGGCAGTTTCGCCCCTATAGCCAATCAACTCGACGCCCCGGCGTTTACCGATCGCGACGTGCGACGTGGCGCTCGCTACCGCTACAAGGTGACGGCCCTCGACCTGCGCAAGAATCAAAGCGGAACATCACAAGAAGTGGAGATTACCGTACCTTGACCCATTACGTCCGATTCGCCCTGGACCTCACTGCCCCCCCGACGTTGACCGACGCCGGCGGCGCCCGTTACGGTATCCTGGAGGACGACCACATCCGGCCCGTCCGTTCATTCTTCTCTCCTGAACCCGACGGCGCCGTCATTTCCCTTCAACAAGTGAAACTGCTGCCCGCCGCCAACCCCTCCAAAATCGTTTGCGTGGGCCGGAACTACGCGGAACACGCCAAGGAACTCGGTAACGAAGTCCCCACGGAGCCGCTTATCTTCCTTAAGCCGCCGTCCTCTCTTGTCGCCGATGGCGACGAAGTTATCTACCCCAAGCTCTCCCAAAATCTTCACTACGAAGGCGAACTCGGCCTGATCATCGGTAAACGCGCCCGGAATGTTCGGCCAGAAGACTGGCGCGAGTACGTCTGGGGCTACACTTGCGTGAACGACGTCACTGCCCGCGACTTGCAGCGGAAGGATGGCCAATGGACTCGCGGTAAAGGTTTCGACACCTTTTGCCCCACCGGCCGTTGGGCTGTTCCACTGGAAGAAATCGATTTCGATGGTCTCCGCGTTCAGACCTGGCTCGATGGTAAGTGTGTCCAGGACGCCCCTGTTTCGGACATGATTTTCTCCCCGGGTGCTATTCTGGCCTACGTCACCCAGTTTTTCACTCTCGAGCCCGGTGACCTCATCGCCACTGGCACTCCGCCCGGAGTCGGCCCTATGCAAATCGGAAGTACTGTCCGCGTCGTCGTCCCGGGCGTGGGCCAAGTCGAGAATGTAATCGTCGCTGAATAACAAATTAGGAGTTAACCATGAGAATATTTCTGGACACAGCAAACCTCGAAGAATTGAAGAAAGGCGCAGCTTGGGGCATTGTTGACGGTGTTACGACCAACCCGTCCCTGATCGCCAAGGAAGGTAAGCCGATCGAAGAACAGGTGCGCGCCATTTGTGACATCATTGACGGCGATATCAGCGCCGAAGTCGTCGCCACTGAATTCAAAGCGATGGTCGAGGAAGGCCGCAAGCTTTCAAAGATCCACAAGAACATCATCGTCAAACTCCCGCTCCTGCGGGACGGCGTTCAGGCTTGCAAACTCCTTGAAAGCGAAGGCATCCGGACCAACGTCACCCTATGTTTCCAGGCCGCCCAAGGCTTGCTCGTCGCGAAAGCCGGTGCCTACATCATCAGTCCCTTCGTCGGACGTATTGACGACATGGGCGCCGATGGCATGATCCTCATCACTGACCTGGTTCAGATCTACAAGAATTACGGCTTCAAGACCCAGATCCTGGCCGCCAGTCTTCGTACGCCAAATCATGTGATCCAGGCCGCCAAGGCGGGCGCTCACATCGGTACTTTGCCCTTCAAGACTCTCGATTCGCTTTTCAATCATCCCTTGACCGACAAAGGCCTGGAGCAATTCCTCAAGGATTACGCCAAGGTCTTCGGCGCCAAGTAACATTTGCCAAATATTCCCATAGCCGCGCCTGCCACCGTTGGCCTCGCCGCCACCGGCGCGCTGGTCTGGCTCGTCGCACGATATATTCGTCGTTCCCGTACCCCCGACGAACGGGAACGGCGTCGCCGCATCCGGCTTCATGTAAACGGTCGCTTGACCGAGGTGACCATCTACCATGCCGACGCGGAAATCCTTCAATATGGCTATGAGATTGCCGGTGTCGCGTACGACACCACCCAGGACATCTCCACCCTCCAAGGCTACCTGCCCAGGCCCGCCGAGCAGCTTGTCGGAACGGCAGTCGCCAAATACGATCCCAATAACCCCGCCAACTCCATCATCATGTGCGAGCACTGGCTGGGATTCAAGAAATGGCAAAAACAACAATGAAAACACTATTACTCACCACTTTCGCCGCCCTCGCCCTCACCATGGGGACCCTCGGGGCGGCCGCCAAGAAGCCAGCAACCGTCATCCACGTCGTCACCATTAAGTGGAAGGAAGGCACCACACCGGATCAGATCGCAGGCGCTCTCAAAGGCGCCGAAACGGTATCAAACTCCTACAAAGGCATCTCCCGGGTCTGGACGAAGGCTTTGAAAGTACAAGGCTCCGGCTACACCCACGCCATCGTCATGGAGTTCAAGAACGAACAAGCACTGAAGGACTACACCGACAGCCCCGCCCAGAAGGAGTGGTACAAAATCTACCTCCCCCTCCGCGGCGAATCCACTACCCACGACATCACCAACTAACCTCGCCATAATTCAAAGGGCCATAGCGGCGCGCACTCGCTGCGATGGCCTTTTTTGTCGACAACGCAATTAGTACGTGTCACGATAGTACGTGAAACGTAGTAAACATGTCTGACCCTGCGATCCTCCTCCTCGCCAGCCTCGCCGAGGGCGATAAACACGGCTACGCCATGATGGAAGATATCCTGCGATTTGCAGGGATCCGTCTCGGCCCGGGTACGTTATATGGCGCCATCACGCGCCTCGAAGAGCGGGGCTTCATCCAGCCAATTGATTCAGCCGACAGCCGGCGACGGCCCTACCGCCTTACCGCCGCCGGCCGTCAACACCTTGACGTAGAAATGGCTACCCTTTCCCGCATCGTCAACACCGCCACCAGCCGGCTGAGGCCAGCATGACTCCCCTCGCCCGCTTGCTTATCCTGCTCTATCCACGAAGTTGGCGCGCTCGTTATGGCGAAGAACTGGAAGCCCTTATCGAAGACGCGAACACCCGTCCCACCGATGTTCTCGACCTCTTCACTGGAGCTCTCAAAATGCAATTGACGAACTGGAAGTTTCCAATTGGCCTCGCGCTGGCCGGGCTCGCACTTGCCACAATCGCCGCCGAACTCGTCCCCAAGATCTACCTCGCTGAAACATCTGTCAGGAGCGACACGGGGAACCACGTAGCTATTGTCCGCAAGGCGATGAATGGATCCGCCCTCGTGGAAATCATTCATGCGGAAGGCCTCTATAGCGAAGAATCAGCCCGGATGCCTCTTGAGGAGATCGTTGAACAGCTCAATCGCAATTTGAGGATATCAGCTCCCGGCCCGGATGGCGTGATGAAGGTGTATTTCCAGCACTCAGATTCCGCCATCGCTCAGCGCGCTGCTCACCGCCTCGCCGCTTCGCTCGCGGTACCCGGTCCTGTGACCGCTTCGGTAGTTTTTCCGAATCATCGGTCACTTCAGATTATCGGTCTGGGAATCGGTCTGTTGTCCGGGTTGGCAATCGTCATGAGGCGCCGCCGCCCCGCCTAAAAAAAGCGCCGCGCAACCTCCGATAGGTGCGCGGCGCCTGAGTTTGCCTCGAAGATCCAAGCGGTCCGTCGCTAAATCCTCGAGCCAAAATGGCGGGTGAAGCAACCGGAGCGTCCATGCTCCGCGTTTGCCCCCCCATTCGCCCAAGAATCCAGGCGAATGGCCTCCCTCACTAACGCATAAACCCTAGACTTGGGTTCGTAAAGTTGCGTAGGTTGGGAAAAACCGTATTTAGATCCCCGCTTCCCAGGCCGAACCATGCGCCCATCGTAGCCGCATATTGGTCTAACCCGCTCGACGGTATCCAAAGCCCCCGGCTCCCCGCGTCATCCGGGCCTCGCAATACGTGTGCCGGAAAGGTCCCGTACGCCTCGCCTCCCTTGACGGAGTTGCCAAGAACAAAATGATGACTGCCCCAGGCATGGTCCGATCCATTTGAACTGGAAGGATTGCCGGTGCGCCCAAATTCACTCTCTGTAAAAGTAGTTACCTCATTCGCCAACTGAAGATCTGTCTCCAACGATGTGTAGAACGCCCCGAGCGCCGCATCCAATTGGCCCATCAAATTGTCATGCGCAGGCAATTGATCGCTGTGGTTGTCGAACCCGCCCATCCCGCAGAAAAAAAACTGTCTGTTCATTCCCAAGGCTTGACGGACTCGCATCACTGTCGCTACCTGTTGCAATTGGCGGCCCAAACCGGTCTGTGGAAACACCGTCGTTATTGGCGCTCCGCCGTTCAGGGCAGCGTTGATTTCCCGCGCCCCTCGCACAGCGCTGGCCATCACGCCGCTTGCCGCCCCAATCATCTGCATGCCTGTATCGAACGTCAGCAACTGCTGCAATCCGGCTTCCCGGCCATTCATGGCGTTCGAATCACCAAAACGGCTCAATCCCAGCGCTGTTCCCGGCGTCAGATTGATCGGACGCGCATTCACTCCTTGCAGTAGCGCCGCCGACCCATTCACCGACACGCCCATCGGAAATGTCGACGCATTCGCCCCTGAGAGCAAATCCGCCATCCTTCCGCCCCATCCGGACCCGCCGGCTATCGTCGGATTCGCCGTCTGCCACTGCGACGTCTGATCCGAATGCGAGTAAAGATTACGCGGTAAAGTTGCGCTGTTCAAATTGCCCTTGGTCGTCGGTTGCACCAGCGTGCCGACGTTAAACACCATCGCCGCCTTCTGCTGGTTGTAGAGCCGCTGCACATTCACCAACCGCGGATGCAATCCATACGGAACGCCCGCAGCGCCCACCGGCAGCAATACGTTGGACGCCAGCGCAATATTCGGACGCATCGTCTGATATGCCGAATAGCGCGCCGCATCCAGGGGAATGATCATGTTGTTCGCATCGTTCCCACCGAAGAGGAACACGCAGATCAGCGCCTTGTAGTTCGGCGAACTCTGAGCCATCGCTGTCATCTGCCCCAGCCTGAACAACTGCGCGCCCGCTCCGGCCGCTGCCAGAGAGCCGCACGTTCGAATGAATCTGCGTCGTGTCTTCATTTGTTTCTCCTCTGTCAACGCCGGTCTAAAATTCCCCAAAAGCGCCGATTGAAAATTCCCCAGTAGCGCCGGTACAAAAATCCCCAGGTGTGGAATACGTT
>Ga0105047_10003819_pt1 | contig 26435 bp, 24 predicted proteins | sample MAT04_FD_78384 | JGI IMG/M metagenome (GOLD analysis project Ga0105047, IMG submission 78384) | Freshwater microbial communities from Lake Fryxell liftoff mats and glacier meltwater in Antarctica - MAT-04 (megahit assembly) | ecosystem: Environmental > Aquatic > Freshwater > Ice > Liftoff... | reverse complement strand
TTGCTGGTAGCGGGGCTGTACTACACCGCCTGGCCGAAGATCCTCGGGGCTCTCGCGGCTCGTGAAGAGGGAATTCGCAAGGCGATTGCTGATGCAGAAGATGCTAAAGTGCAGGCTCAAGTGTTCATGAAGGAGCACAAGGGTCGCCTCGAAGCGGTGGAGAATCAGGTCAAGGAAATCTTGGCCGAAGCTCGTCGCGACGGAGAGCACACCAAGCTCGACATTGTGAAGCAGGCAGAGGTCGAAGCGGAGGCCACGAAGAATCGGGCCATCGCCGAGATCAACCGAGCCAAGGATCAGGCCATTGACGAGCTGTTCTCGACGCTCGCTCATCAGGTGTGGACTGCGACTGAACAAGTCGTGGGCCGAACTCTGACGGGTGCGGATCAGGAACGCTTGATTCAAGAAACGGTCTCGCAATTTGCCCGTCAGAAGGCGTAGCAGAATTCGTGAGAATTCTGCCGAGAACGGCGACCTTGTTAACAGTACTCAGAAGTCTGACGACTTCTGCTACGGAAACTCTCCATGGCCCATGCACCTGAGATCGCTCGACCGAAACACGTACTGGAAGATCCCAGCGCGCGCTCGATCGCGATGGTGTACGCCGTGTCGTTTCTCGACGCTGCTAAATCCGTGGGCGTGGAGCAACCGCTGGAAGAATTTGGCGATGTGCTAAATGCGATCCAGGCGAAGCCGGAGTTCGGTGACCTGCTGTCCTCAGCGGTCCTGAACCAGGAAGCCAAGCAAGGGTTGATCGAGCGGGCGTTGAAGCCTCGATGTTCCGAGTTTCTCGGACACTTCTTGGTGGTTCTGGCGAAGCATGGTCGACTCGATTTGCTGAAGACGATTTTTGAAGAAGCGACGCAGGAGCAGGAACGCCGCTCCGGTCAACAACGGGTTTTGTTGCGTTCGGCGGTGACGTTGTCGCCCGCTCAGCTGGATTCCATTCGGACCCAGTTGAAAGCGGCCATGTCGACCGACCCGATTCTGATTCCCCAGGTCGAGCCTGCACTGCTCGGGGGTCTCATCATCCAGGTGCAGGACACCATTTTCGATGGTTCGGTGGCCACCCGGCTCACCAACTTGAAACAGCGGCTGAGAGAGAGATATGTCCACGAAATTCAAGGCGGACGAGATCGCTTCAGTTCTTCAGAAGGAAATTGAAGACTTTCGCGGGCAGATCCAGACAGCTGAAGTCGGTCGAGTGATCGAGGTCGGTGACGGGATTGCGCGCGTGGTCGGCCTTTCAAACGCGATGGCGGGTGAGATGGTCGAGTTCGCGGGCGGTGTCCGCGGGCTGTGCTTCAACCTGGAAGAAACGTCGGTCGGGGTGATTATCCTCGGCGACTACCTGAAGATTCAGGAAGGTGACGAGGTCAAGACCACCGGAGCACTGCTCTCCGTGCCGGTCGGCGAGGCTCTCATCGGACGGATCGTCGGTCCACTGGGGAACCCGCTCGACGGCAAAGGTCCAATCGTCACCAGCGAGACACGCCCGCTCGAATATACCGCTCCCGGAATCGCCGGTCGCCAACCGGTGAAGCAACCGCTCCAGACCGGGATCAAGGCTGTCGACGCCATGACCCCCGTCGGTCGCGGTCAGCGCGAACTGATCATCGGCGACCGCAAGACCGGCAAGACTGCCGTCGCGATTGATGCCATCATCAATCAAAAGGGCGGCGATGTCATCTGCATCTACGTCGCCTGTGGACAGCGTAACTCGAACGTGGCCGCTGTCGCTGAAGCTCTGCGAGCTGCCGGAGCGATGGACTACACGATCATCGTGGCTGCGTCCTCAGCGGACCCGGCTCCGCTCCAGTACATCGCCCCGTACGCCGGTGCGGCCATCGCCGAGCACTTCATGTACCAGGGCAAGCACACCTTGGTCGTGTACGACGATCTCTCGAAACAGGCTGTGGCTTACCGCCAACTGTCTCTGCTGATGCGGCGACCTCCCGGTCGTGAAGCGTATCCCGGCGACGTGTTCTATTGCCACAGCCGTCTGCTCGAACGAGCTGCGAAGCTGAGTGATGAACTCGGCGGCGGATCGATGACCGCACTGCCGATCATTGAGACGCTGGAAGGTGAAGTCTCCGCGTACATCCCGACCAACGTGATTTCGATCACCGACGGCCAGATTTACCTGGAGCCAAGTCTGTTCTTCGCTGGGGTTCGTCCCGCGATCAACGTCGGTATCTCGGTCTCCCGCGTGGGTGGTAACGCCCAGACGAAGGCCATGAAAAAAGTCGCCGGTTCGCTCCGCCTCGACCTGGCCGCCTTTCGCGAACTCGAAGCGTTCGCCCAGATGGGAACGGAACTCGACAAAGCGACGCAGTCCCAACTCGACCGCGGCAAGCGGATGATCGAACTGCTCAAGCAGCCCCAGTACGCCCCGCTCCACTTCGCCGACCAAGTGATCTCGCTCTACGCGGGAACACGCGGTTACCTCGATCACATCCCCGTGAACAAGGTCGCCGAAGGCGAAAAGGAACTGCTGCGATTCATGCGGGAAGAGAAATCCGAAGTCCGCGACACGATCATCAACACCAAGGAACTGGCCAAGGAGACTGAAGACGCCCTCAAGGCCGCCTTGGAAGCCTTCCGCACCAGGACGCAGCAAGCGGCAGCCAAGGACAAGGCAGCTGTCGCTGTGTAGCAGGATTCGTAAGAATTCTGCCGAACACGGGCCGTGGATGAAGTCGGCAGAAGTCTTACGACTTCTGCTACAGAACCGAGCCGAACGAAACAACTATGGCCAACTCTCGAATACTCGTGAAACGCCGCAAGGCGGTCCGAAACATTGCCAAGATCACGCGGACGATGGAACTCATCGCCACCGCACGGTTCAAGAAGGCGATGGACCGGGCCACCGAGGCAGCTGCGTATACGAAGAAGATCAACGAGATCGTGGCCGACTTGGCCGGGGCGAATCTGGCGTTCTCGCATCCACTGCTTCAGAAGCCCGCCGAGGAGCAGAACGTCGCGTTGCTGATCCTGACCTCGAATCGCGGTCTGTGCGGCGGGTTCAACGGCGGGCTGCTGCGGTTGGGGATGGCCCGGCTGCGGGAGTTCAAGGCAGCTGGCAAGAACATCCGGCTGGAAGTCTCCGGCAAGCGTGGCTTGTCGATGATGAAGTACGAGAAGATTCCCGTCGACAACGCCTACACACAATTCGAGGACAAGCCCGGCTTCGATGATGTCAACGAAATCGCCTCGCGGTTCGTCGCCGACTTTATCTCCGGCAAGCTGCATCGCCTCGACATCGTCTATCAGAAGTTCCAGTCCGCAGCTCGGCAGGCTCCCGTCGTGGAGACGATCCTGCCGATTGGCGATCTGGCTGGAAGTGCTGTGGGGAAGAGCAGCGGAATTGAGTACGAGTTCCTGCCGAGTGCCTCGCAGATCCTGGAAGAGATCGTCCCCGCAGCGTTCAAGGCCCGGTTCTTCAAGTGTTTCCTCGACGCAGCTGTCGGCGAGCAGATTGCCCGCCGGGTCGCGATGAAGGCCGCTCACGAGAACGCCCAGGACATGATCAAGTCGATCTCCATGGCGTACAACCGGGCACGTCAATCACAAATCACGTCGGAACTCAGCGAGATCATCGGCGGAGCCGCAGCGTTGGAGTAAGAGGAGCTGTCAGCTTTCAGCTTTCAGCCAGAGTAAGACAAGACAACACTCACAGACACACAGGAGCGACCAGCCACTCAGACGACTGCCAACCCGCCAGAACTTCAATGTCTCTGACTGACGGCTGATCGCTGATCGCTGACAGCTTTTTCCCCCCGAGGGTTCACATGGTTACTGCCACTGCTAGCGAAGTCGGACGCATCACCCAGATCATTGGCTCGACGTTTGACGCCGAGTTCAGCGACGGTTATCTGCCGGACATCTACAACGCCGTCACCGTCCGTGCGACGGTGAAGGGGATCAAGATCGATGTCACGGGAGAAGTGCAGCAGCACTTGGGTGGCGGTCGCGTCCGCTGCATCGCCCTCGGGACAACCGATGGCATGGTCCGCAGCATGGAGGTCGTGAACACTGGCGGTCCGCTGGCCGTTCCCGTCGGCAAAGAGACCTTGGGCCGCGTGTTCAACGTACTCGGAAATGCGATCGATGGTCGCGGCGAAGTCACAACGGCTGAGCGGTGGCCAATCCACCGAGCTCCACCGAAGATGGAAGACCTCTCTTCGAAGACGGAAGTTTTCGAAACCGGGATCAAGGTGATTGACCTGCTGACCCCGTTCGTTCGCGGTGGTAAGGCCGGTCTGTTCGGGGGAGCCGGTCTGGGTAAGACCGTGATCCTGACCGAGTTGATCGCTCGTATCGCGTCGGCTCACGGCGGTTATTCGGTGTTCGCCGGGGTCGGTGAACGTACCCGTGAAGGAAACGACTTGTGGCTCGAAATGCAGGAGGCCGAGATCGGAGACACCGGTCGCAAAGTCATCGAGCAGACCTGCATGGTGTTCGGCCAGATGAACGAGCCACCCGGTGCCCGTCTCCGCGTCGCTCTGACCGCGTTGACGATGGCGGAATGGTTCCGTGACACGACCGGGGCTGACACCCTGTTGTTCGTCGACAACATTTTTCGCTTCTCCCAGGCCGGTTCAGAAGTGTCCGCACTTCTCGGGCGTATGCCGTCGGCTGTGGGTTACCAGCCCACACTGGCCAATGAATTGGGTCAACTCCAGGAGCGTATCACCTCGACAAAGCGTGGAGCGATCACGTCGGTGCAAGCTGTGTACGTGCCCGCCGACGACCCGACTGACCCCGCCCCGGCGACTGCGTTCAGCCATCTCGACGCGTTCATTTATCTGGAGCGTAAGATCGCGGAAAAGGGACTCTTCCCCGCCATCGATCCGCTGGCCTCGTCGAGCCGAATCCTCGATCCACAGATCGTCGGGGAACGGCACTACGCCGTCGCCCGCCGCGTCCAGCAGACTCTCCAGCGGTATCGCGAACTCCAGGACATCATCGCGATCCTCGGGGTCGACGAACTGGCTGAAGCGGACAAACTGGTCGTGCATCGGGCCCGCCGCATCGAACGCTTCCTCTCCCAGCCGTTCCTCGTGGCCGAACCCTTCACCGGCAAGAAGGGGAAGATCACTCCCCTCGCCGACACGATTCGCAGCTTCGAAGAACTCTGCGACGGCAAGTGGGACCATCTCCCCGAAGGTGCCTTCACCTACGTCGGAGCCATCGAAGAAGCCGACGAGCAGGCGAAGAAGATGGCAGCTGGGAACTGAGGGGAAAGCTGTCAGCTTTTAGCCATCAGCTGTCAGCCATCAGCCAAAGGGTGGTTGGATGCGAGTGTGGCCCTTTGTGTCCGCGATGGTCGTTCAGCTTGGGAACGTAGGACAGGCAATCGTGCCTGTCCCATGCGGCGCTCGAGGCAGTGATCCACTCACTCACCCATGCTGTTGGCCGCAGACATCTCGGGTCAAAGCATCTGGGCCAGTGCCTGCTGTCTCTGGACGCCTGGGTCAGACAGGCTTGTCTGACCGACCATTGAATGCACTGGCTGCCAGCCTCGACTCGCTTGGTTTTCATTTCGAGATCAGTCTCGCGTGGTGCCATTAAACGTTGTTAGAGTAAAGCCCACCGCCGAGGAGCCGAAAAGCGTGCCGTTCACCCCGTCGATACGCAGCCACTGCCACCGCACACATGCGGGCAGTCGCTTAACGGTCCAAGCGGCATCCTTATAAGGTGCGTCTGCCACGGTTCGACTCCGTGCTGCCCGATGGTTCACTGTGAAGGAGAGATCGATGTCGAGCACACTCCTCGAACCCGAAGCCACAACGCCAGTCACCACTCCCAGCGAAGTGGTCGACGACCAGCCCTCTCCCTATCTCTGGACACCCGCTCAGTACCGCCAGATGGCTGAAGCCGGGATTCTGGCCGAGGGGGAAAAAGTCGAACTCATTGAGGGGGTAATCGTCAGCAAAATGACTGGCTCACCTGCCCACGATGTCACTCTTCATTTGATTCTCTCCAAGCTGCAAAAAGGAATCCCAGATCCTTGGATCGTTCGTTGCCAAACGGCCATCATCACCGAGGATAGTGAACCAGAGCCCGACTTGGCGATTGTGGCTGGGCCTCAAGAACGATACTGGGAGCGCCATCCGCTCGCAGAAAATGTCGCGATGGTCATCGAAGTCGCTCATTCATCGCTGGCATTCGATCGACGAAAATCCTGTCTCTACGCCCGAGGCGGTGTCCCGATCTACTGGATCGTGAACGTGGCCGAACGCCAACTGGAAGTCTTCAGCGAGCCTGATACCGCGAATGGCGTTTACCTTCGCCAAGAGATGCTGACAGAGGAGAAACTGGTTCAATTCTCAATTGCTGGAGAGACGTTCGGACCTCTGCCGGTTCGAGATTTCTTGCTTCCCGTGCGTATGTGATTCGCGGTAAGATTTGCCGTTCACGCCCCTCTGATCGGAGTTCAATTCCATGATCGCTACCACCGAACTTCGCCTTGTGTTGGTCACACCGGAAACGACGCTGTTGGACCAGAGCGTGCGTTCGATCCAGCTGCCGCTGTTTGACGGCTCGATGGGAGTGTTGCCCGGCCGTGCCCCAGTGGTGGGTCGCTTGGGGCGTGGCGAGCTGAAGTTCGAAGCCAGCGGCGCTTCGAAGAGTTTCTTCATCGACGGCGGCTTTATTCAGATCAAGGGTTCGGTTGTGACCCTGCTGACCAACCGAGCGATTGCTGCTGACCAGATCGACGACGTGATCGTGCAGCGGGCGATGGATACCGCGAAGGCAATGCCAGCTTCAACCGATGAGCAGTATGCTGCCAAGTCAGCTGCCGATGAAGCGGCTCGCCGGCTGCTGAAACTTCGCCGGAATTAGTTCGAGCGGCGGGCAGCGCGTTCGCGCTGCTCTGGCAGCCGTGTTTGCCAGTTGGGCAAAGCCCATATGCCTGCCACTTTGCGTTGAGCTTCCCGCTCAGCCTGTTCGAAGAGTCGCTTCCGATCACTGCGGATCGGAAAGGACACAACAGCGGGGCTCATCCCTTGCTCGATGAGCTGCTCGTTCAGCATCGAGCCATCGTCGAGGTAAACATAGGCCAGCACTCGCCGGTAGTTGTCGAGTCGCTCGCGGTCGAACTCTAGTTTCACTAGACGACCGTTCGCCAGCTCTTTAGTGAATTGGTAAGCCTCCTCCCCAAACGGTTCAGCGGGCTGATCGGGGTACTTGGTCTCGGGTGTGTTGACCCCCAATAGACGCACGCGGTAGTTGCCCTCCAGCAACAATGTATCTCCATCGACCGCGCGGATCACTCGGATCGGAACTCCCGCCGCTGGGAGCGTCTCCCGAGTGCGCGACGTGGCGACTCGCCAAGCGATCAGCGAAGTGGCGATCACTCCCCATACAAACGCCGCTGAGGGCCACCGCCGGCGGACGTTGGGTCGACGAGCTGCGTTCATTCGAACCGGTCCCCGCGCCGACGGCGTCTCAAATTGCACGCAGCAAGGGAATAGGGAACGAGGTTTGTAAAGTCACCGGACTCTCCGACTCCAATGCATCGCTCCCACACCGATTCAGATTGAACGGGCCGGGATCAGCTCATTCCCTCGTCGTCCCGCACTCGGAACCGTGACCAAAGCGACACGCCGGGACACCGGATTCAGAGAGTCCGGCGACGATTAACCAGTGCAACCGGTACCCTCAATTCGGGCTGATGTTGAATCGCTTGCGAGTTTCCCGAGCGAGCGGATCCTTTTCGAACCTGCGAGTACACCCGGTACACAGATCGAGCTTCACTGTTTTCGAGATGGGTTCCGGCAGTTGGAACTCGGAGGTCGAATCCATCAGCGAGATCTCATCCGCGATCTGCTGCAGGTTGTCCTGGTCGAGGTCGGCAGCTGTCAGCTGCACCTCATCCGTCGAGCGGCGGATTTCGATGTTGACCGAAAATCGCTGTCCGCTGATCACGCGCCCACACTGGTCGCATGTGTATTGAATCATATCGCCGAGTCCTGAAATCCCCGAGGGGTGGGGAGGTAAAGTCGACGCTCCGAAGAAGATCGGTCGCGCACGAAAGGAAGGCCCAGCAGTCCGTTGCCGACAGTCGCGGGAAAGCGGTTTCGCAATTCCAGCCGACATGTCATTCGCGAGATCGATTTAACCACAAAGAGTGCCGCGAGTGAAGGGTGCGCCTCCCAGATTTTTTTCATGGCAACCTGAACATCAATTCGTGCAAGCTGTGACAGCGGTGAGAGGATTGCAAGTTCCTGTCTTTTACGCCGGGGAGACTTGCGATGTGGTCGCAAGTCATCGAGGCGTGTCAAGCAACAATACGGTGGGATTCCCTCGCTGCACACCTCTACTGCCGGCCGACCCACAGGTCGACAACTCCCAGCACGAGGATCCCGATGCTAATGGCGGCGTTGACGTGGAAGAATGCGGTGTTGACTCGGCTGAGGTCATCGGGACGGACGAGCCAATGTTCGTAGGCGAGGAGTAACGCCAACACGATCACACCCACGAGGAACACTGGTCCGAGCGGGACGAACTTCCAGAGGGCGAACAGCGCCGCGACCGTACAGAGATGGCTCAAGGCTGCGATCTGGAGTGCAGTTGGAATCCCGACCCGCGCGGGGATGCTCGACAGGCCACGCTGTCGATCGAAGTCGGCGTCTTGCGTCGCGTACAGGATGTCGAAACCGCCGACCCAGAAAAAGATCACGGCGGCCAGCAGCACCGGGGGGAGTTCCACCGTGCCGCGAATCGCGATCCACGCGGCGATGGGTGAGAGCATTAACGCAGCGCTGAGCCAGTAGTGGCACAGCGACGTAAACCGCTTGGCATACGAGTACCCCAGCAGAAACAACAGCACCGGAACTGACAGGTAGAGCGGCCAGGGATTCGGCAGGAAGATTGTCGTCGTGGCCACGAACCCCATTGAGCACAGCAGCACAAATACCACGACGGCGCGCGGGGTCAACAAACCCGCTGGGATGTGCCTGCGCACCGTGCGGGGGTTCGCCGCGTCCATGTCGCGATCGACCAGCCGATTGAAGGCCATCGCAGCTGAGCGGGCGAGAACCATGCAGAGCAAGATGCCCACCAGGTCGCGGGCGCGAAACTCGGTGAGTTGCCATGCGAGAACCGCTGAAAACAAGGCAAACGGCAGCGCGAACACCGTGTGGCTAAATCGGATCAGTTCGAGGAAATGGCGGACACGAGCGAACATGTGAGGAATGATTTCTCAAGGGGACGGCGACGTTCCAAGCAGCACTCACCAACTCTCGGACTCCTCTGAGTCCACGACGTTCTCCGGCTCTGCTCCCGCACGCTACGGTAGTGGTGGAATAGAGAAAGCGGCCGAAAAGTCCTTTTGGAGGACCGTCCTGACCGCTTGAGTTTAACCGACAATTTCAGTGGAAACGGAATCAGCGAGCGGTGACATCGCCCTGGACCCGCTTGCGGATATCGGTTTCGAGGCGACCGAAGACCTGCTCGTGCCGCTGCACAGTCGCGGTCAGCAAGGCTGCCAAACGCTTGGCCGTAAAGTGATTCAGAATCACTCGCTGAGCGACGCGAATCTTCTGGACAGCACCACCCATTGGATTGGGGTTGAGAGCCAAATCGAGGATGACCTCTTCCGGGGTGCTAGAAACGCGGCACAGATTCGAGTACAGCCCGTCCACGCCCGTGTCGTCAAGTTCGATGCGAACTTGCGGTTCCTGATCCTGAGGGGCGTTCTGTGGGGAATTCAAGGGATTGTCAGCCATGCGAGCCTCGGGGGTGAGAGTGATGAGGGAACTTTCGTTTTTATAACATGAAAAGAGGGGCTCTCAAAGTCGATGCCAACACGTCTGCGAGAATTCGGCGAGTTCGGCGTAAATCTCGACAGCTTCAGCTGGCTGCGGCCATGGTCCCGGGGCGAGTGTTAAACATTCATGAGCTAAGAAAGTTGCTGTTGGTCGCGGTGCATCAAGGCAGATTCTGGGTAAGCTAGACGGGATGGCCAAAATTCCGAGGATGTCCGAACTTCCTCAGCGAAATTCTGTTCGTCCTATTCTCAGAACTGATTGCAGCGTAAGACCGAACCAATTGGCCCTGACTGGCCAGGGAAGACCTCCGACTCGAAAGTGGGAAAGGTGACCCCAATGGATTGTGGACCTACCCACGAGTGCTGGAGCGGAAGCGGAAGATGGCTGTCGATTCCAGCTCTCCGAAGAAGACGAGAATGGGAGTCCTCGAAAGTCGAGATATGCAGTGCGAGCCGGTTATGGCGATTGGCGACTGGGCATGTCAGTCCAGATCGGTGTGAGAACTGCTCCCCTTTCCGGGTGCGAGACGCCCTTGGCCAATGAGATCGTGGCTCCCATCGGATGTGCGCGTGCGCCTTCTTTGTCCCGGCACGGACACCCGAACAAAGCCCACCGTTTCCACGATGGGACCCAGGGCCCGCGAACTCCGCAGTCCCGCCAAGGACGACAGACGCCTCGCGGCCGCACGGGGTGGCCAGAGGTTCTGCCGTCCCTGCCGGCGCGAGTTCGCGGGGGGCGAGCGACCACTCACCGCTGAAGCCGTGGGCGATTCTCAACCGTCCGGGCCGGGACGCGGAGCAGCTGGGCCGTTGACGATTATCGAGCAATCAGAAAGTGCGTCTCGCGCTCGTGTTTCAGATGCCGCGTTGATCGGTACGGAAGACTTCGTTATGTTCTGTTCTTCACCGTGAAACCACGGATTTCGAACACAGAGAGGGAACCGCCATGGGGCTTTTCGAAGGCAAAAAGGGCGTCATTTTCGGCATTGCCAATGACCACTCCATTGCGTGGGCGATCACGCAACAGCTCGCCAAAGAGGGAGCTGTGATGGGATTTACGCACATGCCGGACAAAGATCCCGTTCGACCCAAGAACGAAAACAAGGTTCGCAGGCTGGTCGATCCGATCGGTGCCAAATTTGTGATTCCCTGCGATGTGCAGAGCGATGCCGATCTCGATCGGACGTTTGCACATATCAAGAGCGAACTGGGCACGATCGATTTCATGCTGCACGCGATCGCGTTTGCCCCTCCTGCGGACCTGACCGGGCCAGTCTACAATGTCAGCCGCGACGGGTTTAAGGTCGCCATGGACATCAGCGCCTACAGCCTGATCGCCATGACGGGACGGGCCAAGCCGATGATGAATCCGGGTGGCAGCATCCTCACCCTTTCTTACCTCGGCGGCGAAATCGTCATTCCGGGTTACAACCTGATGGGACTATGCAAGGCGGCGCTTGAGAGCGCGGTGACCTACATGGCCAGCGAGACTGGTCCGTCGGGGATCCGCGTCAATGCCCTGTCGGCTGGTCCTGTGCGGACAATCAGCGCGAGCGGGGTCGGCGATTTCAAAAAGATGTTAACCCTGTACGAGACGTTTTCGCCATTGCGTCGCAACATCACCGAGGAGGAAGTCGGCAAGGTCGGCATGTTCCTGCTGAGCGATCTTTCGAGCGGCGTGACGGGCGAAACCCTGCATGTCGATTGCGGCTACCACGTCATGGGCGGCCCTCCGCTCGACGCGATTAAGGTCGACACTGCGACGGCGGGCTAGTGGAAGGTGGCCGATGGTGATTGGCTGATGGCTGATGGCCAGACGCCGATCGCTCATTCTTGACCGGCTTTTTTGCCATAAGCCATCCGCCTCCTCGCCCCTTTGCCTCTCAAGGATTTCCCCATGCCTCCAAAGCTGGTGCGTGTCGGGATCGCTGTGGTCGAGCATGCCAACCGCTATCTCGTCGGAGTTCGCGGACCGGTCGGTCCACTGGCGGGCTATGACGAATTCCCCGGCGGAAAGTGCATCGCCCATGAGACGGCTGCAGCCTGCGCGGTCAGAGAGTGCATGGAGGAAACGAACCTCGCCATCGTGGTCACACAACCGCTGTATCACCGACGGTTCGAGTACTCACACGCCACTGTCGACCTCAGCTTCTATCTCAGTGTGATCGAGTTTCCGGAGGGCGAACTGACTCCCACTGCGCCATTTCGGTGGGTGGATCTCAGGGAGCTTTGCGGCTTGCGATTTCCGGATGCGAACCAGGAAGTCGTCTCTCTTCTCTGGGATCGGGCTCAAAAGCGCGACGAAGAGCGGGGCTGGGCGTAGCCTCGCGGTGATCGCTGTTCCCAAGTGTCGAGCCAACTGGGCCTCGAAATGGGCCAGACTTCACGGTCGCGATTTTTGTTTTTCCGCCTGCGAATTGACGAGGCTCGCTCGTCGCGTAAACTTCGATGAACGCAGGACTTTGCACGACGTAGGTGTCTCTCTCGACTTTGATGGGCTTTTGGATTCATGGCGCGGACCCCACTCCCCCCCACACTGGTTGGACTCCTGACTGCGGCAGTCTCTCTGATGGAGGAATCTCGGGCGTCGGCTCTCTTGCTACTCGCAGATTTGCCCTACGACCTGAAAGCCGTGAAGGACATTCTGGGCGAGACGCGGTTGATCGTCGCTTCCCATAAAGCGGACGTGCAGCAGGCGTGCCTGGAAGACAAGGTCACGCTGGTCCCGCTGATCCACGAACCGCATACGCGGCAGGTCCAAGTCAGCCAGGCCTTGCTGGAAGCGATCGCCGACAATCTCGTTTCGACCGGCGACAAGGTCGTCGTGGTATATACCGCGTTTGACCGCGAACACATCGACACCCTCAGTGTTGTCAGCTTGTCAGAGCGGCTGGCCCGGCTGACAACACGAGATCTCCAGCGGTTGGAGACGCAGGTACCGCTGGAAACGCTCCGGCGTGTCGTGGACTTGGCGGTGGAGATTGGACGGGAGGGACGGGAGAGTCACAAGGTCGGCACGCTCTTCGTCGTCGGACAACACCGCAAGGTGATCGATATGTCGCACGAAGGGGTGCATGATCCCTTCCGTGGCTACTCTGCCAAAGAGCGGATGATCACCAACGCCCGCGTTCGTGAAAGCATGAAGGAACTCGCCCAAATCGATGGGGCTTTTGTGATTTCCGCCGAGGGCGTCGTCATTGCGGCCGGCCGGATCCTCGATGCTGCCGCTGAGGACCTCACCCTCTCGAAGGGGCTGGGAGCTCGACATTGGGCCGCAGCTGGCATCTCAAAGGCGACGAAAGCAATCGCCATTGCCGTGTCGGAGTCGACCGGAACCGTTCGAATTTTTCAAGACGGAATCGTCGTGCTGCGAATCGAACCCATGAACCAGGCGATGAAATGGCACGAAGTCGCCACCGAACCGCCAGATGAGTAGGGCATGACAGTCACGGCCCGATGATTTTGAAAGAACTTCCAACCGTTAGAGTCGGCCCGACATGTCTTTTGGGCTTGTTTTTCCAAGACATTGAAGCACCCTCGACTTGCTTTAGGATTCGGCGGCAGTTTCAGCCGATCAAACAGGTATCGAAGGAACTGTTGTGTTGGCTGCCAATCGGCAGCCTTATTCCGAAGGATTGGAATACTCAGCAACTGTCGCCGCCTCAGCGATTGTTTGGGAGTGTTCAATGTTGACTCGTTCATATCGATTTGCAGTGCTGTCAACGTGCCTGCTGGCCGGAATTTTGCTCGCCTCGGGATGTGCGTCCAAGCGCCACTCGACACGAGGCTCTCGCTCTGCGGGGCGTACCCTTCACAACATCACTCCGGAGCAGGAGTACAACCCCTCCTCAGAGGCCGATTTGATCCCTCTGACGCCGCCTGCGCCGCGAGACTCGGACCCGCCGGCCCCCACTCGCAATACGTCCGACCTTCCCCCGGCCCCCCCCAGCGACGACTTTGAGTCGGCGGAACGTCCCGGTCGACACAGCGCCAGCTTCGGCCCCTACACAGGGCGGGTCCAGACAGCTTCGAAGTGGTCCGCCAGTTCGAATTCCAATCGCTAGATGCTGAACGGACTTTCAAATGAGCCGGAATCTCGCTCTGGCCACGAGCGAAGTCGCGAACAAGGTCGTGCAGCAAACTGCCGGAATCGAGTCCCCCATCGAAGCACCCGCATCCCTTCCCGATGCGCGGTGCTTCGTTTGCTTTAGTTTCCCCCGCCAGACAGGTATCCTGCCGCCCTCAAACGTGTCTTGTCTTAGCCTCCGGGCTGAGACCCCATGCTTCTGGAGTTGTCCATGGCCCCGCAGTACATCATGACCATCGAGGGTCTGACCAAGATCTATGACGAAGACACCATCCTCAAAGATATTTGGCTGTCGTTCTATCCCGGGGCCAAGATCGGCGTCATCGGCAACAACGGCTCGGGCAAGTCGACGCTGATGAAGATCATGGCGGGCGAAGACAAGACCTTCGAGGGGACTGTCCGCCCGGCCAAGAACATCAAGATCGGCTACTTCCCCCAAGAACCGCGCCTCGACCCGACCAAGACTGTCGACGAAGAGGTCCAGGCGGGTGTCGCCGAATCGCAAGCGGTCCTGAACCGCTACAACGAAATCAACGAGAAGCTCTGCGAGCCGATGGAGCCCGAGGAGATGGAGAAGCTGCTCGAGGAGCAGGCCACCGTCCAGGACAAAATCGACGCAGCCAATCTGTGGGAACTCGACCGCATCATCGAGGTCGCCAGCGATGCGATGCGGCTGCCACCCGGTGACGCGCTGGTCGAGAACCTCTCCGGGGGGGAACGGCGGCGCGTTTATCTGTGCAAGCTGTTGCTTCAGAACCCCGACATGCTGCTGCTCGACGAACCGACGAACCACCTCGACGCCGATTCGGTTGGCTGGCTCGAACGCTATCTCCAAGACTTCAAGGGCACCGTCGTGGCGATCACCCATGATCGGTACTTCCTCGACAACGCAGCCGGTTGGATTCTCGAAATGGAGCGGGGGCGAGGGCTGCCGTTCGAGGGGAACTACAGCGCGTGGCTGGAGCAGAAGTCGTCGCGACTGGCCGTCGAAGAGAAGAAGGAATCGAAGCGGCAGCGCTCGCTGAAGAAGGAACTTGAGTGGGTTCGCATGAGCCCCAAGGCCCAGGCCACCAAGAACAAGGCCCGCATGGCCCGCTTCGAGGAAATGCAGGCGGCCCAGTACGACGCCCGCGACGACGCCCCGGACATCCAGATCCCCGTCACCAAAAAGCTCGGCGATCTGGTGCTCCGGGCGGAGAACCTCAGCAAGGCCTATGGCGACCGCGTGCTGTTCGAGAACGTGAACTTCAACCTGCCGCGCGGGGGCATCGTCGGCGTCATCGGCCCGAACGGAGCCGGAAAGACCACGCTCTTCAAGCTCATCATGGGCCTCGAACAGCCGACCTCGGGGACGCTCAAGGTCGGCGAGACTGTCGACTTGTCGTATGTGGACCAGTCCCGTGACGCCCTCTCCATGACCAAGTCGGTCTACGAAGAAATCTCCGGCGGCGAGGAGTTCATCGAGGTCGGCAAGGTCAAAATCCACGCCCGCGCGTACTGCAATCGGTTCAACTTCAAGGGGTCGGAACAGCAGAAATTCGTCCGCGACCTCTCCGGGGGAGAACGCAACCGCGTCCACTTGGCCAAGCTCCTGCGGACCGGCGGCAACCTGATGCTGCTCGACGAACCCACGAACGACCTCGACGTGGAAACGCTCGCCGCTCTCGAAGAAGGACTCTCGACCTACGGCGGTTGTGCCGTCGTGACCTCGCATGATCGCTGGTTCCTCGACAAGATCGCGACGCACATCCTCGCCTTCGAAGGCGACAGCCAAGTCTTCTGGTTCGAAGGCAACTTCAAGATGTACGAAGCCAACCGCCACGAACGCCTGGGCGCCGACGCCGACCAGCCGCACCGCGTGAAGTACCGCAAGATTAAGTAGTTCCGGGTGATCGAGTCGCGGTGTGAAACACCCAGCGAACCCAGCAGCAGCCGGACAGACATCCCTGCCTGCCCGCTGGCCGATGTGATTCTCACGCCAGCCCTCCCGATAACTACACGCAGGCGACAAGGATCGACAAGATCGCCGCCACGCCCACGGCCGGCAACAGCATCACCGCCCGAACCTCGCGGGCCTTTCGCCGTGGGACGACATCGACCGGCGACCGGACGTAGCCTGCCACCAGAGTTTCATCGTCGTACGACCGCTCGAACAGGTCCACCGAGCCCTCGGCGTTCACGAACGCCACGATTTTTTGCCACCATGCTTCTGCCTCCAAGATTGATCGGCCCCGAAGCGGAGCTGACATGGGAGGTGTTGTCGCACGGCGACGCTGCGGATCGCTGTCGTATTCAGGAAGACTTCGACCAGCGCAAATTCAGCGCAGTTTCAGCGGTCAGGCGTGAGCGGCAGGGCGCTCGCCCCATGGCACTGGGTTGAGATCAACAACCAGATGCCTGAGCGGTAGAACACAGAGAACGTCGTCCTTCGCCCGCCCTCGCTTACGCTTCGGGTCAGTCAACCAAGTGCCATAGGGCGACCGCCTGGCGGCTGACTGATTCCTTGTTGCGGGCGGTGGCGGGCATAAAAAAAGACTTCCGAGGTCTCGGAAGACCTCGGAAGTCTGGCAGTGTTTCGCGCGTATTCAACTACGCTGTCTTCATCGCCGCACCGAGGATGCGGCTGGTGGTCGGTCGCATGACGCGAGGGTCGACTTGCTCGGCTTTCAGCAGGGACGCGCGGACATCCTTGCCGGAGATCGAGACGGGCTTCTCGTCTTTGTGCAGTTCGCACAGATCGACGCGACCGCACGACTCGTAGTAGGCTGCGAAGCCGACATTAACGGTCTTGATCTGCAGGTCCCCCTTGAGGTGCTTGAAGATTTCCTGAGCGTCGAAGTCGCCCCAGATGTTGCCGCCGTCGGCGTACGGCACGTCGGCATGCTTGCGACCGATGATGATGTGGCTGTAGCCCATGTTCTGGCGATAGATGCCGTGCATCACCGCTTCCTTCGGGCCGCCGTAGAACATCTTGATATCGAGACCGAGCAGCTTGACGCGGTCGGGCACCGATTCCTTGCGGGGGCCCCACAGAGTTGCGTCGCTGTCGCCATCGCCCAGTTGGCGTTCGGAGATCAGCTTCTCGTAGGTCTCCATGCGGATCTCGGCGTTGACATCGTCGCCCTTGGTCTCGCCAATCAGTGGATTGAGGACCGCGCCAGCGTTCAAGCCCTGGCGAATCAACGTTTCCAAACCGTAGACCAGTGCGTACTCGTGAGCCCGGTGCAGCGGGTTGCGGGTCTGGAAGGCGACAGCTGCATTCCAACCGGTGGCCGCGAGAACCTGCCGGACTTCCTTGGGAGTGAGAACGTACTGGCCGAACTTGGCGTTCTTTGGCTGGGGGAGAGCCTTGATCGTGCCGCCGACGAGGTGAGAATTGGCCTTCTCGCCATCAAGAACCATATTGGCTCCGGCGTGGTCGATGCGGTCGGTCAGGTAGACACTCTGGAGGTACTTGAGCTTGGGCCAGGCATAGACGTCTTCGACATTGAGGGTCGCGACGATCTCGCCTGCGGGGTTCGTGAGGGCGACCTTTTGGCCGGCCTTGAGCTCCTTCGCCTGAGCGGCGGTGACGGGGAAGGCGATGGGAATCGTCCAGGCGTACAGCTGGCCGTTGTTCTCGATGACGCTCTCATTCAGGACGCGGTTGTAGACCGCAGAAGTCATCGGCCCCTTCAGCGGGCTGAGGGTGCCGTCTGCAAATCGGTAGACGCTGGAGAGGTCAGCCTGCGAGACGGGAACCTTCACGAGGCCCGCAGCCTCGGCCTGGAACGCAGCGATATCGCCAGCTGCCACAGTGAGGCAAACCGGCTCGGACAAGCCACCGTGAGGGACAATCAAATCAGCCATGAAAGCAACCAAGAGTTGTGAGCCATCGCGAATCTCGTGCGAAGCCAAATCGCACACCAAGAGTTCGCAATTGAATGTCGTTGCCGCGTCGAGAGCGTGAAAAGCCCGCCGGTTGCAACTGGCGGGCTTGTTGAACGACGAAGTCCACCGCGCGGGAGACTAGGGACTGCAACCCCCGACCGTCAAGAGTGTTCGGATTTCACTCCCGAGAAACGCGGCAACTTGGCAAGTGTGCGGCGTGATCCCTAGAATCTGATCCTGCACGATCCGAAGGTCCCTGCCGTCCGCGGCAGGGGAGTTTCGGAGCCGCGATTCCCCCTTGGAGGCGATACCGATGATCGATTTTCAGTGCCTGGCTTTGGATCGATTCGGAGTACTGGCGAGTGACGTGATCGTCGCGGCAGCCAATTCCAGCGAGGTGATGGTCCTAGTCCTGAAGACCATCGGGTGGATTTTAGTGGCGTTTTTCGTGACGGTCGCCATCGTCTTGTTTTTCCTGTTTCTGAGGTACTTCAATCTCTGGCTGCGATCGTATGTGACCCGAGCCGGAATTGGGCCGTTTTCGCTGATTCTCATGTCGTTGCGAAAAGTGAATCCGCAGACGATCGTTGAAGCGAAGATCAAAGCCGTGCAAGCGGGCCTCGAACACATTTCTACGCAGGCGTTGGGGGCTCACTATCTCGCGGGTGGCAACGTCGCCAAAGTCGTCTCGGCACTGGTCGCGGCTCACCGCGCTCGAATTGTTCTGGATTGGGACACCGCTTTTGCCATCGACTTGGCTGGCCGCGATGTGTTGGAAGCCGTCGCGACGAGCGTCAACCCCCGGGTCATTGACGTTCCTGATCCTCGGCGCGGTCGTGGGACATTGGACGGAGTTGCTAAGGACGGCATTCAACTGATGGCCAAGGCTCGCGTGACCGTCCGGACCAACCTGTCTCAACTGATCGGCGGGGCCACCGAAGACACGATCATCGCCCGCGTGGGAGAAGGAATCGTTTCAGCGATCGGCTCGTGCGAGTCTCACAAAGACGTCCTTGCCAACCCAACTCTCATTGCGCAAAACGTGCTTCGCAAGAGTCTCGACTCCCAAACGGCGTATGAGATCGTTTCGATCGACATCGCCGACATCAACGTGGGTGCCAATGTCGGGGCCCGTCTCCAAGCCGACCAGGCCGAAGCCGACGTGCGAGTCGCCCGCGCCCGGGCCGAACAACGCCGCGCCGATGCCGTGGCTCAAGAACAAGAGATGCGGGCTCTCACTCAGGAAAATCAGTCCAAGGTCGTCCTCGCCGAGGCAGAAATTCCAAAGGCCATGGCCGAAGCCTACTCCCGTGGGCAGCTGCGAGCGAACCCCAACGCGAAGCCTGATTGATCGAACGAACAGGAAAGTGGTGAGGTTGGGGCAAACTCTGGGGGGCAATGGGATATCTGTTTCGCACTCATCCGGGTCTGTTTCGGCAAGAAATGCCGCCCGGAGGAATTCTTGGCGAGTGCTGGCTTTTTTCCAGACGATGATAGAATGACGATCGAAGTTCTTCTTGGTGTTCAGGCATGAGCCTTGCACAAGGGAGGGATGGTGTGACTCCCGTTTCGCGAAGACTCGCGGGCGGGGGCATCCCGGAGACACCGCCAACGGGGCGGACCGTCGTGGGGTGTCGATTCAATCTGTCGCTCAATGCGAGCGGCAGTCACCATCGGCTGGAGTTTGCTCTTGAGGTTCATGGATGACCCACAGAGGCTAGACTCGCAGTCGGACAATCCGGCTTCCGGTGAACCTGATGAATTCCGTGCATATCGAACTGACAACAACCCAGCAGGAAATTCTGTTGCGCGGGTTGAGATTTGTGAGAGGCGCGGTGGCACTCAGCTTGCCTGAGTTCACCGACCAATTGGAAATCGACCGTCGCCGCCAGTACGCGGAAATCGAAGAGGTCGAGTCACTCGTCACGAAGGCCGCCATCCGCCAGACCGCCAAGGCCTGACCGGAGTTGGGACAGCTGTGATCTCTCGTGGGATAGGCTTCCAGCCTGTCGGTCGTACCTCGACGCATGACGGGCTGGAAGCCTATCCCACGGCATGTTTCCCAACGACACAGACTACCCTGAACGCCCATGCGATATCACAACGTCTGCATCGAGGCGTTCAGCTGCCTGCTTCCCCCGCATGTCGTGACCTCGGAAGAGATCGAGCGGCAGCTGGAGCCGGTCTATTCCCGGCTCGGCTTACACGTCGGTCGTTTCGAGCTGATGAGCGGGATTCGCGAGCGGCGCTTCTACGACTCCGGCACCCGTCCCGGGGCGGTGAGCGCTCGCACTGCCGAACAGCTGCTCCAGCAGACCGGCTTTGACCGGTCCCGGATTGGGGCGTTGATCCACGGTTCCGTCTGCCGCGACCAGATGGAGCCGGCCACCGCAGCGAGCGTGCATCACGCGCTGCGGCTCCCCGCGAGTTCCCTCGTGATCGATGTGAGTAACGCCTGCCTGGGGTTGCTCAATGGGGCGCTGCTCATCGCTGACCAGATCGAGGCCGGCTTAATTCAAGCGGGCATTGTGGTCGGGACCGAAACCGGCCGCGCCCTGGTCGAGGGGACCATCGACCGCCTCAATGGCCTCGCGGGAGCCGACCGCTCGACACTCAAAGCGGCCCTCAAGGCCGACTTCGCCTCGCTCACCATCGGCTCTGGCTCCGCAGCGATTCTGCTGTGCGATCGCAAGCTGAGCCGCACCAGCCATCGACTACTCGGCGGAGCGATGCTGGCCGATACAGCGGCCCACGAACTCTGTGCCGGGGGAGTCGATCCAGCCCTCTCAAACGACGGCCGCCCCCAGATGTCGACCGACTCGGAGGCCCTGCTTCACGCGGGAGTCAACCTCGCCGAACGGACCTGGCCACAGCTGCTCAAGCGACTCGATTGGACGCACGAGGATGTTCACAAAGTCATCACCCATCAAGTCGGCAAGGCCCACCGCAAGCTGCTACTCGACCGTCTCGGGCTGCCCGAGTCTCTCGACTACCCGACCGTCGAAACCCTGGGAAACACCGGTTCGACCGCCCTACCCACAGCCGCCACTCTCGGCATTCAAAACGGCCATATCCAGCCCGGCGAGAATGTCGCCCTCCTCGGCATCGGCAGCGGGTTGAGCTGCGTGATGCTCGGGATGCAGTGGTAGTCTTTGTTTGTGAGCGGCAAGGCGCTAGCCCAATGGCACTGGCTCGAGTCACCCGAAGCGTCAGCGAGGGCGGGCCAGGGAAGACGTTCTCTGCGTTTTAACGCTCAGGCATTTTGGTTGTTGAACTCAACCAAGTGCCATTGGGCGCTGGCCCCTCAAAAGAATTCTCTCGCGTCGTATTCCTACTACCGATCAAAAATCGGCAGCAGGTGATTCGGCGTTTGCAATACGATCAACGCCATCGCGGTGCTGAACTCGGCCCCGAACCACGGATCGAACCAACAGCCGTTGGCCTCTTGCTCGCGAAGTAAATCGGTACGAATTGCGGGATACCAACTGTCCCAGAAGTCGCCGCCCGCATGCCAGGCAGCCTGTACCGCATAGTAGTGACCGTAGAAGTAGAAGTCCTGCTCTCGAATCCCCCGGACTCCCGGGAGGTATTGCCGCAGGTAAGCCCGCCCCTTGTCGAGGGTGGCTCCCTCGTGGACACCGGAGGTGTAAAGAGCGACGACAGCGGCGGCTGAACGTGCGAAGCGGCTCTCTTGGGAGTCGAAGATCCGGTAACGAAAGCCTCCGTCCGGGTTCTGGCACTTCTCGATGTACTGTACACCGCGATCGATCGTCTCCTTGGAGACGGAAATCCCAGTGTTACGAGCTGCTCGAAGAGCCATCAACTGGCAGACCGTGACGGAGACATCGGCGTCCTTGGGGGTGGGGAAGTACCGCCACCCCCCCTCGTCGTTCTGCGTCTGAATGATGAGGGCCACCGCCTTGCGGACGACTTGCGAGAGCTCGTGACGCTCGGACATGCCGAGGGCTTCAGCCAGGAACATCGTCGCGAATCCGTGCCCATACATCGGGCTTTCGGCCTCGCTGTCTGGTTCTACGATGTATCCCGTGGGCGTGCTGCAGGCGATCAGATAGTCGATCACGCGGTCGAGCGCCAAGCCGTACGGGCCGCGACCCGGTGTACTTCCCGACGAGAGAAACGCCAACCCGGCCAATCCCGCAATGCCAACGTTTCCCTGATACCGGGCCACACTCCCGAACGACCCGTTCGGATGTTGCTGCTCTTCCAACCACTTCAGCCCCGCCTGAATCGCGACTTTGACCGCAGGGGTCAGCAGAGTCGGAGATTCGGCTGCAAAACAGACCCGGCCCGAGCAACTGGCACCCAGCCCAAGAACAGCCATCCGAAACAAGAATTCGCGACGGGATGGAATGGGCATCGAAATCGACTCCCTGGAGCACACGTCACGCGAGCGTCGCGACGAGGCGGACCGAACATGTTCACGGCGGTGACCACGGGGCCAGGCGGCGGTCCCGCACTCCACGAAGACCTAGCATGGCATCCGGTGGAAGTGGACGTGCAACCACTTCCCGTCGATCTTCTGCCAGACGCGCGTTTCCATGCCCGCGACGGAGACCGGAGCGCCCGTCCCGTCCAGCTTCTGCACGACTCGTACGTAGGTCACCAGTGCCGCAGTCTCGTTCAGGACTCGGACATGCGGCGAGGCCATCGACGACTGTCGTGGCGAATTACTGGCAGGCAGCTTGAAGTAGAACTCGTGAAACGGCAGACCAGCGACCAAGTGTCCCAGCGCCTCGGGCTCGAAGCAGGTGATCGACTCATCGCACAGCTTCACATACTCGGCCCAGTTCCCGGCATCGATGCAGGCCAGCAACTTGCGGCTGACGGCCAGAACTTCTTCCACGACCTTTTGATCCGCCTCGTTCATCGACATTCCCAACACCCCGAAAAGACACTGTAGGATTCCGCCAAGCAGAATTGTCCACACGAATGCGGCGCGGTCAACCGTAGGGGAATCTGGGTGACGGATTCCGGCGATTTCACCCGTCCTGGAACAACCGGCGAAAATCACACAGTGCGTCTCGCACTTCCCGGAAACAAAAACGGGCGAGTCGGACACTGTGCCGACTCGCCCGAGAGGTCTTCAACGCCGCATTTCGTGTTTTGAGCGCCGGAGGTCCAGACCTCACAGGTCTTCCTTCCGTTCTCTAATTTGACGTATCTTGAGCGGTCGTCAGGCTCTCGACTGTGCCCTGAGCTTGAAACACGAGCGGTTCTGGACGACCGGCGACGGTCAGGGTGAGGGTCTCACGGAACTCACCCATGGCATCCGGAGGAGTGACGACGATTGTGAGAACATGGATCGTCTTCTCTTCCGAGGAGAGAGAGACCTTGAAGCTCTCCGGGTGATCTTTGCAGACGATTTCTTCCAGCCGCACGGGCTTCTTCGACTTCACGACCAGCGTCACTTTGGTTTCCTGGCCGGGATGCAAGTTGCCGAGGGTCAAAACTTCCGGTGTCACCTGAATGTCCGTTTCGACGCGGCCTTCGACGCGGAGCGCGACGTTCGCATTCGAGCTATCGTTCGTCACGAGGACGAGGCTCTCCTGAATGTTGCCAACCTTGGCATCTGGTGCGACCTTGACCAGAATCTCGTATTCGACACGGCCGTTTCCGCGGCTCAATTCCGTCAGCTCGGTGGTCAGCCCGGGATTGCGTGATCGCACTTCGCGAATCTGCCACTGATCATTGCCGGTGCGAGAGACTTTGACCTTTTTCTCGCCACCCACACCCGACGTCATCGCTCCCAGATTCGCGAAGCCCGGCTGCATCCAGACATCGGTGCGGATGAACGCCGCACACGGAATGGTGGCTGAGACGAAATTGGAGTCTTCGTACTTGAATTGCACCGTCAGCGTGACGTGCCGCTGTCCGTGAAACCGTGACGTGTCCAAGACCAGCTTGATCCGGCCGTTCTCGTGGGGCTTCAGAACCTTGGTTTCCGTCGACGCGGAAATGCACTTGCAAGAGGTCGAGACGCTCACGACTTCCATGTCTGGCTCGAAGCAGTTCGTGAATTCCAGGTAACCCTGGCAGTCGCTGTGCTGGGCCACAGGGCCGAAGTCGAACTTGGGCTCGGCGAACATTTTAGTCGCCCAACTTTTGTTTTGGTCGTCGGACGATGCCGTCCCGGCGATCAGGGACAGGGCCAGCAGACCCAAGGTGAACGAGACTCGGATGCGATTGAACACGGGAGGAACCTCTTCGGGGAACACGAACTGACTGCACCTCACCAATTTGTGCATCTGCCATTCTTGGCACCCGCGTCCTCGCGAGTCATGTTCCACAAGCAGCACGAATCCGCACTGCATCGATCGTTGCCCAGGCGACGGGCCTAGCATGGCTCCATGATACGAAGTGGAATTCGAATCAAGAATCTATTTCTTCGAAACGGAGGCAGATTGTCAAATCTTCCACCCGTGGTTCGAGACGGTTACTCCGGTGGCGAAGGCTTTTCTCCCTCTGCTGGCACGCTGCCAGCGGCGGGATCCGGAGAAACGTCCCTCGCGGGAACGTCGCCCGGCAGCGGCTTTATATTCGACTTCGGTGCTGCGTCGGTCTCCCCGGGCGGAGCCGCCGGGGCCTCAATCGTTCCGACTGCTTGAAAGCTCAAAGGGGCCTGCCGTCCGGCAATGGTGACGCTGAAAGATTCCTTAAAGTCTCCCGGCTGATCCGGCGGAGTGATCTTCAGGCTGATGACATGCACCGTCTTCTCCAGCGGCACTAGCGGCGAGACACCAAAGCAATCACGAGCAGAATCGCACTCCACCTTTTCGATCCGGAAGGGCTTACGCCCCTTGACCACCACATTCACGACTTTCTCGACACCTGGTTTCAGGATTCCAAAGGGGACCACCCCAGGAGTGATTTGAAGATCCGCTTCGACCGATCCGTCGACCAAGACCGGGATGGTCGGGTTCGCAGCATCGTCGGTTTGCAATACCAGCTGGTCCAGAATTTGCCCCGGAGGCGCCGTACCCGCCAGCTTAACCAGCAGCTCGTACTCGACCCGGCCATTTCCACGAGAGAGTTCCTTCACTGTCGAGGTCAGATGGGGATTTGCCCCTCGAACGGTGGACCGCACAGTCCATCCATCCCGCCCGGCGTAAATGACTCTCACGCGGCGCTCTGCCTCCTCGCCGGGGGCCACCACACCAAAGTGGACTGAACCCGGATCGAAAACGACATCTGATCGGATATAGGCCGTGATCGGGATGCGAATCTGCTTGAAATTCAACTGATCAAAAGTCGCACTCAGACTCACCGTGACATCGCGCCTCTTCGAAAACCGGACAGTGTCCAACACAATCACTAGCTGGGCCGTTTGCTTAGACTTGATAAGGAAATTGTCGAGTTGAGTGGTGATGCAACCGCAACTGGAAGCCAGATTGGAAAGGGTCACATCCTCCTTATAGAGGTTGGTGATCTCAATCACGTGCTTCGCCTCAGCCCCTCGCGCGACTGACACGAAGTCATATTTCAGTTCCGAGAACATTTTCTCAGCCCAGTTCCCCCCGGCCTGGATGTTGCGAATCGGTGGGGCGACTGCAATCCCCGCCGGGGGGGATGCTTTCACGGGAACTGTTACGGTTTTGAAATTGACGCCATCGAAGGTCAACTTGAGAGTGACGATCGCTCCGTTCGATTTTCCAAGCGCTGCGGCATCAAGCGACAGATCGAGCTGGGCCGTTTCAGCCGAGGGCAAAGTGGTCCGGCTCACACGAGCCCGAATGTCTGGTGAAGTCGACGAGACCTCCGAGATGGTCACCGTCTCCTTGTAGAGATTCGAAATCTTGATGGAATGGCTGGCTTCTGCCCCCACCAGCGGTGAGCCGAAATCGTACGCCCTCTCGGCGAACATCTTTTCCGCCCAAGTCAGAACAACGTCTTCCGCATGAACGGGCCACGGCACCAATGCCAATACCCACAGCAGCAGCCACAGCCTTGGCGACTGGCGACTGGAATTGAGGGGACACAGGCGAGACAACACAGTGGCAATCCTTGATCCGGCTACGTGATGCAGCCCAGGCAGGCCCACAATCCGAGGGGACCGCAATTGTAAAGGCGGGGAAAATTCCGCGCCTAGACCGTTTCCGTGCAAGATCGTCTCGGAACTCGATTCGAGAATCGCTTCCGGAATGCCCATAGAGTGCCCGCGCCCGGTCAGACAGTCAATCGGCGAACACCATTCTTCCCCATTTTTCCCGTTCCAGAGGAGAGACCCCGTGAAACATGCCTCCCGCGCAAGATCTCCAACTCCGGCAAACTCTGCGGGAAAACCGAGTCGCAACGGACCCACACAAATCCCGCTGTCCTGTTCCTCAATCACGACTTCAACAGTCAGAAACCTTCCCCTTGGCAATCGTGGGGATTCGCACAGGTCATGCCGCTTCCAAAATCAATCCAACGAAAACCCCGATTCGCAGAATTCCAGGCGAACCGACTTGGCGAGAATCACTCCCATCTATTACGATACCGCCTCACGGGGCGTAGCTCAGCTTGGCTAGAGCGCCTGGTTTGGGACCAGGAAGTCGCAGGTTCAAATCCTGTCGCCCCGACTACTCGTAACACGAGGCCGTTTGACGAGTTCGTCAAACGGCTTTCTCTTTTCTACGACGAGAGTTACGTCGCCGAGAAGACGGTTCAAAGAGACCGCGTCGAGGATTTCCCGTTTTTGGA
>Ga0105047_10003818_pt1 | contig 26437 bp, 23 predicted proteins | sample MAT04_FD_78384 | JGI IMG/M metagenome (GOLD analysis project Ga0105047, IMG submission 78384) | Freshwater microbial communities from Lake Fryxell liftoff mats and glacier meltwater in Antarctica - MAT-04 (megahit assembly) | ecosystem: Environmental > Aquatic > Freshwater > Ice > Liftoff... | reverse complement strand
TACTCTTACCTGCGCCGGACTTGAACCGCTGGCAACGCTGGCGATGCTAATGCCCGCAGATGCGGTGATTCGCTAGGTCAGTCACTGCGCAGGGAAGAGTAAGACCAACTCGAACGCCACGGCGCCAGCCATTCTTAAACAGCTCGCGACGATGCGACAACATTTTGGGATATGACCGGCATGGCGAAAACACAGTTCTGGCATTTATCGTCGCCCGTTTCCACTGGCAAGCTGGCGGACTCCGAGCGAGAGCCGGAGTATGAGCAGATCACTTGTTCGCTCGACCCCGAGCATCGGAGAGCGGGCCGACGACTCGATAATCCGCCTCTCGTCTTGCCAGGTCGAACCGTCGACGATTTCGTTTGGACATGGCTGAGCGAGTGCCTGATTCAGAACCACGTGCTACGACTGTTCCGCGAGTATCATTTGACTGGATTCGATGTCAAGCCGGTCGAGACGCGTTTCAAGAAAGCGAGCGCAGAAGAACCTCCAAAACTTTGGGAACTTGTTGTTACAGGTTGGGCAGGCATAGCGGAGCCGGAATCGGTGAGAGACTGAATGACCGTCCAATTCCAGAGCACATCGCGACTGCGACGGTGAAAGACGCTGTGGTTCAAGGCCGCTGGGTGGCCGCTAGCGATCTGCGGGTTGGCGACATGCTACTACTTGTCGACGGGTGCCAATCTCCGATCGAACAAATTCAGGTTCTCAACGCAGAAGACGTCGTCTACAATTTCGCTGTAGAGCCATTCCACACCTACGCTGTGGGGCATGCCCGCGTTCTGGTGCACAATTCCGAGTGCGGAGAGGCTTTGGATCTTACGCAGAAGAAAATCAACAACTTAAAACAGCACATATTTAATGGCGAATTGGACGCCGCGAGGCGAGAGGCGGCTGGACAAGTGGTTAAACTAAAAGCGAGTGGCGTACCCTGGGATCATGTCGACGAGTTACAGAATGCGCAAAATGGACTTTTGAATGTAATTGATAGGCTTCAGAGAATTATTTCAAAGCCACTCGATGTTGCGCCGCTCCTTGCGGCACGTCGACAACTATCTGAGGCCAGTAGGTTGCTAGACCTCACTGAGGAGTTCCTACCGAGATGAACTATTCAGAACTTCTCCGAAAAGCCAATGACAGTAAGCTTTTGCCATCCGAGGCAGCATTAGTCCTTTCTGCGCTGCACCGGCGCGAGGGCGATCTATACAGCTTGCTGTTGATCCTCGGAAGACGTGGCGATCCGCGCGATGCTCCAAGTATCGAGCCATTCCTTGAATCGCATGATGATCCAATGCTTGCGCGTTTAGCAATCCAGATTCTCTGCGTCTACTACGATATGGCACCGCGATACGTTGCAGAACTCGAGCGGTTCTGTCGACACGTTGCCTGGGATATAGACAATGATGCACGCCTTATGGCAATCAGCTGTGCATGGAGGGCAAACGACAAAGGCCTCTTGCGACTTCTGCTCGACACATTCGAAGATGCATCGGAAGACCGCCTTGTTCGCGAAGCTGCCTATCGCTCCCTTGGCCACGCCGCAGGAGATAAATGGGACAAACTTCCATCCGCTGCCAAGCACTTTGATTTGGAACGAGATATCAACCCCGAAGTTATTTCGCACGTACGCCGAATGTTGGGAGATTCAGATTAGGCATGTACAGAGTCTGAACTCCGTTCGCAGGCGAGCTGGCGCGTTATGAAACGATATAGCTGAGATCAGTTCCGGCAGTTACTCCAGCATCCTCAACCGTCGCGTAGAATCGGTATGTACGATAATCACTCTGCTCCCATACCGCAGGCTCCGCGCCGCAACTCCTATGACGAGGTGCCCTACGCGAGCTACCCCTTCTCTCAGACACATCCGGCTCGCTTGGCCACTATTGCCCAGCTGTTTGGGTTGGACTGTGCGCCTGTTGAGCGCTGTCGTGTGCTTGAACTCGGTTGTAGCACCGGCGGGAATCTAATTCCGCTCGCTGAGCAGTTGCCGGGAGGAACGTTTGTCGGCGTCGATTACTCCGAAGTGCAGGTTGGGCAGGGCCTGAAGAATATCGCCGATCTCCAGCTTCGGAATGTTCGGCTTGAGCATAAGAACATCCTTGAAGTTGATGAGTCGTTCGGCCAGTTCGATTACATCATCGCCCATGGTGTTTACTCCTGGGTTTCTGACGAGATTCAAGATCAAATCCTGCGAATCTGCCGCCAGAACCTGGACCCGAATGGCGTCGCCTACGTCAGTTACAACACGTACCCAGGCTGGCGAATGCGCGGCATGATTCGCGACATGATGTGTTACCGTGCTCTTAAATTCGACGAGCCTGGGGACCGCCTGCGGCAGTCGCGAGCTTTGTTGGACTTCCTCGTGCAATCCGTGCCGAGCGAGGACAATGCTTACGGTATCCTGCTCAAGAACGAGCTTGACCAAATCCGCAAATCGCAAGATTACTACTTGCTTCACGACTACCTGGAAGACATCAACGAGCCGGTCTATTTTTACCAGTTTGTCGAACGGGCAAAGCAGCACCAGTTGCAATACCTGGGCGAGGCCGACTTCCGGGTGATGTCGCTCAAGAACTTTCCGCAGCAAGTCGAGGCCATGCTGCAGAGTTTCGGCTCGGATATCGTTGAGGTTGAGCAGTACATGGATTTCCTGCGGAATCGCATGTTCCGCCAGACCTTGCTCTGTCACGATTCGGTTCTGATTGATCGCACTCCTTCGGCCGACCGGGTGCTTGCGATGCACGCGGCGTCGCCGGCGCGGCCCGAGAGCGATCAACCGATAGACATCCATGCGCGCGAGAAGGTTACGTTTCGCGGCCCCAGTTCGACGATGAGCACGACCGAGCCCCTGGTCAAGGCGGCGATGTTGCATCTCGGCCAGATCTGGCCTCAGTCCGTTCCGTTCGCCACGCTCTTTGCCATCGCGCAATCGCAACTCGATCGCAAAGCCGTGGTGGTCGACACGTCCCAAGTCACGGCCGACACAAATCGCCTGGCCGAGCCACTATTGCGCTGTTACGGCACTGCCCACGTTGAGCTCTCAGTTTATGCTCCAAAGTTCACCATGGAGATTCCGCATCATCCTCAAGCGCCTCGCCTGGCCCGGCTGCAGGCTGGAAGCGGTAATATCGTCACCAACTTGCGGCACGAGCGATCAAGCCTCAACGACGTGCAACGGCGGATCTTGCCCTACCTGGATGGCAAGCATGACAGCGACGCGCTGACCGATGTGCTGGTCACTCAGGCGAGCGAAGGTCTCTTGACGGTCCATGACCAGGGCCGGCCGGTTCACGATCCCGTTCGCCTGCGGCAAATCATGGCAGAGTCTCTCGCCCAAAATCTAATAGGGCTCGCCCGGATGGCGCTACTCATGGATTTGGTGGAAATAGCAGTTCCCGAGCTTGCAACTGGGTGAGGCGATTCCGCCCTCTCGACGTGCAATTGGCTGACTGGGGGCCGTCGGCAGACACATTCCACAACTCAAGACTCGTTGCGCGTGGTGGGCGATGCCATCAGCGCAATCATCCTGTGTCTTTCCGGCAAGGCTGTGTGAGCCGTTGGGGAGGAGTTGCTATCGTGGCTGTTTTCCCAGAGCGGAGAACTGCCATGGGTGGAAGGAAGCGTGATGAAATTCCGCCAGTGCTGGCACGGGCGCAGGTTCGATTTCTGGATTGGCGGCGGAAGCGGACGATCGGTGCTCGAATCCCCGAGCCGCTTTGGAAGTTGGCCATCAAGCTAGCAAGCACCAAGGGGCCTGTCGGACGGCGTCGGCGCTGGAGCTCGATTATTACTCGTTGAAGAAACGTCTCGAAGCGGCCGCCGAACGACAGCAGGCTGCCGAGCCCGCGTTTGTCGAGTTTCCAGCGCCGCTCGCGACTGGGAAGCATTGTACTTTCGAGCTTTGCGACGGCACCGGGAGCACGCTGCGCATCCAGCTTGTCGGCTACGACGCGTCCGAGGTCGCGGCTCTCTCATGCAGCTTGCGGAACGCCGAGTGATGCTGCAAATCACGCTGCAGATGAAAATCCTCGTGGCCATCGAGCCGGCCGATTTTCGCAAGGGAATTGACGGCTTGGCTCGACTGTGCCAGGAAACATTGCGACACGATCCGTTCAGCGGCGTGGCGTTCGTGTTCCGCAATCGCCCTGCGACCGCGCTCAAAGTGCTGGTCTACGACGGTCAATGGTTTTGGCTCTGCCACAAGCGTTTGTCGAGTGGCCGTTTCGGGTGGTGGCCAACTCAGGAGACGGCGGCGGCCAAAACCCTGGCGGCCCACCAACTCCACGTTCTGCTTTCGGCCGGCAATCCCGAAGGCGCGAAAGCCCTGGCCGATTGGCGGCCGGTCGGACCACGAAGTTAATCGCGCGGCCGAATCGATCTTGCCTTGGGCGAACGACCTTTTTTTAATCGTCCCTGCGCGTCGGAATCCGGCGCGGTCTGGTTGGCGTGTTCTTTTTTCCCGTTGGAACGTGGTATCATGCCACCGAGCAAGCCCAAGATTGTCGTCGTGGATGACCGTAAGTTGGAAGAACTGCTGGAGCGCGCCGAGGGGGCGCTCGACGACGAGGACTATCGACTCATTCGCGCCATCGCAGAGTCCTACGCCTACTTCGCGGACCTGGTCGACGACAAGAACACGACGATCGCCCGCCTGCGCAAGCTGCTCTTTGGCGATCGCACAGAAAAGACCAGGCTAGTGACCGGCCAGCAGGGCGAGACGTCGGGCGCAGGAGAGGTCGGGGAATCTTCCGCCAATTCGACCACGGCCAAACCGCAGCAAGCGGATGGCAGTGACATGTCGCGCTCGAAGCGGAAATGCCACGGGCGCAACGGGGCCGACGACTATCCCGGCGCCATCCGAATCGAAGTTTCACTGGAGTCGCTCTCAGCCGGCGATGTGTGTCCCGAATGCCGGCGGGGAACGGTGTACGAAGTGGCCCAGCCCAGCGTGCTGATCCGCTTTGTCGGCCAGGCGCCGGTCCAAGCGACGGTTTATCAGCAGCAAAAGCTGCGTTGTGGCCTGTGCGGCAAGCTGTTTACGGCCGAACCGCCCGCGAGCATTGGCGCCGAGAAGTACGACGCGACGGTCGCCAGCATGATCGGCCTGCTGAAATACGGGAGCGGCCTGCCATTCAACCGTTGCGAAGGCCTGCAACGGAATCTGGAGATTCCGCTGCCGGCCTCGACGCAGTGGGAGATTGTCTCCGCCCCGATCCCTAAATTGTAGCCCGTCTACGAGGAGTTGATTCGGCAGGCGGCCCAGGGAGAGGTAGTCTACAACGACGACACGACCGTTAAAATTCTCGAACGAATGGGGTTTCGCGCCCAGCAGGCGGCGCAGAACGCAAGCCTTGAGGTCCATCAGCAAGAGAACGGTCGGCCGAACACGTCCGAGCGTAAGGGCACGTTTACCTCGGGAGTGATCTCCGCCCGCGACGGCCGGCGAATCGCGCTGTTTTTCAGCGGCGGTCGGCACGCCGGCGAGAACTTGCAGGAAGTGCTCCGCCACCGCGCGGCCGAGCTAGGGCCGCCGATTCAGATGTGTGACGCGCTGTCCCGTAACGTGCCGCGCGAACTGGAGACGATTCTGGCCCACTGCCTGGCGCACGCCCGGCGGCAGTTCGTCGATGTCCACGACCGCTTTCCGGACGAATGCCGCTACGTGCTGGAAGCGCTGCAGGTGATTTATCACAATGACGCCCAGGCCCGCGAGCGAAAGCTTTCGCCCGAGGAGCGTTTGGTTTTTCATCAGGCCGAAAGCGGTCCGACGATGGAACGCCTGCACGTCTGGTTGAAGCGACAATTCGACGAGCGTCTCGTGGAGCCCAACTCGGGCCTGGGGGCGGCGATCAACTACCTGTGCAAACACTGGCGGCAATTGACGCTGTTTTTGCAGAAGGCCGGCGCGCCGCTAGATAATAACGTCTGCGAGCGGGCACTGAAAAAGGCCATCCTGCACCGCAAGGACTCGCTATTTTACAAAACGCAAAACGGCGCCGACGCCGGCGACCTGTACATGAGCCTGATCCACACCTGCGAACTCTGCGGGGCCAGTCCGTTCGACTACCTCACCTATTTGCAACGGCATGCCGACGCCGTGGCCGCTACTCCGCGGCACTGGCTCCCGTGGAACTATCGAAAGACACTGGAAGCGATCAAACATGTCCAAACGCCGATTGAACAAAGCCGTCCCGAAGACCCAGGTTGCACCCAAGCTGCGCAAGGCACTGGCGAAACGGACGAAAGACGAACTGCTTGACGCCCTAGTAGAGCTGGCGGAAGAGGATCGTGTTGCCTTCCGCCGGCTCGCCGCGCGATTCGATTTGGAGGCTGCGGCACCAGAGCTGGCGGCGGCGACGCGCCATGCGATCGCGGACGCGACCGATTTCGACGAGCGCGATATCAACCGCAATTTCAGCTACGACTACGAAGCCTATGGTGAAGTCAAACGCAACTTGAGCCGCTTGATTGATCTGGGAGAATTGCACCTGGCGATGGAGCTTTCGCTGGAGTTGATGAAACAAGGAAGCCGGCAGGTTGAAATGAGCGACGAAGGGTTGATGATTCACGACATCGAAGAGTGCCTGCAAGTCGTCCTTCCAGCCGTCAAAAACTCTGGCCAATCGCCGGATGAGATCGTGGCTTGGTGTGCGGCAATGATCAAGAGCGACCGTATCGGATCTATCTGCGATCGAGATCTCGGAACCATGCGAAACGCCTTCGATGCACTACGGTCGCAATAGCCTGTTGCCGCCTCGCCGCACTCGCTCCCGTCGAACTACCCGCCACGCTCGCAGCCATCTGATAGCAATCCCACCACGCCCGTCGCCAGCATTCAAGAAAATACATGCCTGCCGGAAGGACACGGCGATTCTGGCGAAACTCAAACATTGCACTGGTCGCGACCTATGCCGGAATGCTGGCGTACGTGGTCATCGCTCCGCAATACTATGGGCCGGTTTATAAGTGGAGTAACGCACTGATTGGTGTTCGCAGTTCGCTCTGGACGGCGTACGCGATTTATTTTGGCCCGGTTCTTGTGGCCTTTGGAATCATCGCTTTGATCGCTCGGTCAGTGCGTCCGGCGAGTCTCTATTGCCCAAACTGCCGACGGTTTATCGGATTGCGGCATTCATTCGACAACATTCGGGCAACGCACGCTTGCCAACAGTGCGGAAAGAGCGTTCTGGATAGTTCGCCGCCGAGCGCCCCTTAAGTTAGTGCCATTCAGCTTTAGGACACTACCAGCCGGGGGAAACGGTTTACAACACGTAGCGACTATGCCATCTTATGGGGGCTCGCCCGGGGATTCTCAGCTAGGGCAAACACACGTAATGGCCTGATAGGCCGTCGATCGTCGACGGCTGGCACGTATTGATGGACCGCACAGTATGCTTTGCCAATGGATGGCCGTGCAGCGTGCTCGCAAGTACTGGATTGAAGGAGAACTGATATGACCCGCCTCATGAATTGGAAGAACCTGACCGCCGCCGTGGCGTTTCTCTCGCTGTTGATCGTCAGCGCAGATCGCGCCGACGCTCGCCGCTTTGTGCGAACCGCGACTGCGATGAAGAGCAAGCAACCAGCCGCGGCCGCCGCTCCGGCTGCCAAGGCGGCGGTTGCCAAGACCGAGGCCGCCAAGACTGAGCCAGCTAAGGTTGCGGCGCCAGCGCCCACCACGGCGTGCGCTCCCGTGTGCCCGCCCGTCGCGGTTTGTTGCCCAACTCCTTGCATTCGCTACGTCGATCTCAGTTGCGGTCCGGTCTGCTGCGATAGCCGTCCGCCGGTGAAGACCTTGCTGAAGGTCGTCAATCCGCAGACCTGCTGCGCCGTCGACGTGCCGGTTTGCTTGCCGGCCTGCTGCGAAGGATCGCCAACCGTCTGCGCTCGCTGCGGAATTCTGCTCTGCCGCGGCGCGGTGACGTACGACTGGTGCTGCGGCTACCGCGTGGTCGTCCGGTTCGATCGCTGCGGCGATGTCACCGTGGTCTACCGCGGTTAAGCTTCCGCAATAATCGGAAGCGAACTTACGGCAGCATCGTTATGCCAGCGGCAACGCCACTACGTGCGCTGCGCCGGCCGGGGACTCCAGTTGCGTCCCCGGAGTGTTGCTACCGCGGCGCACGTACGCAAGCGCGAGCGCCCGGCCCAGGCGTGGCGAAAGCGCTGACGACGTAACTTGCGCAACGGATTTGCCCGCGGCGATCAGTTCCGTCTCCGGGGCAGGGGGGGCGTTCGTTTCGATACTGACGCCCGTCAGCGTGCGGTTCACGTGCCCCAGAGCGTCGATCCGCGCGACGGTTTCTTGCCCGATGTAGCAACCTTTGACAAAACTGATCGCGCGGGCGTCGCGGCCGATCTCCTGCGGCAGGTTCTTATCGGTAATGTCGGGGCCAAAATAGGGCGTGCCTGCTTCGATCCGGGCCATTTCAACGGCTGTGGCGCCACACTGCGTTGCGCCGGCCGCGCGAAGTTGCGTCCAAACGTCCGCTAATGATTCGCGGTCGCAGCGAATCAAAAATCCGCCTCCGCGCGTCATCTCAACGCGACAGACATCGACCGACACGGCGCCGATCTTCGACGAAATATGATCGAGCAGGCGCTGTGGTGCGTCAATCGAAAATGATTTCAGTATCTCGCTGGAGTTCTGACCGGCCAGCAATAACTCGGCCCACGGCTCGCTCTGGCCTAGCAGTTCCACTTTCTCGCGGATCAGATAGCGATCAAGCCAGGCGAGAAGTTTGGGTTCCTGATCTGGCACGGTCTCAATTGCCAGCATCTCGTCATGGCAGAGTACGTGAACGTGCGCCAGCACGTGCCCCTGGGCGTTCGTTAGAAACGCTTCGCAGCCTGCGCCAGGCTTCAGGTCGCGAATCTGGTTGGTGCACATGTTGTGCAGAAAGGCCGCTCGGTCCGCGCCGGTGAGCACAATGTGGGTGCGGCGGCTGAAGTCGGCCACGCCCACGCCGCCGGTTAGCGCCTCGTATTCGGCCAAGGCGTCGCCAAAGTCGAGCACGCCTTGCAGAGCATCGTTGGACTGGGCGCCATTATTGAAGACCCGTGCGCCGCTTGGCGCGATCGTGGGGCCAAACTTGGCGCCGGCCTCTTCGAGCGATTTCAAAAATTGCGAATCGTTCATGATTTTGTGTTTCGCGCGATGAACGGAATGAACGACAAGCGATTGCCACGCACGCGGCGCAGGTCTTACTCGGACTCGTTCGAGACGAGCGCGTACTGGGCGTTATCGATCAAGATGCAGCCTGGGAACCGTGAGACTAACCGCGACAGCTCCGCGCCGCTGGCGATAGGGGCCATGCCCAATTCCTCGACGGTCGATTCTTCCAACTTGCTGAGAAAATAAACGCGCCCCTGCGACAGAGCCCGGACGAGCGCCGCCGCCGGGAGCGAATCCGTGAGACGCTGCTTGTGAATTCGTTTGAGGGCCGTGCGAGAGTCCGGCGCGGAGGCGTATTGCCGCATGGTAGGGCCAGGAAGTTCGCTGAGCGACGTGCAAATGGCGATGGCGCCATCGGGCGTCGCCACGCGCGCCGCCGTGTTTAATGCCCTGGCAACGTTGTCCCAGGTTTGCTCTTCGGCGCCATCAATCGCCGCCACCACCAGGGGCGCCGACTGCGGAACGCGGAATGTCCAAGCTTGTTCGTAGATCGCTTCGCCTGCCATGTAGACCTCGCTGGGGAGGCCGGCCAGCACATCGAGCACTGTGCCGCCGGGGCCTGGCGTCACTTGCAACGTGAACTGCACGCCCAACAGCCAGCCGGCCTGGTCGATCATGGCGCGCTGCGCGGCTTCGTGCTTGCGATTAATGGTCAGGCTCTCAGCGAACGATTTATCGAGCAGCTTGCGACCGGCGAACGTAGGAAACAGCCCGCCAAAAACGCCGTGATAATCGAGCGCGCCGGCCGCGCGGATGCAGCCGATAGGGACGACGACGTCGGCGTCGCAGATCGAGCGATTCATGTAAATCGGCTCGTCCCCTTCGCCCACCGCCAGGTAGCTGAGATGGTCTCGCGAGTCCGGATCGTGCGTTTCGTACTTGGTCGCCTTGCGATACTTGGCCGGAACCAGACCGTGTGGGTCGGGTCCGTCTGGATCTGCGGCGGGGGTCAAAAGCGTAATGTCCTCGGGGGCCAGGCCCCGCTCGATCAGGACTTGGAAGACTGCCTGGACGAGCGCCGCTGCCTGGGGAACTCCTTTTTCGAGAGCCAGCACGACTCTGTCACCGGGGACCGTTGCCTCGGCCAAGGGAGGAAAGCCTCGCGGCGATTTCAGCGCCGCAAGCGCGGCGGCCGCTGGATCCTTGAGCGGTTTGGCCTGTGGGACGCCCAGCACCGTTGTGGTGGCCTCGGCCGGTAGGTCCAAGCTAAGCGGCTTTTCCGCTCCGTAATGTAGTTTGAGAGGCATGGGACGTTCTTGGATGGATCGCGCTTCGAGGATTGCCGCTGATGAACCAGGCGATTTGCGTTAAGTAGGCAGGGGCAATTGGCATTCGTCGGACCAAGTATCGTATCGCGCTCCCCGACTGTGGAACACCCCGTGAAAAAGCCGAGCTTTACCCAATGGACGAAGTATCCAATAATCCGCCTCATGATTTGCGATACGTATTGATACCGATGGAACTATTGGGCTCAATATTCAAATACGGCGCCGGCAACCGTCCGCGCGCCTCAGCGATACTGGATCAAGGGAGTTGTCCATGCAAGTTCGCGCAAACGAGTGCGACGTCCCGCCGGCTCATTGCGGTTTCCGCGCGGCGTTTTCCGCCGGCGGCTTGTTGTTGACTTTCGGGCTCCTCTGGATTGCCGGCTGCAACAAGGCGACACCCAAGGCCGAGGCCGCGCCGCTGACCGCGACACAAGTGCTGGACCGGATGGTCAAAGCCTATCGGGACGCCAAGAGCTACGCCGATAGTGGCCAGTTGCAGCTTTCCTACAGCAAAGAAGGCGTGGCGCCGGTCACCAACGGCGCTGACGACTCGTTGGCCTTCGTGCGGCCCAACAAAATTCGGATGCATCGCTACCAGGCGATCATCGTTTCGGATGGCGCCCAATTGCGCGCCACGTTGGCGGACCTTCCAGGCCAGGTCTTCAATGTCCCGGCCCCCGCCAAGCTAACTTCCGAAGACTTGTACGCGGACGAGATCCTGGGGAGCGTGCTGACGCAAGGAATCGCCGGTGAGAGTATCCAGCTAGGATTGCTCCTGCTGCCGGATCCGCTGGCGCCGGTGCTGGTTGGCGCGCAGGAGCCCAAGCTGCTCGATCCGCAGCAGGTGGACGATCAGGAATGCTACCGCGTGGAAGTCAGCCGGTCGGACGGACGGTTTGTGTTTTGCATTGATCGTCGGACGTTTGTGCTGCGGCGGATTTCTTATCCCACGGCAGAGCTCAAGCAAAAGATCGCGGAGCAAGAGCAGGCGCCAATCAGCGAAGTTTCGCTCGTCGCGGAATTCAAGGGAGCCCGGCTCAACGGCAAGATCGACGATCTGGCGTTTCGCTTTGAACTTCCCAGCGAGGCCAAGCTGGTCAAGCACTTTGCCATTCCGCCACAGCCGCTCCCGCAGTTGTTGGGACAAAAGCCGGCGCCATTCAAGTTCATTGGAATGGACGGCAAACCGGTCACGCCGGAGGCGCTCAGCGGCAAGGTTGTCGTCGTTGACTACTGGGCCACCTGGTGCAAGCCCTGCCTCGAAGGGCAGCTTCCCCACCTGCAAAAAGTGTACGAGAAGTACAAAGATAACGACCGGGTGGCGATTGTGGCCGTCAGCAATGACGATCCAAAGGTCACCAACGAAGAGCTGCAAGCCGTCTTCGGCAAGGCGGGCCTGACGATGCCCATCTTGCGCGACTCGGACGAAGCAGACCTGGCCCTCTACGCCGTGGAGCGCTGGCCGATGATGATCCTGCTAGGCGCCGATGGCACAGTCCAGGCGATTGACGAAGGCTTTCAGCCGCAACTGGCGGCCGACCTGCCACGCAAGATCGACCGACTGCTGGCCGGAGAAAATCTGGCGCAGCGCGCGATCAAGGATTTTGAGTCGCGTCAAAAATCCTTCGATGAGTCCGTCGCTTCGGGCAACCATGACACCTCGGACACCGCAGTAATTCCCACGGCGAAAATCGCGCCGCGCACGGAGCCCAAGCGGTTGAAACTCGCTTCGCTCTGGCACTCCGACGAAGCCTCCAAGCCCGGCAATTTGTTGGCGGTCCATGAGAGCGACGGGCAACTGCGATTGCTCGCGCTGGACGGCTGGCAAAATGTGTTGGAGCTGGACGCCAAGGGACAAAAAGTCGCGCAGTACGAACTGCAGATTCCCGAACTGTCCGCCATTAGCTACTTGCGGACCGCGACCGACGCGCAGGGGAACCGGTACTTTGCCGGATCGGCCAGCAATCAGCCGCAGTTGTTCCTCTTCGATGGCATGTTCAACAAACAACTCACTTTCCCTGAGGGGGAGACTGTTGGCATCTCGGATCTGCGTCTGGCGGATCTCGACGGCGATGGCCAACCGGAGTTGAACGTGGGCTACTGGGGAATGACCGGCGTGCAGAACGTTACGCTCGCGGGTGAACGCCGCTGGAGCAATAACTCAATCGAGAATGTCTTCTGCCTGGGCGTGACCGATCCGAACAAGACTGGTCAACGAGATTTGCTGGCGGCCGACCTGCGCGGAATGCTCGTGCCGATTGACGCGCGTGGCAAAGTGGGGACGCCGCTAGTGCTGCCAGGGCGCGTGCTGCGCTGGGCGTTGATTGCCGACGTCAATGCTGATGGTCAATCGGAATACTGCTGTGTCGCCGCCACCAAACCGGGTGTCGAAAGCGTCGTCAGCCTGTCGCCCGCCGGGCATTTGCTGTGGGAGTACAACCTGCCGGTTGGCGCGCAGCCGAACGCCGCGCTCGAGATGCTGACCCAAGGTCGACTCCTGGGAGACAAGAACTGGTGGGTCGTGGCTGGCCCTGATGGCTCGATCCATTTTCTAGATAACGATGGTCAACTGGTTGACCGCTTTAACTTCGGCGCCGCCATCAGTGGTCTGGCCATAGCAACGATCGACGGCCGCGGCGCGCTGATCGTGGCAACCGAAAAGGGAATCGACGCCTGGCAAATCGACGAGCCAGGCCCAGAATCCGCGGACTCACGCAACAAGTAGACGGATGTGGACGCGTTAGCGGTAACGGTCCTATCCCCACTAAACCCGGCGAATCCTAGCCCGAAATGTCACAGGACTTTCCATGCTAGCTGAGTTTGTCACTGCGACGACACGCGTTGCGCATTTGCATGTCCGAGCAAGCAAGTCGTGTGTAATTACGACTTACGTCGACTGATAAAAAATCCTCTGACGTTTCGGGCTGGGAAAGTGCGCGCTGCTTGGGACAACGTACTTTGACACGCGTTCAACGTAAGTGCACGCGCTCTTAACACCCGCGGAGCGTTGCTTCTTCGCCTTTGGTTACTTCGAAGCCCATTTCGGCGATCATCTTGTAATCGGATTCGGGGGCCTGGCCTTTAGTGGTCAGGTAGTCGCCGACGAAGATGCTGTTGGCCATGTGCAGGCCGAGCGGTTGCAGGCTTCCCAGGTGGAGTTCTCGGCCGCCGGCGATGCGTAGCTCGCGCGTTGGGTTGACGAAGCGGAACATCGACAGCACTTTCAGACAATAGCGAGGGTTGAGCGTGCGAGTCCCGGAGATGGCCGCGCCTTCGAGCGGCGTGCCGTCGATGGGGTTCAGAAAGTTCACCGGGATCGATTCCACGCCCAGCTCGCGCAGTTGCAGGGCCATGTCGACAACGTCGGTGTCCTGCTCGCCCATGCCGATGATTCCGCCGGAGCAGAGTTCCATGCCGGCGGCGCGGACGGCGCGGAGCGTATCGACGCGATCGGCGTGCGTGTGCGTGGTGCAGATCTCGCTGTAATAGTCGGCGCTGGTGTTCAGATTGTGATTCACCTTATCGACGCCGCAGTCCTTAAGCTGTTGGGCCTGCTCGGGCGAAAGGAGTCCCAGACAGGCGCAGATTTGCAGACCGTACTTCTGCTTGATCTCCGGTACGATTTTGGTGACGGCCGCCATCTCGCGATCCGTCGGCCCACGCGCAGAGATGACGATGCAGTACGTCTTGGCGCCGCGCTCGGCCGCTACGGCGGCGCCGTCGAGGAGCTTGTCTCGGCTGAGGATGTTGTACTTGGGGATCTCGGCGTCTGAGACCTTCGACTGCGAACAGTACGAGCAGTCCTCAGGGCAAAGGCCGCTCTTGGCGTTCATCAGAAAATAAAGCTGCACCGTCTTGCCGAACCAGCGCTGCCGCAAGCGCGAGGCGCCGGCAACCAGCTCCAGCAGCTCGTCGTCGTCCGCGCTGAGGATTTCGAGCGCTTCGTCCCGCGTGGTTTGGTGGCCGTCCATCACGCGCTGGGCCAGTTGGTTCCAGCGCTGCGCCCGTTGCGTCGCCGGGGTATCAAGATCGAGCATGCAATTCTCCAACAAACCGAATACGTTCTGGCCGGGTCCACCAGGCGTCAGCACTGCCAGCCTTGGCGAAGCAAACCGCCGGCCGGGTCCAGCATCTATCGTCCCATTCCGAAGTGCTAAGTATCACCGCTAAAACGAATTCGACAAGATCCAGTGGCGGGCCTGAAAGCAGAAGATTGCCCTGGCCGGGGGGCGACCGCGTGGTAAATCCGGCAATCCGCGGTTGGCTTGGCGGATTCTGTTTCTCAGCGCACAATACATAGTGAGATTCGTGCGAACGGCAGGTATCGACCTGCCGGCTCAAAACTGCCTGACTCGCACACGGGCGTAGGATTTTGACCTTCATGCCGAGTTTGCACTTAGTCCGCGTGGGCGCGATGGCGGCCGTTGGGCGCTTTCAGGCGCCTGACGCTTCGATCTATCCGCGTGGCGCCCGCGTGGTGGTCCGCACGGCGCGAGGGCTGGAAGTCGGCGAAATTCTGGCGCCCCCGGACGATCAACACGGCGCGGTCGATGGGCCTATCCTGCGCCGGATGGGCGTCGAAGATGGGCTGCTCGAAGCGAGGCTGGCAAAAAACTGCCACGCCGCGTACGACGCCTGCCAACAAAGATTGAAGGAACTGAACGTGTCGGCGTGCCTGATGGACGTCGAGCACTTATTCGATGGCCGGACGCTGGTCTTCTATTTCTTGGGAGACGTTCCGCCAGAAGTAGAACAGATGACTGACGAACTGGCCGAAGTCTACGAGGCCAAAGCCCAGTTCCGCTCCTTCACGGACGCAGTCACTACCGGCTGCGGACCAGGCTGCGGCACCAGCGAGGCCGAAGGTGGCGGCTGCGGAAGCTGTTCCACTGGATGCGCAGTATCGGGCGCTTGCGGCACGCGCAAAACTTCTTAGTGCGATGCTTTTTTGTGCGATGCTGCCGCATCGGATTTGAGATTAGCCAGGCGCGGAATGATTTAGCGCGCATTGCCTGACGGATTTTTCCCGTCATCTGTCTCCTCTTAATCCTGCGCGTAACGCGGGTCTTATTCCGCAAACGCTTCTGGATACGCAAACAGGCCGACTGTGCCACCGGTGTGCCAGAAGATGACGGTGTCGGCGGGCGTCAGGGCGCCTTGGCGGATCTGGTCGATCAGACCGGCCATGGCCTTGCCGGTGTAGACCGGGTCGAGCAGGATCCCTTCCAGGCTGGCGACCATGCGCACGGCCTCGACCATGGCGGGCGTTGGCTGACCGTAGGCCGGGCCGACGTATTGATCCAACACGCGCGAGGCGTCCGCCAGATCGGGCGGCGCGAAGACATTCAGCAGTTTGAGCGCCGCGGCGGCCAGGTCGACGACCAACTGCTCGCGCTCGGCCGATTTGCCGGAAACCGAGACGCCGATCAGGCGAGTTTTCACTCCGTTCGCCGCGTGATCTGCGAGGGCGAGCCCGGCCAGGATACCGCCGTGCGTGCCGCAGCTTCCCGTGCCGACGACGATAGCTGTCGGCGCAACGTCTTGTGCTTTTAGCTGCGTTTGAAGTTCCAAAAAGGCGTTCACATAGCCGAGCGCGCCCAGCGGAGTCGATCCACCGGTTGGGATGAAAAACGGTTTGCGGCCGGCAGCGCGGAGCCGATCGACATGAACGTCGAATGCCTCTTGGCGATAGTCCTCGGCCGGCAGCAACCGTACGGTGGCGCCACATAGTTGGTCCAGCAAGACATTGCCGGATGTCTCATAAGCGGCGGAGCGTCCGGTCACGATCCGCGGCAAGAGCAACTCGCAATGCAAACCCAGCCGGGCGGCCGCCGCGGCGGTTTGCCGCGCGTGGTTCGATTGCACACCACCAGTGGTTACTAGTGTGTCGGCCCCTTGGGCGATCGCCTCGCCGACCAAAAACTCCAACTTGCGGGCCTTATTGCCGCCCGTGGCCAGGCCGGTTTGGTCGTCGCGCTTGATGTAGATCTTGGGACCGCGCAAATGCGCGCTCAATCTGGTGAGCGGCTCCAGCGGCGTCGGCCCGTGGGCAAGTTTTGCGCGGGGAAAATCTTCCAGCGTTTTCATCCGTCAATCGACTCCGTTGAATCGCCGTGCGCCGCAGCGCATTTGTTTTCCGTAAAGTTCCAATCGTGCTTCGCGGCCACAGCGATACTACTGGCCGTGCTTATCGCACCAGCGCGTAAATCAGTTCGTCCATCGTTTGTCCGTCCTTGGTCACGGCTTTACGTAGCCGGGCCTCGAACGCGAAACCGGCCTTCTCTAGCACGCGGGCGCTGGCCTTGTTGTGGTCGAAGACTCCGGCGTAGATCCGGCAGATGTCAAAGGTCTTCCAGGCGTAATCGACAACTGTCGGCAGCGCCTCGGAGATGATCCCGCGCCCCCACAGGCTTTCGGCCAGCCAGTACCCGATTTCGGCGGAGCGGCTGAAGACGTCCTCTTTGGGGAGCAGGCCGATCCCGCCCGCGGCTTCGCCTTCGACGACGATCGCAAAATGCCGGGTAGGCTGCTGCGAGATCGCAACGCCCAGCCAACGATCCGCATCGTCCAGCGTGTAGGGATGCGGAAATCCGTTATGAAGATTCAGCCAGATGTTGCGGTTATTGGCATGCCGGGCCAGCGCCACGGCGTCGTCGATGTGCCAGGGCCGCAGCAGGGCTTTTTTGAGCATCCATTCCATGATCGCATCCATTGGAGCCTGAGAACGGAGAGGCGCCTCGGGAACTGGCCGTTGACAGCGTTCGACGGCCGCCCGGCTGAATGTAACAAAACCGCAGGCGCCGCGCTACGCTGGTCAGTGAGAGAGCCCACCGCCCCGGTATTCGGAAACATCGTCCACCGCCACGCCGAATTCGAAAGGGTCCAGCCATGCCAGACGGAACACGCCATCGCCGATTCAGCGAAAATATGGCCCGCCGAGCCTGGTACGCCCGCCACAGGGCCATCCGCTTCCAGCGCCGGTTCGGTATCTGACTAGCAAAGTCTCCAACTGGTTTGCCCCCCAACGGTTGCAGAAATATGGCGCAGTTTTTTCCCCGATTTGCTATCATCGACGTTCGTTGATCCGTTATTTGGCCGGCTGGATGGCCGGCTTGGCGGATTCAATTGTGAGTAGCGACCGACAAGGCGAATCCGGGGGGATTGCGATGCTCGACATTCTTGGCGGGATGCAACAGACGTGCGGCGGGCTATCGCGCCGGCGCATGTTGCAAGTTGGCGGCGCGGGTCTGTTTGGCCTGAGCATGAACAAAGTCTGGGCGGCCGAAGAGCTCTCGCCAGCCCGCGTGGCCAAGGCCAAGAGCGTGATCTTCCTGCTGCTGTTTGGCGGCCCCAGCCAGTTAGAAACGTTCGACATGAAGCCGGACGCTCCGACCAAGATTCGCGGGCCGTTCCGGCCCATCGACAGTCGCACGCCGGATTTGCGGATTTGCGAACATTTGCCTCGGCTGGCCGCGCAGAGTGACAAGTTCGCCGTCATCCGCACAATGACCCACGCGTACAACGATCACAGCACCGGCGGCCATTACATCCAGACAGGGCACCCCTGGCACGTGCCGATCGGCAGCGGATTCAACGCGACCGAAAAAGACTGGCCTGCGATGGGCTCCGTTGTGGAGTACGTCGACCAGCGCGCGCCGGGTGGTCAAACCCGCGATATTCCGAGCTACGTTTATCTCCCCAACCGCCTGGGGCATATGGAGACGTATTCCACCAAACTCGATCGGCCAGGGCAGTACGCCGGCTGGCTGGGGCGTGGTTACGACGCGCTAGCAACCGACATTCGCAAGCAGCACGAAAAGGACAATCCTTTTTATCGCGTCTGCACGGACGAAGAGCTCGATTTTAAGATCAAGGGGCTGGCCGCAGACAAAGGGCTTTCGCTCGATCGACTGAATCGCCGACGCACGCTGTTAGAACAGTTTGATGATGGACGCCGACAGCTGGATCACGACGCCTTTGCCACGCCGTACGAGCGCTTTCAACAGCGCGCGTTGTCTTTGGTGATGTCGGAAAAAACCCGGAACGCGCTCGATATTCGCCAGGAGCCAGCCGCGGTGCGCGATCGATACGGCCGCCATCTGTTTGGTCAATCGACTCTCCTTGCGCGGCGGCTGGTTGAGGCGGGCGCGCGATTTGTCACCGTCGGTTGGGACGCCGTGGATGGTTACAGTTGGGATTCGCACCAGCACAGCACGGACGTGCAGAAGCATTTGCTACCGGGGCTGGACTCGGCGCTCGGCGCGCTGCTGGAAGATCTCTCGGAGCGCGGGATGCTGGACGAGACACTCGTCGTCTGCACAGGCGAGATGGGTCGGACGCCCAAGGCGAACGATAACTGGGGCCGCGATCATTGGAGCACGCTCTTCTCCACGGTCGTCGCCGGGGGCGGAATTCGCGGCGGCGCGCTGTACGGGCGCTCAGACAAAGACGCCGCGCATCCGACGCACAATCCATCCAGCCCTGAAGACCTGGCCGCCACGATTTACCACGCCCTAGGGATCGACCCGGAACTACGGGTAAACGATCCGCAGGGGCGGCCAACGGCGATTGTGGATGGAGGCACGCCGATTCACGCTCTATTTGGGTAGAATTTGTTAGCTATCGGTTGGCTCTGGCGCGCTTCTTGCCCCGGTCTGGCCTTGGCGAACTCGTTGACCGCCTGACGCTCAGAGCCGAAGATGAAGGGGCCGCGATTCGGCGCAGGCGCCTGCCCGTTTGAGTCGCGTCTGCATCGCCTTGTGCCTGCCGTCCACCGCCCACCTTTATTCCAGCCGACGGACCTTTGCATGCTGAGAAATTTCCCTCTTCTGGCCGCCGTGATGTTGTGCCTGACGTCAGCATTGCGCTGCCAGGCCGACGAGGCCAAGCCTGCTGACAAGCCCGCAGATCCGGCGGCCGCGGCGCTCGATCCCAAGGATGTGGAATTCTTTGAGAAGGAAATCCGCCCGATCCTTTCCGCCAAGTGCGACAAGTGCCATTCGCACGAGTCCGAGAACGTCCGCGGGGGCCTTCGTCTCGACACTCGCGCCGGTTGGACGATTGGCGGAGATACTGGCCCAGCGATTGTGCCGGGTGACCCGGACGCCAGTCTGGTGATTCAGGCGATTCGCTACGACGGCGATTACCAGATGCCGCCTGACGGCAAGATTTCCAACGAGCAAATCGCGGCGCTGACGCGCTGGGTCAAGATCGGCGCGCCCGACCCGCGGACCTCGCAACCTACCAAGACAGCGCCCAAAGCGATCGATGTCGTCGAAATGCGCAAGCATTGGGCATACCAACCACTATCCACCGCGGCGCCGCCTGAAGTTGCGGCCAACGACTGGGCGAAAACTCCAGTCGATCGTTTCGTGCTGGCGAAACTTGCCGAGCAGAAGCTGACTCCCAATCCACAGGCCAACCGGCGGGTCTTGATTCGCCGCGCCTACTTAGACCTGCTCGGTCTGCCGCCAACATTGGCCGAGGTCGAGGCCTTTATCAGCGATTCTGCGCCGGACGCCTACGACCGGCTGGTTGACCGGCTGCTCGCCAACCCACACTTTGGCGAACGCTGGGCGAGGCATTGGTTGGACCTGGCGCGTTTCGCCGAGAGCCATGGGTTTGAGCACGATTACGATCGTCCCACGGCGTTTCACTATCGAGACTTTGTCATCCGGGCGCTCAATCAGGATCTGCCGTACGACAACTTCGTGAAGTGGCAATTGGCCGGTGACGAGTATGAGCCAGACAATCCCATGGCGCTGGCCGCAACTGGTTATCTGGCCGCTGGGGTCCACAGCACACAGATCACCAAGAACCAGGTCGAGAAAGAGCGCTACGACGAGCTGGACGACATCACGGCTACGGTCGGCACGTCGCTGTTTGGGCTGACGATTGGCTGCGCTCGCTGCCACGATCACAAGTTCGACGCGATTCCGGTTGCCGACTACTACCGCATGCTTTCCACGTTCACGACCGCGGTCCGCAGCGAGGTGGATCTCGACCTGGAGCCGGCGTTCTACGCCAAGGCAAAAGCGGCGTTCGACGCTGAGCACGCGCCGCTGATCGAGGCGCTCAATCGCTATGTCGAGACCGAGCTGCCGGGCAAGCTCGATGCGTTTGTCGCTGCGCCCGCGGCCAATCCAGCGGCAAACAAGGCGAAGTGGCAAATCGTGTCGCCTGTTTCGACGACCAGCAAATCGGGCGCGACGTTTCAGACGCTGCCGGACGGATCGCTGCTGGCCAGCGGCCCGAATGGGGACGCCGATACGTATACGATTGTCGTTCACACGTATCAGCGCGGGATCACCGGTCTGCGGATCGAGGCACTGGCGCACGATAGCCTGCCGAAGCACGGCCCTGGCCGCGCGGAGAACGGGAACTTTGCGCTCTCTGATTTGCAGGTCGCGGTTGCCCCGTTAACGGGCGAAACCAACCAACCGGCGGGGATCAAGCTGGCGGGCGTCCAAGCGACATACGAACAGATGGGACTGCCGGTATCAGCGACGATTGATGATGACAAGAAATCAGCTTGGGCCGTTGACGGCAAAATCGGCCATGATCAACGAGCAGCGTACGATTTCGCTTCGCCAATCGATAGCCCGGCTGGCGTTTCGATCACCGTTGGGCTTTCGTTCGACAATAACAAGGGACACAACCTGGGGCGATTTCGACTAGCGCTGACAACGGCCGAAACACCGCTAGCTCCGGATGGCGAAGCCTCGCCCCAAAACGCGGCCGAGATTCTGGCGTTGGCCGCCAGTCCGATGAATGCCGAGGCAATCAATGCTGAGGCGCGCGGACGCATGTTGGCGCTCTATCAGCAGATCGATCCGCGCTGCGTGGAACTGGCCAGCGCAGTGGCAGAGCACACTGCCCACGCTCCCAAGCCAAAGCTCACCAAGGTCTTGATCACCAGCGAAGGCCTGCCGGCAGTTCGCCTCCACACGCAGGGGGAAGATTTCCTTAAAGATACGCACCATCTGGAGCGCGGCGATCCCAATCGCAAAAAAGAAGTCGCCACGCAGAGTTTTCTGCAAGTGCTGATGACCGCGCCTGAAGCGGAAAAGATGTGGCAAACCGCGCCGCCAGAGGGTTGGCGGACTTCGTATCGGCGGCGCGCCCTGGCCGAATGGGCGACCGATTCCCAACAAGGCGCCGGGCATCTGCTGGCGCGCGTGATTGTGAATCGCCTCTGGCAGCATCACTTTGGCCGTGGCATTGTTAGCACGCCGAGCGATTTTGGCACGCAAGGCGAACGGCCGACGCATCCGGAGTTGCTGGATTACCTGGCGATCGAGTTGATCCGCGGCGGCTGGCGGTTAAAGCCCATCCACCGGTTGATCATGACGAGCGCCGCGTACACGCAAGGTTCTGAGTCGGACGAAACCCGCGCGGCGGTTGATCCGGACAACAAGCTTCTCTGGCGGCGCGAGCGGCACCGTCTGGAGGCAGAAGTCATCCGCGACGCGATGTTGGCGACCGGCGGCATCTTGGACGAGACGATGTACGGCGCCGGGACGCTCGACGACAATCACCGCCGCCGCAGCATTTACTTTACCGTTAAGCGGAGCAAGCTGGCCTCGATGATGGTGTTGTTCGACGCGCCGGACGCGTTGCAAGGCCTGGGCGCCCGCGCGAGCACGACGATCGCTCCACAAGCCCTGCTGTTGTTGAACAACGGCACGGTCCGCGATTCGGCCCGCGCCTTTGCGACACGCGCCACGGCGGAGATTGCCGCAGGGCCGGAAGCAGCCGCTCAAGGGGTTCGCCGCGCGTATCAGATGGGTCTAACCCGCGATCCGGACGAAACAGAACTGGCCGATGCGCTGGCCTTTCTCGAAGCGCAGTCCGCGCAGTACACGACCGAAGGTAAAGCCGACCCCCAGCAGTTGGCGATGGTGGATCTGTGCCAGGTGCTGCTGGGGTTGAATGAGTTCGTTTACGTCGATTGAACATTGCAATCGCGAATAAAAAGATCATGAACGACATCACCAAACTGTTCGCTACGCCGTCTGACGGATTTGCATCACGGCGCGATTTTCTACGGCGCACGGGCGGCGGCATGGGCCTGTTGGCGCTGGCCGGCCTGCTCGATGGTCAAAATGCTCTTGGCGTAGCCGCTAGTGGCGCCGCGGCCAATCCGGTCATCAATCCGTTGGCGGCGCGGCCTTCGCACTTTCCGGCTAAGGCGCAGAACATCATCTGGCTGTTCATGAATGGCGGCCCCAGCCACGTTGACACCTGGCAGTACAAGCCGGAGTTGGAAAAACGCGACGGGCAGGAGCTCCCCGGTTTCGACAAAAACACAGGCTTCTTTGTCGAGCAGGTTGGACCGCTGATGAAGTCGCCATTCAAGTTCGCCCAGCACGGCCAGTGCGGCGCCTGGGTTTCGGAAATCTTTCCGAAGATGGCCAGCCACGTCGATGACATGGCCTTTATGTACGGCTGTTTTACGGAGACCAACAACCACTCGCCTGCCTTGTTTCAGATCAACACAGGCAGCAGCCGGATGGGATTCCCAAGCGTCGGCGCCTGGGTGACCTACGGATTGGGTTCATCCAGCCAAAACCTGCCCGCCTACGTCGTGATGTACGATACGCTGGGCCGCGGTCTGCCGAAGGGGTATGCGCAAAATTGGGGCGCTGGGTTCTTGCCTGGCATCTATCAAGGGACCGCGCTCAACGCACAAGGCGCGCCGATCGAAAACCTTTCGCGCGTCGACGGCATGACCGACGCCGAGCAGCGCGCCCAACTGGCGCTACTCAACCGGCTGAATCGTCACCACTATGAGAAGAATCCCGCCGAGGCGGAATTGGCCGCGCGGATCGAGAGTTTCGAACTCGCCTATCGCATGCAGATGGCCGCGCCGGAAGCGCTCGACGTCGATAGCGAGCCGGCCAATATCCAGCAGCTCTACGGACTGGATAATCCCAAGTGCAAGCACTTCGCCCGCCAATGCCTGACCGCGCGGCGGATGATCGAGCGCGGCGTCCGCTGCGTGCAGATTTACAGTGGCGGCACCGAGAACGAGAAGAGCTGGGACGGTCACACCAACATCGCGGATAACCACCGCGGTTTTGCAGCCGAAACAGATACTCCCATCGCCGGACTGCTGGCGGATCTGAAGCAGCGTGGATTGCTCGATTCCACACTGGTCGTTTGGAACGGCGAATTCGGCCGACTCCCCATCGTGCAAAAGGGAGGAACCGGTCGCGATCACAACCCTCACGCCTTCACTACGTGGATGGCCGGCGGCGGCGTGAAAGGGGGCACGCTCCATGGCGATACCGACGACTTCGGCCACAAGGCCATCAGCGGGCGCGTCAGCATCAACGACCTGCACGCCACGATCTTGCATCTGCTGGGGATGGATCACACGCGTCTGACCTATCCGTTCAACGGCCGTAACTTCCGGCTGACGGACGTCGCGGGCGAAGTCGTCAAAGCGATCCTGGCATAACGAACGGTCGCAAAGGCCGAACCTGCCGGTGGCACGCGTGTCCCACGCTGTGGTTGATGCTTACGCCAGGACACTCACCCCGCTCGCCCTCAGAGTCGTCGATGTATATTCCGCCATCATTCGTGCAAAAAGACGTCGCGCGGCTCCACCGGTTCATTGAACAAAACAGCTTCGGGCTGTTGTTGACGCAAAACCAGGGGGAGACCGAGGCGTCGCACTTGCCCTTCCTGCTGGAACCGGGCGGCGAATACGGCGTTTTGATTGGACACCTGGCCCGCGCTAACCCGCAGTGGCGTCAGGCCCAGACTGAGCAGGCCGAGGCCGGCCGGGCGCTGGCGATCTTTTCTGGCCCGCACGCTTACATTTCGCCCACCTGGTATGAAGCGCCCAAGACGGTTCCCACGTGGAATTACACCGCCGTGCACGCCAGTGGGCCGATTGAGTGGATTCATGATCCGGCCGCGCTACTGCCACTGCTGGAACAAACGGTCCGCCAATACGAAACGGGCATGCCCCGGCCCTGGTCGATTGGCGAAGTGGACTCTTTTATCGAACAGATGCTCGCGCACATCGTCGGGTTCCGGATCGAGATCACTTCGCTCGAAGGCAAATGGAAACTCAATCAAAATCAACCGATTGAGCGCCGCAAAAAAGTCATTCGCGCGCTGCGCGAGCAACAGGATGAGAACTCGCAGGCTGTTGCCAGCTTGATGCAAGATACATTGCCGGCCGAGGACTAAGTTTTCAGTAAGATGAAGCCGCCCAAGAGCGGACACGTTCAGACGCGCTCTGCCCTGCCCTTCACTCGCCCTGCGATCCTTCCGCATGCCCACCCCTGTTGACTCTGCCGCCGAAACCCGCGAAATACTGCTCGCTGCGAACGCGATCTTGTCCGACGATCATTATGTCTATATCTCAGGCGACCATGGCAGTGGCTGGATCGACAAGGACGCAATCTTTGTCGATCTGCAGCGCACGCGGCGGCTGGGCCAATTGTTGGCCCAGGCCGTGGCCGACACCGGCGCCGAGATCGTTTGCGGTCCAGCCACCGGTGGCTTGATCGTGGCACAATGGACCGCCGTTGAGCTTGGTTTGCCGGCGGTGTTTGCCGAGCATAATTCGCCGCGCTCGCGCGCCGAACTGCGCGGGCGATTTGACCTGCATCGCGGGTACGATCAACTCGTCGCTGGCCGCCGCGTGCTGATAGTGGACGACGTCATCAATACCGGATTTTCCGCCCGGCAAACGGTCGACGCGGTAAGGAACTGCGGTGGATCGGTCGTCGCCGTTGGGGCACTAGTGCATCGTGGCAATGTCACCGCCGCTGGTTTGGGGGTCGAACGCTACACGTATCTGCTGGAACACTACATTCCGGCCTGGCCGGCGGACCAATGCCCGCTGTGCCATCAACGGCGTCCGATCAACACGCGATTTGCGCACGGGGAGGATTTTTTGGACGAGGCGGCGGAACGCGCTGGTCCGCATTTTTCCTAGACTCGTTTCAGCGCGAAGGTTTCCTTCGTCGGACGCAACTCGCTGTTATTTCGCCAACGGTTACTTCCCCACTGGACGCTGACCCCACGGGAGTGGCATTGTCGGCGGGTTGCGATGCCGATCGCGCCGCGCGTCTTTCGGCCGGCCGTGGAAATAATTCACAAAGCGCACGAGTTGCTTGACCGCTTCTTCGTAGGCTTGCCGCCCTTTTTCGGCCGTGGCCAACTCGGCCTCGCCCAGGACGCCTGTCTCGGAATAGCTGCTGGTCCAAGAGATCAACGTCGCTGGCCCTGCCGCGAAGAGGTCGACCCAATTGAACGGGCTTTCTTCCTCGTTGAAGCTGATGAGACCGTTCTTGATCTTGTCTTTGCGAACGTTGTCGCCGTCCAGATGCAGATAGAGCGAGGTCTCCAGCTCGCACGCATGCGCGCAGCCACCTGGGAACTTGCTCTGTCGCCAGCCGGGCAGGAAGTTCTTGTCCACTGTCAGCAGATTCCACCAGGCGGCCAGCACGCACTCAGCGTCCGTCTCCAGATTAGTGCGGCGCGCCACCAGGTCCAGATTGGGCATGTTCGATCCATGCCCATTGAGCAGGATGATTTTTTTGAAGCCGTGGTAGGCCAGGCTCTTAGTGATGTCGAGCACGTGGTGCATGAAGTGCTCGAAGTCATTATTGATCGTCCCTGGGAAATCCATCACATGCCCTGTATAGCCATACGCGACCACCGGCAGGACCAGGATCTTTTCCGGCAGATCTCGGCCGGCGCCTGCCGCAATGCCGGTAGGGCAGACCAGGTCGACATCGAGCGGCAGGTGAGGGCCATGCTGCTCGACCGCGCCGCAAGGCAAAATACAGACCTTGCCGAGATCGACGGCGTCGTTGATCTCCGGCCAGGTGAGCTTCTCGTAACGATATTCCGTGGCGGCGCGGCTGGTCATGCGGATCGATTCCTGTGAAGGGGTCGCTTTTCTTGATCTGGTGAACGTGGCACGGTCGGTCGGACTCCCGCTCGCGCGCCGCGTGGTTTACGATGAGTA
>Ga0105047_10003817_pt1 | contig 26441 bp, 24 predicted proteins | sample MAT04_FD_78384 | JGI IMG/M metagenome (GOLD analysis project Ga0105047, IMG submission 78384) | Freshwater microbial communities from Lake Fryxell liftoff mats and glacier meltwater in Antarctica - MAT-04 (megahit assembly) | ecosystem: Environmental > Aquatic > Freshwater > Ice > Liftoff... | reverse complement strand
GCCCGCCCCACCCTCCGGCCCCATGTCGACGACCCAGTCGGCGGTCTTGATGACATCCAGGTTGTGTTCGATCACGACGATCGTGTTGCCGGCGTCACGCAGATGCTGCAGCACCGTGAGCAACATCGCGATGTCCGCGAAATGCAGCCCGGTCGTGGGTTCGTCCAGGATGTACAAGGTGCGCCCGGTATCGCGCTTGGACAGTTCGAGCGCCAGCTTGACGCGTTGCGCCTCGCCGCCCGATAACGTGGTGGCCGACTGGCCGAGCTTGATATAGGACAGCCCCACATCCAGCAAAGTCTGCAGCTTGCGGGCAATGGTGGGCACGCTCTCGAAGAACTGGAATGCCGCCTCCACCGTCAGGTCCAGCACCTGCGCGATGTTGCGCCCCTTGTACATCACCTCCAGCGTTTCGCGGTTGTAGCGCTTGCCGCGGCACACGTCGCACGGCACGTACACGTCGGGCAAAAAGTGCATCTCGACCTTCTTCACACCGTCGCCCTGACAGGCTTCGCAGCGCCCGCCGGCCACGTTGAAGCTGAATCGGCCCGGGCCGTAGCCGCGTTCGCGTGCCATCGGCATCTCGGACATCAGCTCGCGGATGCTGGTGAACATGCCGGTGTAGGTGGCCGGGTTGCTGCGTGGCGTGCGGCCGATCGGCGACTGGTCGACGTTGATGACCTTGTCGAAATATTCGATGCCCTGGATCTCCTGGTGCGGCGCCGGCTCCACATGGGCGCGGTAGAGTTGGCGCGCGACGGCAGCGTACAAGGTGTCGTTGACCAGCGTCGACTTGCCCGAGCCCGACACCCCGGTGACACAGGTCAGCAGACCGACGGGGAACGCGACGTCGACGTCGCGCAGGTTATGGCCGCTGGCCTTGACCACCCGGATCGCTTGCAGCTCGCCCTGCGTGGCACGGTGCTCAGCCTGACGTTCGGCCCAGGCCTGCGCCGCAGCGCTCGGCCGACCCCGACCCGGCTTGTTGTCCGCATGCGCCTTGGGCGTGGCCACGACCGGCAGCCACGGCGTGCGCAGGCGCGGCACCTCGATACGCAGGGTCCCGGCCAGGTACTGCCCGGTCAGCGACTCGGCGCTGGCCTGGATGTCCTCGAATCGGCCCTGGGCCACGACACGCCCGCCATGGATGCCGGCGCCCACGCCCATGTCGATGACATGGTCGGCGGCGCGCATCATGTCCTCGTCGTGCTCGACCACCAGCACGCTGTTGCCGATATCGCGCAGGTGCTTGAGCGTGTCGATCAGCCGGTCGTTGTCGCGCTGGTGCAAGCCGATGCTCGGTTCGTCGAGCACATACATGACACCGGTCAGGCCCGAGCCAATCTGGGAGGCCAGGCGGATACGCTGCGACTCGCCACCGCTGAGCGTCTCGGCGCTGCGGTCCAGACTCAGGTAATTGAGCCCGACGTCGTTGAGGAATTGGAGCCGCAGCCCGATCTCGCGTACCACCTTGGCCGCGATCTCGCCCTTGGCGCCAGACATCTGCAGCGACTGGAAGTACTGCAGGCATTCGCGCAGCGTATTGTGGCTGACTTCGTAGATCGCCCGCGCCTGCGCGCCCTCGCCCACCTTGACATGGCGCGCCTCGCGGCGCAGCCGGGTGCCGCCGCATTCGACGCACGGTTGGGTGCTGCGGTAACGCGCCAGGTCCTCACGCACCACCACCGAGTCGGTCTCGCGGTAACGCCGCGCCATGTTCGGCAACACGCCTTCGAACGGATGTTTGCGGCTGATTTTCCTGCCCTGCGAGGTACCCGACTCCATCACGTAGCTGAACTTGATCTCCTCCTCGCCTGATCCGTGCAATACCGCACGGCGCGTGGCCTCGGGCAGGTCCTCGAACGCGGTGTCGATGTCGAACTTGTAATGCCGGGACAGGCTTTCCAGCATCGCGAAGTAGTACGCGTTGCGCCGGTCCCAGCCCTTGATCGCACCGCCGGCCAGGCTCAGCGACGGGAAGGCCACCACGCGACCCGGGTCGAAGAACTCCATCGTGCCGATGCCATCGCAGGACGGGCAGGCACCCATCGGCGAATTGAACGAGAACAGGCGCGGCTCGAGTTCGGCGATCGAATAGCTGCACACCGGGCAGGCGAACCGCGCGTTGAAAAAATGCTCCGCGCCGGGAGCTGGAGTGCCACCTGCCTGCGCTGGCGCCATGTCCAGGTCGACCACCAGTGCCCTGCCTTCGGCCAGGGTCAGCGCGGCCTCGAAACTTTCCGCCAGGCGCTGGCGCAACGGGTCGCGCGCGGCCGTGTCCGCTTCGGCGCGCACCCGAATGCGGTCGATCACGACGTCGATGTTGTGTTTCTCGGTCTTCTTGAGCTTGGGCAACTGGTCGAATTCAAACACCTCGCCCCCGACACGAAAACGCACATAACCCTGGGCCTGCAACTGCACAAACAGCTCGGTGAACTCGCCCTTGCGCTCGCGCGCCACCGGCGCCAGCAGCATCAGGCGCGTCCCTTCGGGCATGGCCAGCACTGCGTCGACCATCTGGCTCACCGTCTGCGACTGCAGCGGCAGATCGTGATCCGGGCAATACGGCGTGCCGGCGCGCGCATACAGCAGGCGCAGATAGTCGTGGATCTCGGTCACCGTGCCCACGGTCGAGCGCGGGTTATGGCTGGTCGCCTTCTGCTCGATCGAGATCGCCGGGCTCAGGCCCTCGATCATGTCCACGTCGGGCTTGTCCATCAGCTGCAGGAACTGCCGCGCGTAGGTCGACAGGCTCTCGACATACCGCCGCTGGCCCTCGGCGTACAAGGTGTCGAACGCCAGGCTGGACTTGCCCGAACCCGACAGGCCGGTGATCACCACCAGCTGGTTGCGCGGAATGTCGAGGTCGACATTCTTCAGGTTGTGGGTACGGGCGCCGCGGATGCTGATCAGGCTTGCGGCGCCGGCTGGGGCATGGTTGGTGGTGATGGTGTCGCGGTCGGTTGGAGACATAAGGCTGGTACGCGGACCGATCAGCCCGCAGGGGCCCATCCGGCCCGCGCCGAAACAACCCTCCATGATAGGCGCTCGGGCGCCGTGCGTGCAGCTGCATGGCCCTACACTGCGCAGCTGCAGTCACGAAGCCGCTGCACACGGAACCCATGCCTGAACACGATCGACAACCCACCATCCCCAAGGAAACCGCGCTGCAGTTCCCGCCCTTCGACGGGCTGCGGATGGACCAGATCCATCTTCCGCTGTCCGATGCACAGCGGGCAGAGGCGCGCGCGGTGTTGCTGGACACCCGGTTCCTGGGTTTCGATACCGAGGTCAAACCAACGTTCAAGGCCGGTGAGCCATTGCGCGGACCCGACGTGGTCCAGTTCGCCACCGGCACCCAGGCCTTTGTGTTCCAAATGCACGACGGCGCCAATGCGGAGCTGGTCGCCGAGTTGTTGACCGCACGCACCGTGGTCAAGGCTGGATTCGATCTGCGCAGCGACCAGAAACAGCTCAAGCGACTGCTGCGCGTCTATGCCCAGCCGATGCTGGACCTGGACTTCGTGTTTTCCAGCCGCGGTTACCCGCGCTCGATCGGCGTCAAGGCGGCAATCGCGTTGCTGTTTCAGCGCCGGCTCATGAAATCCAAGCGGGTGACAACGTCGAACTGGGCCAACATCCGACTCGAGGAACGCCAGATCCTGTATGCGGCAAACGACGCCTACGCGGCCTGGGCGGTGCTTGACGCGCTGCAATTGCCACTGGACCAGTTGCCGGTCTGGCATGGCGAGCCGGACGGCTTCGGCGACTGAGCGGCTGCTCGCGTCTGCTGAAGTCCCGGGTCGCGCTCGCCCATGGTCGCTACCGCGGCGCAACAAAGGGCGGGTGGGGGACCGCCCTGTTTCAGCCGCCGCGCCGTCTGCGCCGCGTCTGCCAGCCCAGCAAGGCCAGGCCGCCCGCCATCATGGCCCAGGTGCCCGGTTCGGGTACCGGCGTGAGCACGAACAGACGCGAGTTGGGTGTACCGGAGTCTTCCGCCACCAGGTAGATGGTGCCCAGATTGTCGATGGTGACGCCTTCGATCGCCTGGTTCGTCAGCCCTGCAATGTCCAGGCTGCCCACAATCTGGCCGCTGCGTGTGACCTCGACCAGCTTGCGCGAGTCCAGGGACAGGATCAACAGGTTGTCGGCCGCCGCCGTGCCCAGGAACCGATCCACGGAGGACAGGGTCTGTACGTCGGTCAGGCTGTTCAGGCCCAGCAACGCGGCATCGAACAAAACCGGTATCGACATGCTGCCGCCGCCCTGGGCGAAGCTCAACTGGCCGGCGCGCACCTCCTGCGGGCCGCGCGCCGGATTGTTGTCCGAATCCTGCTTGACGGTGACGAAACTGCCGTCGCGGGCGTCGACGCTGATGCCCTCGATGCCGATGTTGCTCGGCGAATAGTTGCTGATCGTCGCAAACGGCGTCGACCCCAGCGCCACGGTGGCACCGGCCTGGTAGCTGAACCGGTAGGCGCGTTGGGGCCGCTCGTCGACCACAACGAGTTGGCCGCCCCCCAGGTAGGTCAGGCCCTCGGCGTCGTTGTTGGTGCTGCCGGTGCCGGCCCAGTTGAAAGCCATCGAACCCAGCGTCGCGCCGGTCAGGCTGATCTCGACAACACCCAGGCCTTCGTCACCGACGAAGAACAGGCTGCCGCGATCCTTGGCAAAGGTGACGGCAGAAGCCTCCAGCCCCACGTCCCCCAGCGTGGCCAGCGCGTAGTTGCCGGTTAACCGGTAACCCGACAGGCCGAGCGACTGGGCCGATGCGCCGATGGCCCAGCAGGCCAAAAGCCCGGTAAAACCGGCACGAATCCAGTTCGACTGCCTGCACATGATTGGAGCGCTTCGCCTCATGATGCACGCCGGCGACGAGCGATGGCACCGATGATGCCCAGGCCGGCCAGCAACATGGCGTAGGTCTCGGGCTCCGGTACCGCGGCCAGGATGAACTGGCCCGGGTTGCCGACGTCGCCCGATGCCGCCAGCACCGAGCCATGCACGTCGGTGGTGGCCGACAGCACCCAGTTGCCGGCCATGACCGTCTGCGGTCCGAGCGCCGCGATCGACACGGGTGTGCCGCCAGCGGTCTGAGCGCGGATCGTGCCGGGAAAAGCCACATCGCCGTAAGCCAGTCGATCCGCCAGGTTGCCACCGGCGTCGAACAGGTTGATCTCGTCGCCACGGCCGATGTTGTTGGTGTAGCCACCCAGCACCTTGGTGCTGGCGGACAGCCCCCAGTTGGCACGAAAGACGGTGGCATCGTCCTGGGTGATCAACACCGATTCAAGGGCACCGACAAGGCCGAAACCGGACAGGGAAAAACCGCCCGCCGCAACGCTGGCGAAGCGGGAGTCGTCGTCGTAGACCCAACCTGCGAAATCGATCGCGGTCGAGCCCAGATTGGTGAATTCGATGTATTCGCCGCTGTTGCCCGAATACATCCATTCGGTGATCTGCACCTGTGCCAACGCAGGCGTCGCGGCAGCCAGCGCAAGCGCCAGGGTCAAGGTATTTTTCATGTCGGCTCCGTTCAAGGTGGAAAGAAGCCGCAAGGTTAATCAGCGCCGATGACAGCGCCGTGACATGGGCCCGAATGGCGGCGACAGGGGCCGGGCCTGGCCAGACTGCGGGTCCGTCACCCCGCCGTCATAACCGCACGCATTGCATCTGACTGGCGCCGCGGGTGCTGTCCGACGTCTCGGTTATGGCACAGGACATCGCGCCGCACAGGCAATGCGCGATCCGGCTCGCCATGCCGGGGATCGGTGTCGGCACCGAACACTGGCAGGCCGGCGCGGACATCGGCCCTTGCGCCTGCGCAGGATTGCCGCGCAGGAACAAGGCGATGGTCGCGGCACCTGCCAGAGCGGTGGCGACACTGGCCAGGCGAAACACCGTGGACCGGTTCGGTAATGTCATGATCGAATCTCCGCGTACTAACCGTGCATCACGGCTACGGGAGCCGTACCGCCGCACGCTACCACGAACCTGGGCAGCAGGCCCGTGCTGCTGGTCGGCGCATGCTGGTGCCAGTGCCACAATGTGCCATGCCCGAGACGTCCGCCATCGCCAACGCGGCAACTTGCGAACCCACGCGGCTCGATACGTCACCGGACAGCCATCTTGAAGCCTTGTATCGCGCCGCCATCGGGCCGATGCGGGCCGACTACTACCTGCCGATCCTGACCCGCTTCGAGGCTTACGGCCGCGCCGGCCCGCGCTGGAACTGGGCCGCCTGCGGCATCACGCTGAACTGGATGCTGTTTCGCGGCCTGTGGCTGCCGGCCGTGCTGTATCTGTCCGCGCTGGCCGCGGCAGCACTGGGCCTGGCGGCGGGCATGGCGCTGGCTGTACCGCCCATGGCCGAATCGGTGCAATGGAGCCTGTGGGCGGCGCTGCTCACCATGGCGCTGCTGGTGCCCGGCTTCTTCGGCAACGCCTGGCTGTACCGGGTATACCGTCAACGGCTGGACAAGGCGCTGGCGAGCACCCACAACCTCAAGGACGCTTGCATGCTGCTGGCGCGCCAATCCAGTTCACGGCCGCGCCTGATGGCCATCGCACTGGCCAACCTGGTACTGGCCAGCTTGCTGTTCGTCGGTTCGTTGACGCCGGACCTGCACAAGCGCGTGTGGCCACGCGCCAGCGGCGAGATCGCTGGCGTCGCGGCGCCGGCGACCGAGGCGGCACCGGATCGGGATGCAACAGCGGCACCGGATCGGGATGCAACCGCGGCAGCAGCACCACCGGTTGCGCCCGCCGCGGTACCGGAACCGGCACCGGCGGCCACTGCCACCGCGGCAGCGTCCGCGCCGGCGCAGGCGACGGCGGCCGAACCACAGCCGCCCGAGCCGGCACCAGCCGAGCGCTACCTGATCAACGTCGGCCTGTTCGCCCAGCAGGACAACGCGCTGCGCACCCACGCCACACTCCAGCAGGCCGGCCTGCCGGCGATCAGCGAGTCGGTGCAGACGCGTAACGGACTGCGTACCCGGGTGCGAGTGGGGCCGTTCGCAACCCGGGAGCAGGCAGCGGCGGCGGCCGGAAAGGTAAGGGCGCTGCAGCTGGACGCGGTGGTGATACGGCAATGAGGCGTTGCAGCCGCCGCCGGCCGGGGTCCGTCAAGGCACCAGCGCCGGCGCGTGGCTCGACTCCAGCAACCAGGCCTGAAACAAGGCCACCACCGCGCGGTGCGCCGGTGCGCGGTGTGCCGGTTCGCTCGGTTCGACGAACCAGTAGCCGTGTCTGGCGGTGAGTTCATGCTGATCGATCCGGCGCAGGCGCTGTTCGGCCAGTTCGCGCGCCACCATTGGCGCATCGACCACCGCCACGCCAGCGCCGGAGAGCGCAGCGTTGATCGCCTGGTCCATGGTCGAAAAGGCAATGCCGGGGCGGGCGTCGATATGGCGCAGACCCAGCGAGGCGAGCCAGTTCTCCCACAGTGGCAGCCGCTCCTTGGGCCCGGCCAGGACGTGCAACAGCGTGGTCGACTCCAGGTTGGGCGGGGCACCGTCGCGCCACAGTTCCGGACTGGCCACAGCCACATAGTGCTCCTGACGCAGCAACCGGCAAGCGCCCTTGGTCCAGGGCTGGTCCAGGAACAGCACCAGGCAATCGTATTGCTGCGCCTCGCGCAGGTTGATGACCGGATTGGTCGTGATCGTCAGGTCGATATCCGGATGCCGGCTGCGAAACGCGCCCAGCCGGGGGGCCAGCCAGCGTGACGCGAACGTCTCCGGTACGTTGACCGCAATACGCTGGCGCGAGCCCAGGCTGCCGATCTGCTCGACCGCATCCTGGATCGTGCCGAAGGCCGACTCCAGACTTTGCGCCAGCAGGCTACCGGCTGGCGTGAGCGTCAGGCCCTGGGGCTGGCGCAGGAACACCGGTTTGCCCAGCCACTCTTCCAATTGCCGGATCTGCCGGCTGACCGCACCCTGGGTCACATGCAAGGTTTCGCCGGCACGGGTAAAGTTGCCAGCACGCACCGCCGCATCGAAGGCACGCAGCGCGGTCAAAGGGGGTAGCCGCTTCACGGTCCGTCCGTTGCCAGGGTCACCGAGCCTGCCGGGCAGCCAAGCGCCAGGCTCAAGGCACGACGGCGTCGACCATCAGGACCAGCTTGCCCGCACCGAGATCGACCGGACCAATCTGGCCGGTCAGATCGCCGCTGCGCGGCGTTGCATCGCCCGTGGGCGAGATCCGTACACCGATGACGACCTGCCGGGCACCGGAGAGCGGGAATTGCGGGTTCATCGCGCTGCTGTCGTCCAGCGTGAAGGTGAACGGCAGGTCTCCGGCCGTGCGCCGGATGATGGCCAGCGGCATGCGCGGGCCGTCGGCCGCGCGCGCGAACACAAAAACCGTGTCGGTCGGCTGTACGCGCTTGGCCAGAACGTCGGTCACCTGTACTTCGCCGCTGACCTGTGCGGTAGCCGCAGTCAGAGCCGGTTTGCCATTGTTGCCGGCAGCTGCCGCCTGCGGCAGCGCCTTGTCGGTTCCGGCTGCCGCCAGCGGACCACTTTGCGCCGCAGCGGCACGTGCCTGCTGCAGGCTGTTCTCCAGGCCGGCGGCGAAGTCGGTGCCGGGAGGCGCCAGCGGCTGGGCCAAGCTCCAGTAGTTGATCGCGCCGGCATAGTCCCGGCGTTCGAAAGCCCAACTGCCAGCCATCGTCAGCGCCTTGAGGTTCTTGGGCTCGAGCTGCAATGCGCGCATGACCAGCCTGCCGGGTTCGCCCTCGATGCTCCGGCCCTGAATCATCGCCAGCGCGTCCGCATGGTCGGCCAGCAGTTGCGCATTGTCCGGCGACAGCGCACGCGCCCGCGCAAACGCCTTGCTGGCCTCCGGGAAACGCTGCAACACGGCGTAGGAGTTGGCGAGCATGGTCCAGGCCTGCAAGTCGCCCTCCTGCGGCGTGGTCTGGCCCTCCAGCCGCTTGGCCAGGCCGTCGACCATGGCCTCGATCTGCGGCAGCGTCACGTCGCCTGGCGGCACAGTGGCCAGCACCGGGTCGAGCGCCTGCGGCCGACCGAGTGCCGCGTACATCAGCACTGCAAACACCGGGATGAACAGGCCCAGGACCAGTGCGGTGCGGGTCGAGCGGCGGGCCACGACCGGAGTTCGCTCGGCCGCCTGTTCCTCCTCCAGCGCCCTGCGCTCGATCTCGGTGCGCGCCAGCTGATACTGCGCATCGTCGACGCTGCCGGCTGCCCGATCGGCATCGAGCGCAGCGAGTTGTTCCCGCAGAATCTGCACGTTGGCGCGGCCGGCGTCAGGCGCCTGCGGCGTCCGACGCCGCAACAGCGAGGGCAAAATCATCGCCAGGGCCAGCCCGATCAGGCCAACCAAAAAAACCAGGAACATGTTCATAACAGGAAGGCTCACCTCATCAGGACTGGCTCGACGCGTCGTCGAGCAGGGCACGCGCACGCCGCGCCTGCGCTTCGCTCCACTCCTGCGCCAACGCCGTACGCTGGCGGCGTCGGACGTTGACCACCATCACCACGGCGGCGATCGCCAACAACACAAATGGTCCGATCCACAGCAACAGCGTGCGGGCCATGAACGGCGGGCGGTACAACACGAAGTCGCCGTAACGCTCGACCATGAAATCGAGGATCTGCTGCTGCGACTGGCCCTGCTGCAGCTTGATCCGGATCTGCTTGCGCAGGTCCACCGCCAGGTCGGCATGGGACGCAGCGATGGTCTCGTTCTGGCACACCAGGCAGCGCAACTCCTCGGCGATGGCCAGCACGCGCACCTCGAGTTCGGGGTTGTCGGACGCCGGCTGCGCCTCCTTGCCATGGGCAGCCAGCGTCAGCACTGCCAGCAGCAGCGCCAGCGCGGCCGCAAGCCAGCGGCGCCAAACCAGGCCTGCCAGCTCAAGCACCGAGTTTCCTCACCAGCGGGATGATCTCGTCGCGCAACACCTCGGGCGTGACCGGGCCGATCTGCTTGAAGCGGATCACCCCCTGCTTGTCGATGACGAAGGTCTCGGGCACGCCGTAGACGCCAAAATCGATGCCCACCAGGCCTTCGCGGTCAGACAGCGAGCGGGTGTAGGGGTCGCCGAACTTCTTCAGCCACTGCGTCGCATCTTCCGGCTTGTCCTTGTAGTTCAGGCCGTACAGCGGCACCATGCCCATCTTGGAGAACTCGACCAGCAACGGATGCTCGATACGGCAGGCCACGCACCAGGACGCCCAGACGTTGAGGATCCAGACCTGGCCGCGCAGGTCCTGCGCCGACAGTTTCTGCTCCGGCGCGTCGAGCAGTGGCAGGCTGAAGGCGGGCGCTGGCCTGTTGATCAGCGGCGACGGCACCTCGCGCGGGTTCAAACCCAGCCCCACAGCCAGGAAACCGACCAGCACCAGGAAGATGGCTAGCGGTATCAGCGACTTCCTCATCGGCCCGTGCCCCCCGCACCCGAACGTGCCACGACCACACCGCCAATGGGCAAGGCGCGGTCGGCCTGTGGCGGCGCCGACGCGGGACGCACCGGCTCGCTCACGCGCAGCTTGCGGTAACGCCGATCCATCACGGCCAGGAAACCACCCAACGCCATCAACATGCAACCGATCCAGATCCAGTTCACGAACGGCTTGTGGTGCAGCCGCACGCTCCAGGCGGTTGCGCTGACCGGGTCACCCAGCGCGATATACACGTCGCGCAGCAATCCGCGGTCGATGGCGACCTCGGTCATCGGCGAGCGGCTGACGTTGTAGACGCGGCGATCGGGCCTGACAATGGCCACCAGCTTGCCGTCCTGTATGACGCTGAGCGTGGCGCGCGATGCCTGGTAGTTGGGGCCGGTCACGTCCTCGATCTTGTCGAGCCGGACCTGATAGCCGGCCACGGTGGCGGTGTCGCCTGGCTCCATGCGCACGTCGCTCTCGCTCTCGAAACCGCTGACGATGGTGACACCGACGATGAATACCGCGACGCCGAGATGCGCCAGCAACATGCCGTAGAAGCTGCCCGGCTGTGCCGCGAAGCGCCGCCTCCAGTCGGGGGATTTGTGTTCCTGCAGCCGGGTGACCAGGGCCAGCACCACGGTGCTGGCGATCCAGGCGGCCAGTGCCAGTCCCAGGCCGATCATCGGCGTCCACTTGCCGAGTGCCAGAAATGCCGCCAAAGCGCTGACGGCAGCAACACCAAACGCCCATCGCAGGCGATACGCCAATTCGGGCAGGCGGGCTTGGCGCCAGCGCGCAATCGGGCCGATGCCCATCAGGAACAGGGCCGGCGTCATCAGCGGCACGAACACAGTGTCGAAATACGGCGGGCCGACCGACAACTTGCCCATGCCCAGCGCATCGACGGCCAGTGGATACAGGGTACCGAGCAGCACCGCGGCGGCCGCCACCAGCAGCAGCACATTGTTGGCCAGCAACATCGATTCACGCGAGACCGGCTCGAAACTGCCGCCGAGCCCGACCTGCGGCGCGCGCCAGGCGAACAAGGCCAGCGAACCGCCGATCACCACTGCCAGGAAACCCAGGATGAAAACCCCGCGCGTCGGATCGGTCGCGAACGCATGGACCGAACTGAGTACGCCTGAACGCACGATGAAGGTACCCAGCAACGACAGGGAAAACGTCAGGATGGCCAGCAAGGCGGTCCACATCTTGAAGCCGCCGCGCTTTTCGGTCACCGCCAGCGAATGGATCAATGCGGTGCCGACCAGCCAGGGCAGGAAGGACGCGTTTTCCACCGGATCCCAGAACCACCAGCCACCCCAGCCCAGTTCGTAATAGGCCCAGAAGCTGCCCAGCGCGATGCCGATGGTCAGGAAACACCAGGCCGCCGTGGTCCAGGGCCGCGACCAGCGCGCCCAGGCCGCGTCGAGCTGGCCCGATATCAACGCCGCGACCGCAAACGCGAACGCCACGACAAAACCGACATAGCCCATGTACAGCATGGGCGGATGGATCACCATGCCCGGATCCTGCAGCAGTGGGTTCAGGTCTTGCCCGTCGGCCGGCGGCGGAAACATGCGCTCGAATGGATTGGACGTGAACAAGGTGAACAGGATGAAGCCGCAGCTGATCAACCCCATCACGCCCAGAACCCGCGCCAGCATGCGATCGTCGAGTTGGCGCGAGAAGATGGAGACCGCCAGGGTCCATCCCGCCAGAATCAGAGACCACAGCAGGATCGAACCCTCGTGGTTGCCCCATACCGCGGTGATGCGGTAATGCAGCGGCAGCGTCGAGTTGGAGTGGTTGGCCGCCAGCGCAACGGAAAAATCGTTGGTGACGAACGCGTGCGTCAGGCACAGGTAGGCGATCAGTACAAACACGAACTGCCCACGCGCCGTCGGCCGGGCCAGCCCCATCCAGGCCGCGTTACCGGTCTGCGCGCCGATCATCGGTAGCACGCCTTGCGCAAGCGACATCGCCAGCGCCAGAATCAGCGCCAAATGACCCAGTTCGTAAATCATGGACGGGCCCCCGCTGCGGGTACGGCCAAGGTGGCCGTGGATTGCGCCTTGTGAGCGGCTGCGTTCTTCAGCGCCTCGGCCGCCTCGGGCGCCATGTAGTTCTCGTCATGCTTTGCCAGCACCTGGTCGGCACGGAACACGCCATCGGCGCCAAGCCTGCCCTGCGCGACCACACCCTTACCCTCCTTGAACAAGTCGGGCAGCATGCCGGTGTAGGTGACCGGTATCGCATGCGCCGTGTCGGTGACCTTGAAATGGATCGTCAGGCCCTGGGCTGCCCGCTCGATGCTGCCTTCCTCGACCAGGCCACCGACGCGGAAACTGCGCTCGCGCGGTGCCTCGTTGGCCATGACCTGGCTCGGGCTGAAGAAAAACACCAGGTTGCTCTGGAACGCCTGCAGCACCAGCGCGCTGGCTGCGGCCAGCGCAACCAGGGCCAGTATCACGGCCAAAGCGCGTTTGCTACGAGGTTTCATGCTCCTACTCCTGTGTTATCCATTGCGTCCGCGTCGTCCTGTTGCAATGCCGCGCGCCTGCGCGCCGACACCATGCCGACCTCCAGCGCCAAAGCCAGCGCACACATGCCGAACGATCCCCAGACATACAAGCCGTAACCGCCCATGGCGAAAAAATCAGACCAGCTGGACCAGTTCATGCCATACCCTTCGTGCAACGCATCATGCGATGGCTACCGACCTGCGCACCCAGGCGGTGTGCCGCTCGCGCTCCAGGATGATGGCGCGCACCCGGGCCAGTGCTATCGCAATGCAGTACATCCAGAACGCCAGGGTCATTACCAGCATGCCGATCAACATCGGCAGCGCCATGCTCGGCGCCTTGGTCAGGCTGACCGAGGCTCCCTGGTGCAGCGTGTTCCACCACTGGACCGAAAAATAGATGATGGGCACATTGACCACGCCGACGATAGCCAGCAGTGCCGCCGAGCGATCGGCGCGGCGCACATCGTCGATCGCCGCATGCAGCGCCATGTAGCCAATGTACAGGAACAGCAACACCAGTTCAGAGGTCAGCCGGGCGTCCCAGACCCACCACGTGCCCCAGGTCGGCTTGCCCCACAAGGCGCCCGTCCACAAAGCCAGAAAGGTCATCCAGGCGCCGGTGGGCGCCAGCGCGTTGGCCATCATCGACGACAGACGCGAATTGAAGATCAGGCCGATCGCGGCCCAGAATGCCATCGCCAGGTAGACCAACATCGACATCCACGCGGCCGGCACGTGGACAAAGATGATGCGGTAAGCCTCGCCCTGCTGGGCGTCGGTGGGCGCTGCCCACAGGCCGAGATACAGCCCGGCTGCCGTCAATACCACCGCAGCAATGGCAAACCACGGCACCACGCGGCCCGCCAGCAGATAAAACGTCTGCGGGGCCGCATACCTGAACCAGTTGACGCGTTTATCAGCCATGGTGAATATAGACAGCGTTGGAATTTACCCTACTCGCCATGTCAGCGGCGCGAATCGGGGTAATTCGGACGATGTTTTCGATCATCCTGCCAACGCCGCATGGCGCGTCCAGCAGGGTGCGATCGGGCGCCTGGCGCTCTCTCCCAAGGGATGACTGGCTCCGTGGCCAAAACCGCCAGGTTGCATGCGCGTCTCCAGCGGGAAGCAAGCGGTCAACTGCCGTTGGCAGGATCATTCCAGCGCAATCCGCAAGGCCGTGGCGGTGGCCCAGGGCGTGCCCACCAGCGCCAGCACCAGGAACGCCCCCAGCAGCGAGAAATGTCCCATGGTTTCCATGCCGCTACGACTCGCTTCGACTGCCGCCGTTCCAAAAATCAGCGCCGGAACACACAGCGGCAGGATCAGCAGCGGCATCAGCACCGCCGCGCCGCGCACGCCGACCGTCAGCGCCGCACCCACCGCGCCAATCAGGCTGAGCAGCGGCGTGACCACCAGCAAGGCCAGCAACAACACGCCAGTCGCCACGGCGCCAAGGTCGAATTGCAGCGCCAGCAGCGGCGAGACCAGCGCCAGCAGCAACCCGGAGCAGATCCAATGGGCCAGGATCTTGGCCGCGACCAGCAGCGGCAAGGGACAGGCCGACAACAACAGTTGCTCCAGTGTGCCGTCGTGAAAATCGTCGGCGAACATGCGCCCGAGCGACAACATGGCGGCCAGCAAGGCGGCCACAAACACCACGCCTGGGCCCATGGCGCGCAGCAGTTCGGGCTCGGGCCCGACTCCGAGCGGAAAGAGACTGGCGACCAGCACGAAAAACACCAGCACACTCAGCGGATCGGCACGCCGGCGCAGCGCCAGGCGCAGGTCGCGCGCGACCAGACCGCGCATGGCCTGCCACATACCGGCCGCCGGCAGCGACGGGCTGGGAGCATCGGTCATGCCGGTTGCACCCCCAAAGTCAACGGAACCAGCCGATCGTCCAGCGCGTCCAGCGCGACGTCCTGGTGACTGGTCAGCACGACAACGCCGCCCTGCACCAGATGGGCTTGCAACAGGCTGCACAATCCGTCGGTGGCGGCGCTGTCCAGTGCGTTGAAGGGCTCGTCCAGCACCCACAGCGGCGTGGAGGACGACAGCAACAGTCGCGCCAGCGCCACGCGACGGCGCTGCCCCTGGGACAAATGGCGCGCCGGTGTGCGCCCGCGGCCCGGCAGGCCCGCCCGGGTCAGTGCCTGCAAGGCCTGTTCACGCGAGACCCGCAAGCCGCCGAGCAGGCATGCACTCTGCAGGTTCTCGATCGCGCTGAGGTCGTCCTTGAGCGCGGCGGCATGGCCCAGGTACACCAGCTCCCGGCCAAACTGCTCGCCCAGGTCCCGGATCGGCTCGCCGCGCCACAGAATCTGCCCCTGGGCCGCCGGCAGCAGGCCGCACACCATGCGCAGCAAGCTGGTCTTGCCAGCGCCATTCACGCCCCGCACCCGCAACAGCCGCCCGGCCGCCACCTGACAGTCGAGCCGCGCGAACAAGGTTCGACCGCCGCGCACGCAGGCTACGCCATGCAACTCAAGCATGGTGATACCGGCGGACGGACGGGTCGGTTCCAGGGCGGTCAAACGCGTCGACACGACGCACGGGCAGTCTCACATCGGATTCCGAATGGAAAAACCCGGATTATCCCCGCAGCGGGCCGGCCATCGGCTGGCGCACGAGCCTTAGTTGCCGATACCCTTGCGCTGCAGGATGTCACCCACCAGCTCCAGCCGCACCAGCGGGTTGTCCAATGCCATCAGCCGTTGCTGCAGCTCCAGCGGCAGGCCCAGCAGCTCGCACCACCGGTTGGCGACCCAGCCGCAGTCCTGCAGCTGAAACGGTGGTTGCATCGGCAAATCTGCCTCTGGCACGCCGCGCTGGCGCAGTTGGTCGATCAGGTTGCCGAGAGCGCGGGAGACGGGCTCCAGGTCCGGCGGCACCGGTGCCAGCTGATCGGCGGGTATGTGCCGCACGTCGCCAATCCACAAGCCGTGACGCAGCCTTTCGCGCCGGGTGACCATGAAACGCTGCGTGCCGACGCATCGGATCTCCATCAGCCCGGCCTGGGGACGTTTCAATTCGGTGATGGTTGCCAGCGTCCCCACGCCATGGAAGCCTTCATCGGCATAGGCATCGCCGCTCGGGCCGGCCGCTGGCGCACGCAACACCTCGGAGCCCTGCGTCAGCGCAACAACCCCAAACGGGGCGCCATGTCGATGACACTTGCCGATCATGTCCAGGTAACGCACCTCGAAGATGCGCAGCGGCAACACGCCGCCAGGGAACAAGGCCGAGCCGAGCGGGAACAGCGGCAGGGATTCGAGTGTCAGTGCGGGATCCATGGACGGCATTGCATCATCAGTGCGCTACCCCGCGCCGGTGCAATGGCATTCGCACCGGACACCCGGACAGGCCCTGCACCCCGTTTTCAGGCCTGCAGCACCGGCTCCGGCGCACTCGCCGCCACCGGCTTGAGTTTGTCCAGCGCCGTCTTGAGATGCGCCACTGTGCGCGGCACGTTGTGCAACTTCTCCAGTCCGAACAGGCCGATGCGAAAACTCTGGAAATCGGCGCCCTCGTCGCACTGCAAAGGTACTCCGGCGGCAGTCTGCAGACCCAGGCCCAGGAATTTCTTGCCCGACTGGATACCGGCGTCGTCGGTGTAGCTGACCACGACACCCGGCGCCTGGAAACCCTCGGCCGCCACGCTGGCAAATCCGTGCGCGACCATCAATTCACGCACTGCGTCGCCCAGCGCCTGCTGCTCGGCCCGCACCCGGTCGAAGCCGTAGGCCCGGGTCTCGACCATCACGTCGCGCAGCCGGGACAGGGCATCGGTGGGCATCGTCGCATGGTAGGCGTGGCCACCCCCTTCGTAAGCCTCCATGATCTGCAGCCATTTGCGCAGGTCACAGGCAAAACTGCTGCTGGTCGTGGAGTCGATGTGTTTGCGCGCACGCTCGCTGAGCATCACCATTGCGCAGCAAGGCGAGCTGCTCCAGCCCTTTTGCGGGGCGCTGACCAGCACGTCGATACCGCAGGCCTGCATGTCGACCCAGATCGTGCCCGAGGCGATGCAGTCGAGCACGAACAGGCCGCCCACCGCGTGTACCGCATCGGCCACGGAACGCAGGTAACTGTCGGGCAGGATCATGCCGCTGGAGGTTTCCACATGCGGCGCGAACACCAGCGCCGGTTTGTCGGCCTGGATCCGGGCCACGACCTCGTCGATCGGCACCGGCGCGAATGGCGCCTGCGGTCCATGGCCCACACGGCGCGCCTTGAGCACGACGGACTCGGCCGGAATCCGGCCCATGTCGAGAATCTGACTCCAGCGGTAGCTGAACCAGCCATTGCGGATCACCAGCACCTTCTGATCATGCGCGAACTGGCGCGCCACCGCCTCCATGCCGAAGGTGCCGCTGCCGGGAACGATCACGGCGCTGTGCGCGTGGTAGACCTCTTTCAGCATGCCGGAGATCTCCTTCATCACAACCTGGAAGCTGACAGACATGTGGTTGAGTGCGCGGTCGGTGTAGACGACCGAATATTCGAGCAGACCCTGGGGGTCGACATGGGGCAATAGGCCAGGCATGGGTGTCTCCGGTTGGGCAAAAGGTTATTCTGGCAGACTCGCGCGGCCTCGTCTGCTCCCGGGGTGTTTTCGACAGCCGGCGCACCTGCAGGCCTTGGCGACGGTGGGCTACCGATTGTGAACCCTCCCATTTCTGCGATATTTTGCTCACTGGTAAACCCCGATGGCCGGGCCCAGCTCACAGGACCATAATATGCGCCTCATGCCGGTTCGGTCGGAAAAAAGCAAACTAACATGTATCGGGCATTTTTCTTGCGTTGAGCCATCCCGAGGGCCGCGAATGACATACACCCCCGAAGTCCCGACCCCCATCTTCCCCAAGGAGTATTCCGTGAAAACAATGTTCACCCGTTCCGCTGCGGCGCTGGCGGTCGCAGCCGCATTTGCGCTTCCTGCGACCAGTTTGCTGGCCGCGACCCCGAAAGACACGCTGGTCGTCACCTGGGCCATCGACGACATCATCACGATGGACCCGGCGGAAAGCTTCGAAATTTCGGCTGGCGAGGTGATGGGCAACACCTATGACCGCCTGCTGCGTTACGACGTGAACGACCCGTCCAAGCTGGTGCCCGACATTGCCAAATCCTGGACGGTATCGCCCGACGACAAGACCTACACCTTCGAAATCAAGCCTGGTCTGAAGTTCGCCTCGGGCAACCCGCTCACCGCCGAGGACGTGGCGTATTCATTGCAGCGCGCTGTGATCCTGGACAAGACACCGGCTTTCATATTGACGCAGTTTGGCTTCACCAAGGAAAACGTCAAGGACAAGATTCGCGTGGTGGACGGCAAATCGGTGGTGCTGCTGATTGACAAGCCTTACGCGCCAACCTTCGTACTGAACTGCCTGACCGCCAACGTCGCATCCATTGTCGACAAGAAACTGGTGCAGGCCAACGAAAAAAATGGTGACTGGGGATATGGCTGGCTCAAGACCAATTACGCCGGTTCGGGTCCGATGAAGCTCCGGGACTGGCGGGCCAACGAGATCATCGCGCTGGAGCGCAACGACAATTATTGGGGAACCCAGTCGAAGCTCAAGCGTGTGATCTACCGTCACGTCAAGGAGGCTGCCACCCAACGACTGATGCTGGAGAAAGGCGATGCAGACATCGCGCGCAACCTGACGCCCCAGGACCTCGATGCATTGGCCAAAAACAAGGACATCAAAACCACCAGCACGCCCAAGGGGACGGTCTGGTATTTCAGCCTGAACCAGAAACACCCGATCCTGTCGAAACCGGAAGTGCGCGAAGCCTTCAAATGGCTGGTGGACTACGACGCGATCGGCGCCACGATGATCAAGAACATCGGCGTCGTGCACCAGAACTTCCTGCCGGTAGGCCTGCTCGGTGCCAGCACCGACAAACCCTACAAACTCGACGTGAACAAGGCCAAGGCGCTGCTGGCCAAGGCCGGGTATCCAAATGGGTTCAAGATCACGATCGACATGCGCACATCCCAACCAGTGCAAGGCATGACCGAGGCATTTCAGCAGACCCTCAAACGCGCGGGCATCGAGATGGAAATCCTGCCCGGTGACGGCAAGCAGACACTGACCAAGTACCGCGCGCGCCAGCATGACATCTACATCGGCCAGTGGGGCGCCGACTACTGGGACCCGCACACCAACGCCGACACCTTCGCGCGTAATCCGAGTAACGCGGACGACGCCAAGTCCAAGCCGCTGGCCTGGCGCAATGCCTGGGACATTCCCGAGATGACCAAGAAGGCCGACGCTGCCGCGCTCGAGCGTGACGCCACCAAGCGCAAGGCCATGTACCTGGAACTGCAGACGGACCACCGCCAGAACAGCCCCTTCGTCATGATCGGGCAGATGATCGAGACGGCGGCCATCCGCAACGATGTCAAAGGTTTCAAGATCGGCCCGACGTCGGATGCGACCTACATGTTCAAGGTCAGCAAATAGGCCTGCGGCACCGGTGCCAGTTTGAACGCCGCAGCATCAGCGCCGCCCGGTAAACCAGGCGGCATCCGTTTGGCAGGTGCCGTCAAGAGTGTCGTGAACTTCCTGGGGGTCATCCTGCTGACCTACCTGGGCCTGCTCGCCGTGACCTTCTTCATCGGCCGCGTGATGCCGATCGACCCGGTGCTGGCCATCGTGGGCGACCGTGCGCCCGAACACGTGGTGCAACGGGTGCGCGAGGAGCTGGGGCTGGACAAGCCGCTGTACACGCAGTTCGGCATCTATCTGAAGAAGGTGGCGCAGGGCGACTTCGGCACTTCGGTGCTGACATCCAACCCGGTGATGACCGACATCAAGCGTACCTTTCCAGCCACCATCGAGCTGGCTACGCTGGGCATCATCATCGGCGCTGGCATCGGCATTCCGCTGGGCGTGTGGGCGGCGGTGCGGCGCGGCGGCATGGTGGACCAGATCGTGCGGGTCATGGGCCTGATCGGCTATTCGGTGCCGATCTTCTGGCTCGGCCTGATGGGCCTGGTATTGTTCTACGCCAAGCTCGACTGGGTCGCAGGACCGGGCCGCATCGACGTGGCCTACGAGTATTCGGTCACGCTGGAGTCCGGCTTCCTGCTGCTGGACACCGCGCGCCAGGGCCAGTGGGATGCGTTTCGCAACGTGTTGTCGCACCTGATCCTGCCCGCCAGTCTGCTCGGCTATTTCTCGCTCGCCTACATCAGCCGCATGACACGTTCGTTCATGCTGAACGAACTGGCGCAAGAGTATGTGATCGCCGCGCGCGCCAAGGGCTTGTCGGAGACCCGCATCATCTGGCGCCATGCGCTGCGCAACGCGATGGTGCCGCTGGTGACCGTCGTCGCGCTGTCGTACGCCGGGCTGCTGGAGGGCTCGGTGCTCACCGAGACCGTGTTCGCCTGGCCCGGCCTGGGCCTGTACATCACCAATTCGCTGCAGAACGCCGACATGAATGCGGTGCTGGGCGGCACCATCGTCGTGGGTTCGATCTTCATCGGCCTGAACCTGCTGTCGGACCTGCTTTACAAGATGCTTGACCCGCGCACCCGGACTCGATGAACAGCACCGATCCAACTGCCCGCAAAGAGAGCGTGCATGACTGGCTGATGTCCGAACGCCCGCAGTCGCGGCGCCAGGCCTCGTTTGGCCGCGCCTATGGCGCCTGGCGTACTTTCGCGCGCAACCGGCTGGCCATGGTGGGCCTGTTCATCGTGCTGGCACTGGTGTTCGTGGCCGTCTTCGCGAACCAGCTGGCACCGTTTTCGCCGTACGAAGGCGACCTGCGCACGACGCGCCTGCTGGAACCGTCGGGTACCTATTGGCTAGGCACCGATGACCAGGGCCGTGACATCCTGTCGCGCATCATCCACGGTTCGCGCATCACGCTGTATGTGGTGGTGCTGGTCGCGGTGCTGGCCGCGCCGATCGGCCTGATCGTCGGCACGGTCGCCGGTTATGCCGGCGGCTGGCTCGACGCTGCGCTGATGCGCATCACCGACATCTTCCTGGCCTTCCCGCGCCTGATCCTGGCGCTGGCGTTTGTTGCCGCGCTCGGCCCGGGCATCGAGAACGCGGTGATCGCGATCGCCATCACCTCCTGGCCGCCCTATGCGCGTATCGCCCGGGCCGAAACACTCACCATCCGCCAGGCCGACTATATCGCCGCAGTGCAACTGATCGGCGCCTCGCCGTGGCGCATCGTGTTGCGCCACATCATGCCGCTGTGTGTGTCCTCGGTCATCGTGCGCGTCACGCTGGACATGGCCGGCATCATCCTGACCGCCGCGGGCCTGGGTTTCCTGGGTCTGGGCGCCCAACCCCCGATGCCCGAATGGGGCGCGCTGATCGCCAACGGCCGGCTCTACGTGCTCGACCAGTGGTGGGTCGCCGCCGCACCGGGCGGCGCCATCTTCCTGGTGTCACTGGCCTTCAACCTGCTCGGCGACGGCCTGCGCGACGCGCTCGATCCCAAGGGGGTGAAATGAGCGCCGCCGGGCCGCTCCCAAGGCGCTCGCACCGCAGCCCGAAGGGCGAAGGTGTTGCTGCTGGCGCCGCCGGGCCGCTCCCAAGGCGCTCGCACCGCAGCCCGAAGGGCGAAGGTTTTCCGGCTTTCGCCGCCGGGCCGCAGTGTGCAGCTTGGAGGGTGCGCCCGTGAGCATCATTGACAGGGCCCTGGCCAAGAAGGGCCGCGCGGCGGACCCCGAGGGCTTGCTTCAGGAGGCGCCCGCCAGCGCCGCGCCCTTTGGCATGGTCAACGACAACTCCGGGGTTGACGCACCGCCCGCGCCTCTGGAGGCGCCCGTGCAAGTTGCGGCGGCCCGGGTTGCCGCCCCGGCTGCGGATGCAGCCCTACCGATCGAACCACCACGACCCGTCACGACGACCCCCGGCGGGACAACAGGCGCCGTGGAAGACGTCGTACCAACACCTGCGGCGCACCCGTCGGCCAAGGCCCCGCCGCCATTGACGCCATTGCCACCCGAGCCTGGCCGCATCGAGCCGGTGTTCGGCCCCGTGCCGGCGGCGCGGCCGGTGCTGGTCGTTGAAGATCTGCGGGTATCGTTTCCGAACCGCGACGGCGGACGTTTCGAAGCCGTGCGCGGAGTGTCGTTCACGCTGGGCCGCGAGCGGCTGGGCATCGTCGGCGAATCGGGCTCCGGCAAGTCGCAGACCGGCCGTGCCATCCTGGGCCTGACCGCACCGGAAGGCCGTGTCACCGCCCGGCGGCTGGAGTTCCACGGCACCGACCTGCTGCGCTGCTCGGCCAGGGAGCGGCGCGACCTGCGCGGCGGCCGGATCGCCATGGTGCTGCAGGACCCGAAGTTCTCGCTCAATCCGGTCATGACGATCGGCGACCAGGTGGTGGAGACGCTGCGCGCCCACAGCCGCATCTCGGCGCGCGATGCGCGCGCCAAGGCGCTGCAGGCGCTGGCGGCGGTGCAGATCGACCAGCCCGAGCGGGTCTACAAGCTGTATCCGCATGAGGTCTCCGGTGGCATGGGCCAGCGCGCGATGATCGCGATGATGCTGATCGCCGAACCCGAACTGCTGATCGCCGACGAGCCGACTTCGGCATTGGACGTGACGGTGCAGCTGCAGGTGCTGGGCATCATGGACAAGCTGGTGACCGAGCGCGGCATGGGCCTGGTCTTCATCTCGCATGACCTGCGCCTGGTGTCGACCTTCTGCGACCGTATCCTGGTGATGTACGCCGGCAAGATCGTCGAGGAAGTGTCCTCGGGCGCGTTGGCCGATGCCAAGCACCCCTACACCCGCGGCCTGCTCAATTGCCTGCCGAATCTGGGCGACGACCGCCACCCCTTGCCAACGCTGGATCGCCGGCCGGAGTGGGCCGTATGACGACCGACCCCGGCTTCGACACGCGCCGGAGTGAATCGGTCGGACTGCATGCGCAAGGCCTGCGCGTGGTCTACGATGGTTTCGTCGCCGTGGCCGACACCACGCTGCGGGTCGATCCAGGCGAGAGTTTCGGCATCGTCGGCGAATCGGGCTCCGGCAAGTCCACCGTGCTGCGCGCGATCTGCGGTCTGGCGCCCATGGCCTCGGGCACGGTCCAATTGGTCGGCGGCAGCGGGCTGAACCTGCCGCCACCGGGCAGCAAACCGTTTCGCCGACTGGTACAGATGGTGTTCCAGGACCCGTACGGCTCGCTGCATCCGCGCCAGACGGTAGATCGCATCCTGGCCGAACCGCTGGCCATCCACGGCATCGGCGACGCCGAGACCCGCATCGAACGCGCGCTCGATGAGGTCGGCATGGGTCAAGGCTTCCGGTTCCGCTACCCGCACCAGCTCTCGGGTGGCCAGCGCCAGCGCATCGCGATCGCGCGCGCGCTGATTCTCGAGCCGCAGATCATGCTGCTCGATGAGCCCACCTCGGCGCTGGACGCCTCGGTGCAGGCCGAAGTGCTGAACCTGCTCGAAGAGCTGCGCCGCAAACGCGGCCTGACCTTCATCATGGTCAGCCACGACCTCGCCGTGGTCACCCACATGTGCGAGAAGCTGATGGTGATGCAACGCGGCCAGACGGTCGAGCTGCTGTCCTCCGCCGATCTGGCCGCCCACAGCGTGACCCAGGACTACACCCGCAAGCTGATGGAGGCGTCGGGCGGCTTCACGCGTAAGGTGGCCATCAGCGCCGCATGACGCCGAGTCCATCGCCATGCCAGCCCTACTGCGCAGTAGCCTGTTGATGGCGGCCTGCCATTGCGTCCATCCAATCAGACCAGGAGAACCCACGCCATGATCCATTGGGAAGCCCACGCCTGCCTGCCGCTGCACCCGCGGGCCGACTTTGCACCGATCGACCGGCTGCGCGCCGCCGGCGTGCATTACGTGTCGATCAACATTGGCATGGACATGAACCCGCTGCCCCAGGTGATGGCCGTCATCGCCGGGTTTCGCGCCACCATTGCCGCCCATCCGGACAAATACCGGATGGTGGCAACACTGCAGGACATCGAAGCCGCCAAGGCAGTGGGTTGTATTGCGATCGGCTTCGACCTGGAAGGCGCGATGCCGCTGCTCGAGCAACCGGAGATGGTCGCGCTGTACAAGAGCCTGGGCGTGCACCAGATGCATCTGGCCTACAACCGCAACAACAGCGTGGCCGGTGGTTGCCACGACACCGAACAAGGTCTCACACCCCTGGGCCACCAGGTGGTGGCCGCGATCAACGCAGCCGGCGTGTTGATGGACTGCTCGCATACCGGGCGCAAGTGCAGCCTGGACATCATGGCTGCGTCCAGCGCGCCGGTGATCTTCAGCCATGCCAATCCGGTAGCGCTGGTCGACCACGGCCGCAACATCACCGACGAGCAGATCAAGGCCAGCGCCGCCACCGGCGGAGTCATCTGCGTCAACGGCGTATCGTTTTTTCTGGGCACCCAGAACCCCACCGCTGACGACGTGGCGCGTCATGCCGCTTACGTAGCTGACCTGGTCGGTGTCGAACATACCGGCATCGGGCTGGACATCAGCTTTGGCCAGAGCGACCTCGACGACACCCCGCCCGGCGACTATGACCCGACCTACTGGTGGCCCAAGTCCGCCGGTTACGACCGCGCACTCAATCGCTCGACCTATCCCCCGATCGAGAGCTGGCAGGTGTTGTCTGGTGCGCTGCAGCGCACCGGCATGACGCAGGATGAGGCGGCGTTGGTGATGGGGGGGAACATGATGCGGGTGGCGGGGCAGGTCTGGGGATGATTCCGGCAAGGCCGTATGCACCGCCTCCCACACGACTTCGAGGTTTGTCTCGAAATGGCCGTGGACACTGCGGTTACGCATGCCGCGCACGTTGGGCCGTGGTACCCAAGGGTGCGACCGGGTAAGCTCGGCATAACCATCCATCACCTTCTTCGCGGCCTGTCCGATGATGATGCGACTCATGATGACTGCCTGCTGTCTCGGCTTGTTCGTCCCCGGGCACAGAATCCGCCAGCACCAACTACCCATCCGCAACCGCCAGCGCGCCGCTGAAGTCGCTGAAGGCGCAGTTGTTGCGTATGTGCAGGCAAGATGCGAGACCTGACCCCCCCAGCCCCCCAAGCCCTCAGATGCACGCCCAGCAGACGATCCGCCTGGCAACAACCGATGAAGCGCATGCCATCGCCCGCATGTCGCGCGACTGGATCGAACACGGTCTGGGCTGGAGCTGGACCGGGGCACGGGTGTCGCAGGCGGTCGGCGACCCGTCGACCAACGTAGCTGTGCTGGTCAAGAGCGACGGGCTGCAGGGCTTCGGCATCATGCAGTACCTGGATGACTCGGCCCATCTGGTGCTGCTGGCCATCGCACCGCTGATGCGCCACCAGGGCCTGGGTCGACAGCTTCTGGCTTGGCTCGAACGGTCGGCGCGGATCGCCGGCAACACGGCGATCCGGCTCGAATGCCGGGCCGACAACGTCAACGCGATCGCGTTCTACTGTCACCTGGGCTATCGCCAGGTCGGCTCGGTCCCTGGTTACTACGAGCGCCGGGTCGATGCGGTGCAGCTGACCAAGCAGTGGGCTGAACCGGCCAGTTGAGTCCAGCGCTCAGTGCGACGCCAGCACAGTGACCAGCGGTGCATGATCGTGCGCCGGTTTGTCGGCCAGCGTAATCAAATCCGCGAGTTTGCCAGCCGCCGCCTGTGCCGCCGCATCATCGACCGCATGTACCATCGCCAGCGGGTCGCCCGCTCGCACTCGCACACCAACCCCCAGCACCTCGCTGAACCCGACCCGGTGGTCGATCCGGTCCGCCGCCTGGCGCCGCCCGCCACCCAGCTCGATGACCAGCAGGCCGATGCCCCGCGTGGCGACATGGCTGATCCAGCCGTCACGCGGAGCCGGTGCCGGGCAGGACACCGGCGCAGCCACAAGGTATTGATCGGGACGTTCGACAAAATCCTCCGGTCCACCCAGCGCAGCCACCATGCGCGCAAACCGCTCCAGCGCAGAACCGTCGCCCAGCACACGGCCGATGCGGATGTTGGCATCGTCGCGAACCGTCGCCAGTTGGCCCAGCACCAGCAGTTCGGCACACAAGGCGGTGGTGATTTCCAGCAGCCGGGGTTCTCGCCGTTTGCCACGGAGGAACTCCAGTGCCTCCCACACCTCGAGCCCATTGCCGCAACTGTGCCCCAGCACCTGGTTCATGTCGGTGATCAGCGCCCGGGTCGGCAACCCGGCGCCATTGGCCACCGACACCAGCGACTGTGCCAGTGCGCGCGCCATCTCGGTGGACGCGGCAAACGCGCCGTTGCCGGTCTTGACGTCGAGCACCAGGCCCTGCAGACCAGCCGCGAGTTTCTTGGACAGGATGCTGGCCGTGATCAGCGGAATCGACTCCACGGTGGCAGTCACGTCGCGGATCGCGTACAGGCGCCGGTCCGCCGGCGCCAGGTCGGCGGTCTGCCCGACAACGGCGCAACCGGCGCTGCGCACCGCGGCGCGCAGCAGGTCGTTCGACGGCGCAGTCT